>Ga0075156_10000161_pt1 | contig 34230 bp, 26 predicted proteins | sample JI81AbrownDNA_FD_70966 | JGI IMG/M metagenome (GOLD analysis project Ga0075156, IMG submission 70966) | Wastewater effluent complex algal communities from Wisconsin, to seasonally profile nutrient transformation and Carbon sequestration -... | ecosystem: Engineered > WWTP > Effluent > Algae...
GGCAGTTGCCGGCCACTGATGTAGCGGTCCGACAGCGAGGCCGCGGCCACGAGGGCGCTGTCCTCGATCTCGACCTTGTGGTGCGCTTCGTAGCGTTCCTTCAGGCCGCGCAGGATCGCGATGGTGTCTTCGACGCTCGGCTCACCGACGAAAACCTGCTGGAAGCGTCGCTCCAGGGCGGGGTCTTTCTCGATGTGCTTGCGGTATTCGTCCAGCGTCGTCGCGCCGACGAGGCGCAGCTCGCCGCGGGCGAGGAGCGGCTTGAGCATGTTCCCGGCGTCCATCGCGCCCTCGCCGGTGGCCCCCGCGCCGACGACCGTATGCAGTTCGTCGATGAAGGTGATGATCTGGCCGTCGCTGGCCTTGATCTCCTCGAGGACAGCCTTGAGCCGCTCTTCGAACTCTCCGCGATACTTCGCCCCGGCGACCATCGCCCCGAGGTCGAGGGAGAGAAGTCGCTTGTCCCGCAACGATTCCGGGACGTCACCGTCGACAATGCGCTGCGCTAGTCCTTCGACGACGGCGGTCTTGCCGACGCCGGGCTCGCCGATGAGGACGGGATTGTTCTTGGTGCGCCGCGAGAGAACTTGGACGACGCGGCGGATCTCGGTGTCGCGGCCGATGACGGGGTCGAGCTTGCCGTCTCGGGCCGCCTTGGTCAGGTCGGTGGAGTACTTGTCGAGGGCCTCGCTGGTCGCGTCGGGGTTCTCGGTGGTGACCTTGCGGCCGGCGCGCAGGTGCTCGATCTGGGCCTCGACGGCCTTGGCGTCGACACCCGGCAACCCACCCTTCTCGGCGAGGGCAAGGACCAGGGCGTCGGTGGAGAGGAAGGTGTCCCCCCAGGCCTTCATCAAGGTGTCGGCCTGGGTCAAGACGGGCATGACAACCTGGCCGAAGCCGGGACTGGTGCTGGATCCGCTGACCTTGGGCAACTTGGCGATCTCGGCGCGAGCGTTCGCGGCGACCGCTTCTGGGCTGGTGCCGCCGGCCGCGAGCAAGGCGGGCACGGTGGTCTCGGGCACCTCGGTCGCCGCGAGGGCGATGTGGGCGGGGGTGATCTCGGGGTTGCCGGCCGTCTGGGCCGCACGCTGGGCGATCGCCAGGATCTCGGCAACCTTGGTGGTCGGCTTCAGTTCCATGAAGAAAGGACTCCTTTGAAGCAGGGTAATGGGTTCACTCAGGGCAACGATCGTTAAGTTGAGTCTATTCCGCTCAATTTTGCACCGCTAGCGGGGGCTGGGCCATGGGTTCCACAGCGGTCGTCGAGAAAGCTCAAGTAAGGCTTTCCTGGCCAAACCGTTCCCCTGGAACGGCCTCTCGTTATTCACTTGGGCATGGCCATCGTCCGTCCAGTCGTCGCCGAGTCCTGGCGTCGATCGCAGGCAGCCGGTGTGCGACCCTCGATCACTCAGGCGCCGCTTGCCATCCCCGGCGATGCCCTGCAGGACTACCGTCGGGCCCATCCCCTCTGGCAGGCGATGCCGGTCCTCTATGACGTGCTCGAGCAGGCCGTGCTGGACTGCGACGCCGTGCTCGCGGTCGCGGATGAGCATGGCCAGTTGCTCTTCGTGCGCGGCAGCAACTCCGCCCTCTCCCGAGTGGAGCAGATCGGCTTCGCCGAGGGAGCGTCCTGGGACGAGCGACTGGTGGGCACCAACGCCCCCGGGACCTCACTCGCCTTGGGGACGCCGGTGGTTGTGCGCCAGGAGGAGCACTTCATGGAGTCGGTGCACCGCTGGTCCTGCGTGGCAGTGCCGATCCGCGACCTGCGTCATGGCGGGATCATCGGCGCGGTCGATGTCACCGGCGCGGACGAACTGATCGTGCCGCAGACGATGGCAATGCTGCGGGCTGCGGCTCGACTCGCCGAGCTCGAACTGCTGCGCAGCGAGAATCCGGGCGCGAACCGGCCACGGGTGAGCGCCCTCGGCGTCGACAGTGCCGTGGTCACCACCGGCGCCCGCACGCTGTCGCTCAGCCCGCGGCACAGCGAGATCGTCGCCCTGCTGGTCAACCACCCGGGCGGCCTCACCGGCAGCGAATTGGCTTGCGGTCTCTACGAATCCGAGGCCAGTGACTCCACGATCCGCGCCGAGTTGTTGCGGCTGCGTGCCGCGCTCGGCGAGGACCTGCTCGGATCGCGCCCCTATCGCCTGCTCGAGCCGGTGCGGGCCGACTGGGCCACCGTCCTGGATCGACTGGCGGAGGGCGATATCGCGGCGGCGGCGCAGGCATACTCCGGGCCACTGCTGCCGCGCTCCCTGGCACCGGCGATCGCCGACCTGCGCGACGAGATCCATGAGGCGGTCGCCGCCGGGGTGCGCACCAGCGGACGAGCCGACCTGCTCTCCGCCTGGGCGCGTCAGCCGTGGGGGTCCCAGGACGCCCGGGCCTGGGAGGCGCTTGCCCTGATGCTGCCGATGACCTCACCGCTCGCGGCCGTGGCGCGGGCGAATGTGCACCGCCTGCTCTGAGCGAGCGCCCTTCGCAGCGCACCCCTCCCAGCACGGATGCAACGTTGTTGCAACGGTGGGCTCTTCATCATCGTCGTCACCTACCAACGACGATGGGAGCAGCGATGGCTGTATTTGAACGGCCGGGATCCGCCGGATCCAACATCAAGGTCAGCGACCGCTACGGCCAGTACATCGGCGGCGAGTTCGTCCCGCCGAGCTCGGGGGAGTACTTCGACAACTACGCCCCGCAGACCGGACAGGTATTCACGCAGGTCGCCCGGGGCAATGCTGCGGACATCGAGGCGGCCTTGGATGCCGCCCACAATGCCGCGTACGCCTGGGGACGCACCTCGGCCACCGACCGCTCCAACATTCTGCTGCGCATCGCGGACCGGATGGAGCAGAACCTCGAAGACCTCGCGGTCATCGAGAGCTGGGACAATGGCAAGGCCGTCCGCGAGACCCTGGCCGCTGACATTCCCCTGGCGATCGATCACTTCCGCTATTTCGCCGGCGCCTTGCGCGCCCAAGAGGGCAGCATCAGCGAGATCGACGAGAACACGGTCGCCTACCACTTCCACGAGCCCCTGGGCGTGGTCGGCCAGATCATCCCGTGGAACTTCCCGATCCTGATGGCGGTATGGAAGCTCGCCCCGGCCCTGGCCGGCGGCAACGCCGTCGTGCTCAAGCCCGCCGAGCAGACACCGTGGTCGATCCTGAAGCTGGCCGAGTTGATCGGCGACCTGCTGCCGGCCGGTGTGCTCAATATCGTCAACGGTTTCGGCACCGAGGCGGGCAAGCCGCTGGCCTCCAGCCCGCGGATCGCCAAGATCGCCTTCACCGGGGAGACCACCACCGGGCGTCTGATCATGCAGTACGCCAGCCAGAACCTGATCCCGGTCACCCTGGAGTTGGGTGGCAAGTCGCCCAATATCTTCTTCGAGGACGTCGCCTCCCAGAACGACGCCTTCTACAACAAGTCGCTCGAGGGCTTCGCGATGTTCGCCCTCAACCAGGGCGAGATCTGCACCTGCCCCTCGCGTTCGCTGATCCAGAGCACCATCTACAGCGACTTCATCAAGGACGCCGTGGCTCGGGTCGAGCAGATCAAGATGGGCAACCCTCTCGACACCGAGACCACCATGGGTGCGCAGGCCTCCAACGACCAGTTGGAGAAGATCAAGAGCTACCTGGAGATCGGCAAGCAGGAGGGCGCCAAGGTGCTCACCGGCGGTGACGCCGCCGATCTGGGCGGAGACCTCTCCGGCGGCTACTACGTCCAGCCCACCGTCTTCCAGGGCGACAACTCGATGCGCATCTTCCAGGAGGAGATCTTCGGTCCGGTCGTCTCGGTGACCACCTTCGACGACGAGGCCGACGCCCTGAAGATCGCCAACAACACCCTCTACGGCCTTGGCGCCGGCGTCTGGTCGCGCGACAGCGGCATCGCCTACCGCATGGGTCGCGGGATCAAGGCCGGTCGAGTCTGGACCAACTGCTACCACCAGTACCCCGCGCATGCCGCCTTCGGTGGCTACAAGCAGTCGGGCATCGGACGTGAGAACCACAAGATGATGCTCGACCACTACCAGCAGACCAAGAATCTGCTGGTCTCCTACAGCCCGGACGCTTTGGGCTTCTTCTGATCGACAGTTCGCTGATCGACAGCCTCACCAGTTGGACCTGATGCTGGTGGCCGGCGCGAGACCCGTGCCGGCCACCAGCATCAGCATTTCCCGGAAGGGTGAATCCCCCGTGACTCAGGACACGATCGAGAAGGTCGCCTGCACGCCGGCCGCACAGGACCTGCTGCGCAGCCTGGTGAGCCGGCATGGCCCGGTGATCTTCCATCAGTCCGGCGGCTGCTGCGACGGCAGCGCCCCGATGTGTTATCCGCTCGGCGACTTCATCATCGGCGATGTCGACGTGCTGCTGCAGCAATTGCAGATCGACGGGATCGAAGAACCCATCCCCTTCTATATGAGCCAGTCGCAATACGAGTACTGGAAGCACACCCATCTGACCGTCGATGTGGTCCCCGGTCGCGGCAGCGGCTTCTCCCTCGAGGCACCCGAAGGGGTGCGCTTCCTGATCCGATCCCGAATCTTCACCGAGGATGAACTGATCGGCCTCGGACTGCTCTGACCCGGATCCCCCACCCGCAGCGGCAAGCCCGCCCGTCGGTCTCACCTGTGCGGACGGGATAGCCGAGCGTCAGTACGGCTCGGACGGCAGCACCACCGAAGGCACCCCCTGGTACTCCGAGGGCGCGTTGACTCCGCGCGCTTGCGCTGCGACCTCCGCGATGTCGTACACCACGCAGCGCAAACCTGGGCCGTGAATGGCGCCGATTCCGACCATCTCGTCGCCATATCGGCGAGCGCTCGCCTCGTCGGCGAACCGTCAACGCGGCCCTGCGACATGTCCGCGATGAACACCGGCGGATGATCGCCCTACGCGAGCTGCGAGCGATGGGCGAGGGCGGTGACCATGCCGACTTCATTGGCGCGTCCGACCGCTATCGATGAAACCGCACTACTTGCTGGACACCTCCGCCCTTTTCCGGATTCTCGGGGGCCTGACCCCTTGGGATCGCGAGATGGAGGCGGGTGTCATCGCGGTCTGCCCGGCTGTGGAGTTGGAGTTCCTTTACTCGGCCACCTCGCTTGCCGATCGACTCCGGAAGCAGACCTTCCTGCGCGATGCCTTTGCCTGGATGCCGATACACGAGCGCGCCCAGGAGGTGCAGATGTTCCTCACGGAATTGGGCCATCATCGCTCGGCGAAAGCGGATGATTTGGTCATCGCAGCAACCGCCGAAGCGGCCGGTGTGAACCTACTGACCGACGATCGAGACTACGTTGCCATTTCCACGATCACGGGGCAGCCGGTGACTCGCGTTCTCTGACCGCGCGGGCGATGCCCGGAGTCGGGCTCAACTGTCCTAGGCGCGCAGTTCGGGCTCTAACTCGGCGACGATGCGGGCGTGGAAGCCCTCGTCGATGACGAACTTGCGGCGCCACACGGCATACCCAGCGATAATGAGAAGCGCCGGGATGAGCAGCATTGCGACCTTCATCATCGTGATCCCGCCGGGGGTGACATCGGCGGCGGTATCCGCCTCGTTGATCCCCGCGATGATCACCGTCGCGGACACGATCCAGGTGTTCATCGCGGCCGTGGTCTTGTTGATGAACGGCTGCAGGGCGAAGGTCACGGCGTTGTTGCGGCGGCCGAGCTTCCACTGCCCATACTCGATCGTGTCGGCCTGGAAGACGAGCATGAGCAGCATGATGAAGCTCGCCAGGAAGAACATGACGAACGCGAGCCCGCCGAGGACGACGATATTCATCGGCGCAACGAAGAACACGGCATACGTCACGACGATGAGCGCTGTCGACCAGGTGAAGAGCTGGCCGCGGGACCACCGTCGGCGGGCGAGCGGGAAGGTGGCAAGGCCGGCGATTTGGCCGAGACCGACGAAGAGCGCAAAAGCCGGAAAGACGGCCTCGTCGCCATAGGCGTACTTGAAGAAGTACCAACCGAAAGCTCCGGTCGTGCCATAGCCGAGCATGAAGAGCAGGTATGCCGCTGCGGCCCAGAGCAATTGGTCGTTGCGGAAGAGCGCGCGAAGTAGCTCCCGCAGCCCCGTGCGCTCCCCCTCGAGATCGACATCGGTGCGCTCGCGGACGGCAAGGATCGGCACCAGCATCAGGGCGACCATGACGACGGCGAGGATGATCGCGATGGTGCGCCACGAGCCGGTGGTGCCGCCCTCGATGCCCCCGGCCAGCGCCGCCACGGCCACGGGCACGCCTGCGACGGCGGCGAACTGACCAATCGAGGCGAAGGTCTTGGCGACCGCCGCCAGCCGCTCCCGCTCGGCCGGATTGATCGACAGCGCCGGGAGCATCCCCCAATAGGAGATGTCGTGCGCCGACCACATCAACCCCCAGAGCAGCACGACGACGCCGAAGACCGCGACGAAGGCGCCGCCCGTCAGCCCGGTGTCCGTGAACAGCAGCACCGTGGCGATGCCCGACGCCAGCCCACCGAAGAGCAGCCAGGGCTTGAACTGCCCATACCTGCTGCGTGTGCTGTCGACGAGCGCGCCGACCACGGGGTCAAGGAAGGCATCGAGCAGCCGCGCGGCGAGCAGCACCCCGGAGACCCACCACATCGTCGAGTCCGGGAGGTTAAGGACCTCGGTCAGATAGACCACGAGATAGAAGCTGACCAATGTGTAGACCGCGTCCCGCCCGAGGGTCCCCACGCCATACGTCCACTGGTTGCGGCGGAAGTCCGGCGAGGCAGAGGTGCGCAGGTCGGCGGGGCTCTCGACACTCATGGCGCGCAGATTACCGGCCGGTAGGCTGCGGTGGAGCCGGTCAGTCGGTGGGGGCTTCGAGGAAACGGTGGACCAGGGGTATGACGCTCGCGCCCTCCCCGGCGGCGCTCGCGACCCGCTTCATCGAGCCGGAGCGGATGTCGCCGACCGCGAAGATGCCGGGCACGGAGGTGGCCAGCGCCTCGGGCGGGCAGTTGTCGACCCACAGATTCATCGGCACCTCGCGGCCGGTGAGGACGAAACCATGCTCATCCATCCGCACCTGCTCCGGCAGGAACTCGCAGTGCGGTTCCGCGCCGAGGAGCAGGAAGAGCCCACGAGCCGCAACCTGCTCGCGCTCGCGAGTGCGCGTGTCCTCGATCGAGATCCACTCCAGGACTTCTTCCCCGCCACCATCTACGACGGCAGCGTTGCCGCGCACCGTGATTCGCGGATTGTGGTCGATCTCGTCGATCAGATAGCGCGACATCGTCGCGCTCAGATCGGGCCGCCGGATGAGGATCGTCACCGAGCGGGCGAAGCGCGCCAGGTGCACCGCCGCCTGCCCCGCCGAGTTCCCACCGCCGACGACAAAGACCGATTGGTCCTCCATCTCGCGCGCCGCCGTCATGGCGGCGCCATAGTTGACCCCGCGCCCGACCATCTCGTCGATGGTCGGTATGCCGATGCGCCGGTAGTCCACCCCAGTCGCGATGACGATCGCGCGGGCCCGCACCTCACCCCCGTCCGTGCAGACCGTATGCGGATCCCCCGGCCCCCCGGGCCGGATCGAGGTCACCGGCCACCCGGTGAAGAAGCGCGTGCCGAAGCGCAGCGCCTGTGACCGGGCCCGCTGAGCCAGCTTCCCGCCGGAGATGCCACGCGGGAAGCCGAGGTAATTGCGGATCATCGAGGACGTGCCCGCTTGTCCCCCAATGGCTTCCGACTCGATCAGGACGGTGGAGAGGCCCTCGCTCGCGCCATACACCGCCGTCGCCAAGCCGGCCGGACCCCCGCCGATGACCACCAGCTCGACGACGGTCTCGACATCGATATCCGCTGGACGGCCATACAACAACGACGCGATATCGCGCACGGATGTCGGCGCGAAGACATCGTTCCCGTTGTAAAGGCGAAGCAACGGAAAGACCGGCTCTCCGTCATAGGCCGCAATCAGCTGACGCCCGACCTCCGAATCAGAGCTATGGAGCCGGTTCGGCGACCCGACGCGGTCCAAATAGTCGCGCAGGGCCAACGTCAACCCACCGCTGTCGTCCGACACGATCTGCACCGAATCCACAAGGGGCACAGGGACAGTCGCGCCCCACTCCGACAGCAGTTCGCAGATGGCGGTGTGGAACTCCTCGTCGCGCGCGCCGCGGGGCATGAGCAAGAAAGCGTCGAACTTGCCCTTCGCCAACCCGGGCCGCAGCGCGACTGAGTCCTCTCGGAAGTTCGCCCATTCGGCGACGATCACCCGCCGCGCCGTGGGCATTGCTGACCGCAACATGCTGATGCCGACCATCGCGTGCATGTCCGGCAGGCGCGACTCCGCGACGAACATCGCGATCTCGCCGCCGCGCCGCACAACCCGCATCGTCGCCGCCATCGCATCGTCGGCCGATCGCGCGGTGACGAGGTCATAGTCGCGGGCATAGCGCCCGAATTCGTCGGCGAGCCGCTCGCAGTGCTCCGCCGAGACGAGCACGATCGCCGGCCGGGTCCCCTGCGCTACGTCAGTCACAGCGGTGATCGTATGCCGCTCGAATCCCCACGCAGGAGCCCGGAGGCGCCCCATCACTACTTGGGTGACTGTGCACATGGTGCAACGTGTCCGCAGTCACCTGGCTGGTGCTAGGACACCCCACGAAGTTCGCCCACGCAGTGCGTGGGACCCACGCTCGTACCGCCCACGCAGAGCGTGGGACCCAGCTCCGATACTTCGCGGGGACCCCGTCCGGGAGTTTCGCAACAGGGCCTAGCACCAGTTAGGTGACCTGACCTCGGCCCCGCACTGACGGCGAGCACGTCTGCTGGCGTCGCCATGAGCGCGAATCCGGCTGTGCCTGGGCAGAGTTCGCCAAAGCTTGCATCGGTTCTCGGCGAGATGGTCACGCGGACCGTGACATCCCGACCCAACGGCAGCGCGATGAAGGCGGGCCTTGACCGTCCCCTCGTGTGCACCGATCTCCTCCGCGATCTGGACGACAGCGCGGTCGGCGAAATAGTGCAAGACCAGCGCTTGCCGCTGCTCGCGCGGCAGCCGCTGCAAGGCGGCAAAGAGGTCGGCCCGGTCCTCGCTCAGCCCCGGCGCGGCGGTCATCGGCACCGAGCTTGCGAGCTCGCGCCCGCGGCGCAGTCGCCGCCAGGCACTGACCGAGAAAGTCGGTATGCCGTGGTGCGGATCCACGCATCCCGCTCGCCGCGGGTGGGCAGGTCGACTCGTCGCTCCCACGCCCGGACGAAAGCCTCCTGCACGACATCTTGAGCCTGCGCGCGATCGCCGATCAGCGCCGTGAGTTGCGCAACCAGGCGCGGGTAGGCCTCGGCATGCCAGTCGTCAAAGCCCGAAACGTCCACTCCCGCAACTCCTCTCACACCACCACATGTCCTCCGGTGCCCGAAGACGCACGGCAGGCGCGCTCGGGTTGCATCGCGCGGCTGCGAGAATGTCGCGCTCCCCTCGAAAGGCCCCCATGCGCGTTATCGTCCTCGGCTCGACCGGCTTCCTCGGTCGCTCCATCGTGGCCCATCTCGCGGCGGCCGGCCATGAGGTCGCGGGCGTCTCCCGATCGGGACGGCCGTCACCGGAGGCCCCGCACACCAGCGCCGTGGCCCTCGACCTGACCAGCGCCACACCCCGCGAACTCGACGATCTCCTCGACGGCGCCGACGCCGTTCTCCATGGCCTCGGTCCCGACGACCGCGAGCGCGTCCCGGCCCCAGCCCTCGCCTACTTCCGGCGTATGCAGGTCGCTCCCACCGTCGCGGTCGCCGCCGCCGCACGCCGCGCGCGGGTGGGCACGATGGTGATCCTCGGCTCGTACTTCTCGCACTTTGATCGCGTACGTCCTGGCCTTGACCTCGCCGCCGCGCATCCCTATATCCAAGCCCGGCGCGAGCAGACAGCCCAAGCCCGAGCGGCCGGCCCGGAGGTCGTGACAAACCTGGAAATCCCTTTCGTCTTTGGCGCAGTTCCTGGGGTGGTGCCGATGTGGAAGTCCTATCTCGTGGACCCCCTGCGCCGGATGCCCGTTGGATTCGTGCCGCGCGGCACGAGCGCTGCCGTCACGGATGGCGATGTGGCCCAAGCAGTTTCGCTCGCACTCGACGGCCGCATCATCGGCAGTATGCCGATCGCCACCGACAACTATTCCTTCGACCGGCTCGCCCGGGTGATGCTCGGCGCGCTCGGCCATCCCCGCCGACCCGTCGTCGGCGTGCCCAATGGCGTCCTCGCCCTCGGCATGCGGACCGAGGCCGCCCGCCTGCGCCTGAAGAAAATGGACTCCGGCCTCGACCTCGCCCGCCTTCCGCACGACCTGATCGGCGCCGACCTCTCCCTCGACACCACCGATTTCGGCGAGGCAATCGGCCTGTCCCCCAGAACAATCGACGACGCCGTGATCGCGACCGTGCGAGCTAGCCAATGACCCCGCGCCGACCGCCACGAGGCAAGCCGGTCCTGCATACAGACCGGCTCGAGTTGCAGCCGCTGACCTGGGACCACCTGCCCGAGCTGACGGCACTCGATGCCGACGAAGAAGTCATGCGCTATCTCGACCGCCCCCGCACGCCGGAACAGGTGCGCGAGCGGCAGCTGGCGCGGATGGATCCAACCCACGACGCGATGGGCCTCGGCTATTGGTGCGGCTATCACCGAGGCCGCTTCGTCGGCTGGTGGCTGCTCACGCCCGAGGGGCCAGGATGGGCCGAAATCGGTTGGCGCCTATCCCGATCCGCGTGGGGTCGCGGATTGGCAACCGAGGGTGCCCGGGCCGTCATCGAGCACGGCTTCACGACCGTCGGCCTGGAACGCATCAAGGGCGAAACGATGGTCGCCAACGAACGCAGCCGTTCGGTGATGGTGAAGCTCGGCATGCGGCATGCCCGCATCGAGCACCGAACCTGGGAGGATCCGTTGCCCGGCGTCGAGCAGGGCGAGTGGCTCGCCGAGATCAGCCGCGACGAATGGCTCGCTCAGGGGTCGTAACGCGGCTCAGGTTCGGGGTCGTACCAGCCGCCCCGCTCTTCGACCGTCGCCTCGAACCGGTCCTTAAGACCTGAGGCAACCGCCCCGGATTCGTCGGCGACATTGGCCTCGCGGACATAGACCGCCCACTCATCGGACTCGGCGTCGTCCTCCCCTGCCAGCGGCTGGCGGATGACGCGGACCTCGGTGAAGCCCTCCTCCTGCAACTCCTCGGCCACCTCGTCGGCATCGTCGCGCTCAGGGAAAACCAGCAAGTGCTCGCTCACGAGACGACACCTTAACGATCGGCGAGCGCCGAACGCCGACGGTGAGCGGCACTTGCGGTGCCGCCCCACGACGCGAAAGGCTCCGCCATATGGCGCCCGCTGCCCGACCCCGCACGTGGCAGTTGCCCTTCCTGGCCCGAGCGTTGGCCACGGTTCATGCGCTCGGCGCGCTCACCGCGATCTTCCTGACCCTCTTCGTGGGACGCCAAGTGCGGCCCTCCACTGCGGAGGTCGTCTTCGGCCTGATCAATGTGCCGGCGACGCCGACCTTCCTCTCGATCGTGGTCCTGGCCCTGGTCACCGGCGCTCTCGTATTCCGCAAGCGGATCGGCCTGTGGTTCGTCGCGGCTTTCCAACTGCTCGGCACCTACCTCGGCCTCGTGGAACTGTTGAACTTGCGGCTGCCCTTGAGTGGCGTGTGGGAAACGCGCGGCGATCTCGGACGCGGCCTGGATCTGCTCTCGATCGCGATGTCCGGGGTGATTCTCGCGGTTCTGTGGCGGGTGCGGCCCATCTTTTCGGGTCGGTTGCGTCGCGGCTCCTGGTGGCTGGCGGGCCTCACCCTGGCGGCGGGCACGACCATCACGGGCGCCGCGACCTGGGTCTTGCTCGCCGCCACCCGATCCGAAACGCCGGGGCTGCGCAGCCTGCTCAGCACGGCCGTGCGCGCGCTGACGGGCACCGCGGATGAGGCGCACGAATCGTGGGCGGCCGATGTGGCGGCGACGCTGCTCGGTCTGACGATCTTGCTCGCCGTCATCGCCTTTCTCAGTTCGTCACGTGGCCCGAGCGAATGGACCGGCGAGCACGAACTCGACATCCGCCGCCTGCTCGCCGACTATGGCGACGACTCGCTCGGCTATTTCGCCACTCGCCGCGACAAGGCCTCGATCTTCGCCCCGGACGGCCGGGCCGTCGTGACCTATCGCGTCATCGCCGGCGTCAGCCTCGCCTCCGGTGACCCCATCGGCCGACCCGAGTCCTGGGGCGCGGCCATCGAGGCCTGGAAGGCCGAGGCGCGCGAGTATGGCTGGGTGCCAGCGGCTTTGTCGGCGAGCGAGGCGGGAGCCACGGCATACGCCGGGCACGGCTTGCGCGTGCTGGCTATCGGGGACGAGGCGATCCTCGATCCGGAGCGCTTCGATCTGCGGCGCGCCTCGATGACGCCGGTGCGCCATGCCGCGCGGCGGGCCCAGCGGGCGGGGCTGATGGTGCGGCTGCGTCGGCAGTCCGAGATCTCCCCTGAGGAACTCGCAACCATCGCGGCAGCCGCGGAAGCGTGGCGGGGCGAGGAGCCGGACCGCGGCTTCTCGATGGCGCTGAACCGGGCGGGCGATCCCGCGGACGGCCGCATCCTGCACGTCACGGCGCACGACGCGTCGGGCGAACTGGCCGGCGTGCTGTCCTTCGTGCCATGGGGGCAGCGCGGCGTCTCCCTCGATGTCATGCGCCGCAGCCCCCAGGCGCCCAATGGCGTCACCGAATTCATGGTCAGCGAACTGCTAACGCGGGCCTCTGAGGTTGGGGTTCGACGGGTCTCGCTGAACTTCGTCATGTTTCGCCAAACCTATTCCGACGCCGAGCGCATCGGAGCGGGTTCCGTTGCACGAGTGAGCTATTCGGTTCTTGGGGTGCTCGACCGGTTCTGGCAGCTGGAGCGGCTCCATCGATCCAACGAGAAGTATGAGCCCGAGTGGGTGCCGCGCTTCCTCTGCTACGAAGACGCCCTGGCGCTGCCACAGATCGCCGTCGGCGCGGGTGCCGCCGAGGGCTTCGTGCCCTGGCGGATGCCGCGCACGACCCGGCAACTCAACCCCGAGCAGGTGCGTCAGGCGCGTGCCCTCGAGGAGGCGCCCTCGGCGCTGGCCGCGCCGGCGCGGCGCTCGGACCAGACCGCGCGCCGGCTCGACCGCTTGACTGCCGTCCGGGCCGCCGGAGGCGACCCCTACCCCCCGAGCCACGGGTATGCCGACACTCCCCTCGCCGCTCTCGCCGCCGATTTTTCGCCCGGTCGGCAGGTCAGAGCGGACGGGCGGGTGCGGCACGTGCGCGATTTCGGCGGCGTGCAATTCGTCATCCTCGACGAACAGGGCTCCCAGTTGCAGGTGCTGCTGAATGCTGCGACGATGGGCCGAAATGCCTTGCGGCAGTTCGCCGAACAGACCGCGACGGGGGATTTGATCCGCGTCACCGGCCGCCTGGGCACCTCTCGCACGGGAACCCCAAGCCTCCTCATGGATTCCTGGGAACTGCTCGCCGCGAGCCTGCATCCGATCCCCTGGCGTTCGTTCACCGATGGCGACTCCCGGCTGCGCCAGCGCTCGACCGATCTGATCGTCCACCCCGACGACTTCACCCCGCTGCGCCACCGCGCGGCCATCCTCGCGGCATTGCGCGCGACCCTCGCCGCGGATGCGGTGATGGAGGTCGAAACGCCGATGCTCAACGCCATCCACGGCGGCGCCACAGCGCGCCCCTTCCACACCTTCATCAACGCCTATGGCGTGGACCTCACCCTGCGCATCGCCCCCGAGCTCTATCTCAAGCGGCTCGTCGTCGCCGGCAGCGGCCCGATTTATGAACTCGGCCGCAACTTCCGCAATGAGGGCGCGGACGCGACGCACAATCCGGAGTTCACGTCGCTGGAGGCCTATGTCCCCGGCGGTGATTACACCTCGATGCGCCACCTCACCGAGCGCCTGATCAAGGCGGCCGCGGTGGCCGTCCACGGACGCGAGGTCCTGCCCATGCCGGGCCCGGAACAGGTGCGCACGGGCTTGGCTGGCGTGGATCTGGTTGATATCAGCGGCGATTGGCCGGTTGTGTCGGTCCTCGATGCCGTCAGTTCTGCGGTGCATCAACCGATCACGATGGACACCGATCCCGATGTCCTGCTGGCCTTGGCCCGCGAGCATGGCATCGCGGTCCGCCCCCAGATGGGGCCAGGGGCGATCATCGAGGAGTTGTATGCCGAGCTGGTCGAGTCCGCGACCACGGTCCCCACGTTCTATGTCGACTTCCCCGTGGAAACCTCGCCGTTGACCCGTCCGCACCGATCGCTTCCGGGGCTCGCGGAGCGGTGGGATCTGGTGATCGCGGGCATGGAGTTGGCCACGGCATACACCGAACTCACCGACCCCCTGGAGCAGCGGGCGCGGCTGACGGCGCAGTCGCTGCAGGCCGCGGCCGGGGATGTCGAGGCGATGGAGATCGACGAGGACTTCCTGCACGCTTTAGAGCTCGGGATGCCACCCACCGGCGGTCTCGGTATGGGCGTGGACCGACTGGCAATGTTGTTGACCAATACGGCTATTCGTTCCGTCCTAACCTTCCCCTTCGTCCGCCCGGACCGCGCCGCCCGGTGAAACGGCCGCGCACGAGCCGGCGGGTTTTGGCATTCTCCCGTCATGGCCCCCACGCGCTGCGCTCGCTACCGCACCACCGATGAACTGCTCGACTTCGTCGCGATCCTCGATGCAGCGCCCAAGGACACCGGAACGCTGAAGCTCGTCGTGCGCCGGCCCACCGTCGGCGAGCGCGAGGTGCTCGACGTCGGACGGCTGGACCCGGCATACGGCCTGCACGGCGATAGCTGGATCAGCCGCGGCTCCAAGCGGACGCCGGACGGCTCCTCCCATCCCGACATGCAGCTCAATGTCATGAGTCACCGGATGGTCGCCTTCCTCGCCGACGATCCCACGCTCGAGCCCCTCGCGGGCGACCAGCTCTATCTGGATCTCGATCTCTCCGAAGCGAATTTGCCGGAGTGGACCTACTTGAGCTTCGGCGAGCCCGACGCCCCGAGTGCTGTCATCCAGGTCACCGATCAGCCGCACACCGGGTGCGCGAAGTTCATCGAGCGCTTCGGCGAGGAGGCGATGCGCTTCGTGAACGGTCGCACCGGTCGGCCACGTCGGCTGCGCGGCCTCAATGCCCGCGTCGTGCAGCCGGGCGAGATCCGCCCCGGCGACCGGGTCACCGTCCGCCGCCCGGACTGACGCCTAGGCCGGCCCCCACTCCCACGGTCGCACCGGGCTGTTGTCGACGAGCCAGGTCTCGAGGTCCTGCATCGCGCCGGTGGCGATCAGGAGCCCGAGGACGACGAAGAGCGCGCCGATCGCCCGTCGCCAGGGCGTATGCGGATCGCTCGCCCAACGCAACCGCTGCACCAGTGAGCTGCCCAGCAGGGCGACGGCGAGGAGGACGCCGACCAAACCCACGGCATACGCCAGCAGCAGGGCCAGGCCCCGGCCGAGGTCAGCGGGCAAGACGGTGACCACGACATAGCCATAGAGCGGGCTGCACGAGGTGAAGACCGGCCCAAGGGCAAGGCCGGTGAGGATGGCCCCGCCCAGGCCACTTCGGGCTCGGGAGCGCGCCAAGGCTCCGGCGGACCGCGCATTGAGGCCGCTCGTGACGGATACCCGGTCCCACAGGTCGGGAAAGAGCGCGAGCACGCCGAGGGCGACCAGCAAGCCGCCGCTGAGCCAGCGCCAGACCTCGGCGGGGATCCCGATGAGCGCCGTCGACGCCCGCAACAACAGGGTGAAAGCGATAACCGATCCCCCGAGCGACCCAGCGACGACCAGAGGCCGAAGCCACGGGCGCCCACTGGGCATCGCACCACTGACCGACCCCCCGACGATGACCGGCAGCAGGGTCAGCGAACACGGCGCCATGGTGGTCAGCGCGCCGGCCACCACGGCCCCGAGCAGGGCGGTCGCGGTCGCGATCACGCGCTGTCGACCATGGCCTTGATGGCAGCCCCGTTCGCGGAACCCGTCCACTTCTTGGTTGCCATGCCCTCGGGGTCGACGGCGACGAAGGTGTGTTGGGTGGTCACGCCATACTTCTTCTTTAGGCCGGTGGCCGTGTCGTAGTCCACCTTGACCACCGTCAGCCCGTCCGTGACGCCATCAGCCATCAGCGCGGCGTCGGTGGCCTTGCAGTCGGGGCACCACGAGGCGTGGAAGAAGTAGACGACGGTGCTTCCGGCCCGGTCGGCCATCTGCTTCTCGTGGTCCGCGAGGCTCAGATAGGCGCCCTTGGCCATGCTGTCGGTCATCGTTTTCGCCGAGGTGGTGCTTGCCGCGGACGAACTGCTGTGGGACATCGAGGAGGTCATGGACGTCGTGCTGGAGTCCGCCATCTTCTGATCGCCGGAGCAGGCCGACAGGCTGAGGGCGACGCCGATGGCGAGCGCGGCGGCGCCGCGGCGGCGGGAGGTCAGGGGAGACATCGAGGGTGTCCTTCCGGTCGGTGAGGTGTGCCCTGACAGTCCATCCGGCGCGGTGGGTTGGCGACCAGACTCGGCGCCGGACCGTCAGCGGTCCGTAAGGTCTGCGACCCGCAACTGGGCCCGACATCCTTGCCCGCTGGGCAGATTCGTCACGGACAACGCGCCTGCGTGCTCGGCCGCGACGGCCGCAGCGATGGCCAGGCCGAAGCCGGCGCCGGCTCGCGATCGGGCCGCTTGCCCGCGCCAGCCCGCCTCTGTCAGATGTGCGAGATCGGCAGGCGGTATGCCGCCGCACCGGTCCTCGACGCTGAGGCATGTGTTCTCGACGGCGACCAGCACCTGCTCCCCGCCGGGAGTGTGTTGCACCGCATTGCGCACGAGATTGGTCGTCGCGCGTGTCAGAGCCCGCACATCGCCCGTCACCGTCGCGCCGGCCACCGTGCCGGCCACGATCTCGACCTGCGCCGCCTCGGCTTCGGCGCTGACGGCCGCCACGGCATCGGAGAGGACATCGCCGAGATCGACGGCCGACCACGCGCGGGGTCCCGGCCCCTGCAATCGACTCAGCTCGGCAATATCCCCGACCAGGGCGTCGACCCGATCGACTTCGCGCACCAGCCGGCTCAGCTCCGTGCTGGTTTCCGGATCATCCGTATGCCGATCGGCCAGCCCCTCGGCCAGCAGCCGGATGCCGGTGATCGGCGTGCGCAGATCGTGCGACAGCCAGCCGATCGTGTCGCGGCGGGAGGCTTCGACCGCGGCGACCCGATGTCGCTCGGCGCTCTCCCGCGCCGTCCGTCGCTCCCACCGCTGAACCCGGCGCGCGAGCAGCAAGCCCACGAGAACCGCCATCGGCGCTCCGGCCAGGAGCACGAAAAGCACTGTGTGGTAATCATCTTCGGCCACGAGCATCGCCCGGGTGGCGGCGGCCACACCGGCGGCGAGGGAGGCAACAACAACAATCGGCGCACCCAGCGCGGCGATCGACGGGCGACGCTCCGCTGCGCGAATGAGCATGAGAGCACCAGCGATCGCGACCGCCCCCGTGACGCCGAACGACACGGCGACGGCACCGACTTGCGAGTTCACCGGCCCAGCCCGTCCCAGCGATAGCCCTTGCCGAAGACCGTCACCAAAGCCGTCGGCGCGCCGGGGTCAGCCTCGACCTTTTCTCGCACCCGCCGCACATGCACCGTGACCGTGGACGCGTCGCCGATATGCCAGCCCCAGACGCGCTCCAGGAGTTCCTCTCGCGAGAAGACCGTTCCCGGGTGGCGCAGGAAATGGGCGAGCAGATCGAACTCTCGCGCCGTCAGGATGAGTGGCTTGCCGTCGCGGATCGCTGACCTAGCGACCATGTCCAGTCGCAGGTCGCCGTCGGCGAGGACGGCGGCCATCGGGGCGGCGGCGGGCTCGCGGCGACGCAGGACCGCCCGGATGCGCAACTCCAACTCGCGCGTGCTGAACGGCTTAACGACATAGTCGTCGGCTCCGGCGTGCAGACCGTGGACCCGCTCGTGCTCCTCGCCGCGCGCGGTCACCATGATCACGGGCAGGTCAGGACGGATGCCGCGGAGGCGACGGCATACCTCCAGCCCGCTGAGGCCGGGAAGCATCAGGTCCAGGAGGACGACATCCGCCGGCTGCTCGGCATACGCCTCCAGGGCCTCGGGCCCGGTGCCGGCGCTATGGACCGTCATCCCCGCTTGGGTGAGCTGGCGCGCGAGCGTTTGACGGACCGTCGCATCGTCCTCGACCAGTAGTACGCGCACCACGGAGGTCACGCTAGGCGATCTGTCACCGCCCCGCCACCGCCGCGCACCTGAGACGTCACCGCCTCGTAAGGTGCGGATTCGGATCCGATCCACCTAGCGCCCGGCCTACCGCCTGGTTGTGGTCGTGATCATGACCAAAACCAGGCGGTAGGTCAGGCGCTAGCGGCCGCGGCTGGCGACGGAGGGACTCGCGCCCTGCCCCGGCGCGCGACTGGCCTGGCAGAGTTGGGCGTATGACGAGCACCCCCTCCGTCCGCCAGCGCACCTGGGTGCCCCTGGTTGTGGTCGCCGTCGGCGTGCTGACGCTGGCCGTGCTCTTCGCGGGCGCCTTGAGCAGCTTCCGCGATGCGCTCTTCGGTGAGGACTCGACACCGGCGCCCGGTGACACGACGCTGCTGGAGATCCGGCGCACCGCCGAGTTGCGCGCGGCGACGGGTACCTTCTCCGTGCCCGTCTACTACGGCTATGACAAGGACACGGGCATCCTGTCCAAGATCGTCCCCGATGTCATTGACGAGGATTCCGGCGTGGCGATCTATCAGGGCAGTGTCGACGCACTCATCGACCTAAAAGCCTTGGAGGAGAAGAACATCAAGTCGGACAAGGCGGCGGGAACTCTGACGATCACGGTGCCACCGCCGACGCTGACCAGCCCCAAGATCGACCTCGCCAAGTCCCGGATCGTGGCGCAGCAGCGCGGCATCGGCACGCGCGTCAACGACTTCTTTGCCAGTGCTCCGCTGGAGCAGCGTCAGGCGCTCGACCAGGCCGCCGTCCAGGCGCTGCAGCAGGCTGCCGCGGAATCAGACCTGCAACAGACCGCGCGTGACAACGGCCGGAACTTCCTCACCGCCCTCGGCCGGCAGCTCGGCTTCCCGACCGTGACCGCTATCTACGCCGACGAGCCGGGAGCCCAGTAACCCGCTGAGCGCGGGACGACGGCATCACTCAGCACAGGTTGGTCGAATCTGCAGACCTTGCAAGGTCCGCAGATTCGCCTAACGTCGGCTAGCAGAGGTTGCACGACCCAGCAGAGGTTGCACGGACGGGCCAAGGCACGATGCACCAGGTGCAAACTTGCACTTGGTGCAGATTCGGCGCATGCTAGAGCCATGACGGATTCTCTCGCCGATAGCGGCTTGCGAGAGCGGAAGAAGGCGCAGAGGACATCGGAACTGGTGGACGCGGCATACGCCCTGCTCGCCGAGGGCGGCCTGGAAGCCATGACGGCGGAGAGCATCGCCGAGCGCGCCGGCGTCTCGCGGCGCACGTTCTTTAACTACTTCCCCACGACCGAGGCCGTCCTGGTCCGGGGAGTGCGTGAGCTGCTCGATGAGATCAGCGCGTTCTTCGTCGCGGCACCCGCCGACGAGGCGATCTTGGACATCGTCCTGCGCGTGGCGTCGTCCCCCGCCGAGGAAGCACTCCTGCGTCGTGTCGCGGTGCTCGGCACCGTCGGCAAGGCCAACCCGCAGACCAAGGGCGTGCTGCATATGGCCATGCTCGACTGGACGGAATGGCTCATCGGCTTCGTGCGCACCCGCGTCCCGCAGGGCACCGATGATCTGTATGCCGTCAGCCTCGCCACCGCGATCGTCTCCGCCGCGCAGGCCGCGATCATCCGCTGGTCGGAGTCGACCGACAACAACCTTTCCCCGGCAGGCATCGCCGCCTTCCGCACCACGCTCGCGACGAGCATCACCTATTTCCGGCGCGGCTTTGACGCCGCCCCGATCGGCTAGGAGGCCGACCCCCATGGCCCAATTCCTCTACCGCCTCGGGCGCTGGTGCGCCGATCGCGCCGGCCGAGTCCTGGCGCTCTGGCTGGCTCTGCTGATCGCCGTCGGCGGTGCTGCAGCCAGCTTCGGCACCCCAATGACAAGCAAATTCTCGTTGCCCGGCAGCGACTTTCAGCGCGTGCTGGACCAGCTCGGGACGGAGATACCCGAGCTGAGTGGCGGCTTCGGGACGGTGGTTTTCGAGAGCCGTTCGGGCTCGTTCACCCCACAAGAAAAGGCTGCCATCGCATCGGCGCGCTCCGCCTGGGAGGGCATCGATCATGTCACCGGGGTCACCGATCCGTTCGCGACCCAGACCGAACTCGACAAGGCCCGCACCGACCTGGAGGCCGCGCGCACCAAGCTCGTCGACGGTGGTGAACAACTGTCGGCGAATCGCGTCGCCCTCGACAACGCACAATTCCAGGTGGCGCAAGGCGAGGGATTGATCACGGCTGTCGCGAAGAAGAATCCCAAGGACCCGAGCTTGAAGGCGCTTCGCCAGGAGGTCGCCGCGGGCCGTGCCGACCTCGACGCCGGGGAGGAGAAGTGGGCGCTAGCCAAGAAGGATCTCGAACAGGGTTGGGTCGACTACAACCTCGGCAAGGCCCAAGTCGACGCGATGGGTGACCTGCGGTTCGTCACGACGGATGGGCGTTTCGCCGTCGCGCAAATCCAGTTCGACGAGGACGTCAACTCGGTCCCGTATGACGTGCGCACCCAGATCCCCGAGCTCGGTAGCGACCTGGCAGCCGCCGGGGTCACCTCGCACTTCTCCTCCGAGATCGTCATGGACACCTCGCTCGTCGGTCCCGGCGAGATCGTCGGCCTGGCCATCGCCCTGGTCGTCCTGCTGGTGATGCTCGGCACCCTGGTCGCCGCCGGCCTGCCGATCCTGGGCGCGATCCTCGGGGTCGGCGTCGGTCTCGGCGGCGCGATGGCCGCCACGTACTTCTACGAGATGAACCAGATGACCCCGGCGCTCGCGCTGATGCTGGGTCTGGCCGTCGGCATCGACTACGCCCTGTTCATCGTCAACCGGCACCGGCAGATGTACCTTCACGGCACCCCGCTACGCGAGTCCATTGCCCTGGCCACCGGCACCGCCGGCGGCGCGGTGACCTTCGCCGGCGCCACCGTCATCATCGCCCTCGCCGCCCTGACCCTCTCCGGCCTGCCGATCCTCGCCCAGATGGGGCTGGTAGCCGCCGCCACCGTCGCCGTCTCGGTGCTCGTCGCGATCACCGTCACCCCGGCGATGCTCCGGCTCATCGGCCCCCGGGTCGCCTCCAGGCGCCTGTGGCGCGCCAACGGGTACACGATCCCGGCCGACAACGTCACCCGGGTCAAGCCCAAGGTCGAGCAGGAGGAGGCGCACGGCAGCGGGTATGTTCGTACGGTCACCCGCCGCCCCTGGCTCACCATCGCCGGCGTCGTCGCCCTCGTGGGCGTGATGGCCTTCCCGGCCACCACCCTGCGGCTCGGCCTCCCGGACGGCGGGTCCGAGCCGGCGGACAGCACGGCATACGCGACCTACATGGCGATCGACGAGAACTTCGGCCCCGGCATGAACGGCCCCGTCCTCGCCGTCGCCCACCTGGACACGCCCGCCACCGACGAGGCGGCCCTGAACTACGTCACCTACGAGCTGACCACCGGACTGGCGGGCCAGCCGGGCGTCAAGGGGGCCATGGTCGCCGGGGTCTCACCGGACCGCGACGTCATCGCCCTGCAGATCGTGACCGACTCCGGCCCGGCCGACGCCGAGACCGTCCAGACCGTGCACGGGCTGCAGAACGCCGTCGACTTCCTCGGTGAGAAGGTCGGCGCGGACATCGGGCTGACCGGTCAGACGGTGGCGAACATCGAGATCTCCGAGCGACTGGCGAACGCGTTGCCGACCTACCTGATCACCGTCATCGGGTTGTCGCTGATCATCCTGCTGCTGGTCTTCCGCTCGGTCCTGGTGCCGATCGTCGCGACCCTGGGGTTCCTGCTCTCCGTCGCCGCGGCCTTCGGGGTCACGGTCGCGATCTACCAGTGGGGTTGGCTGTCGGCGATCTTCGGGGTCAGCCAGCCCGGGCCGATCCTCTCGTTCATGCCGATCATCCTCATCGGCGTGCTCTTCGGGCTGGCGATGGACTACCAGATGTTCCTGGTCTCCGGCATGCGGGAGGCGTACGTCCACGGCGAGGGCGCCCGCCGGGCCGTGGTCAGCGGCTTCACCCACGGCGCCAAGGTGGTCACCGCCGCCGCGCTGATCATGTTCTCGGTCTTCGGGGGGTTCGTCTTCTCGCACCTGACGATGATCCGGCCGATCGGGCTGGGCCTCGCGGTCGGCGTGATCGTCGACGCGATGCTGGTGCGGATGACGCTGACGCCGGCCATCATGCACCTGCTCGGCGAGCGCGCCTGGTGGCTGCCGGCCTGGCTGGAGCGGCTGCTGCCCAATGTCGACGTCGAGGGCGCCAGCCTGGAACGCCACCAGCCCGAGGCGGCACCGGCCGCGGAGGCCGCGGAGGAGGAGCTGGCACCGAGCACGGCATGAGCGTCATACCCCGCGATTATGCTGACGCCTCGACCCCGAACCCTGGGGTCGAGGCGTCCGCCGCGCCCACCCGCCATACGGGAGAGCCCGGCGTCCCGAACCGGACGGAGAGCAGCATGACCCCCGCGCGCGCGAAGGAGCCCACGCTCCACCCCGCCGACACCCACGACGTCATCCGGGTGCGCGGCGCCCGCGAGAACAACCTGCGCGACGTCGACCTCGAGTTGCCCAAGCGCAGGCTCACCGCCTTCACCGGCATCTCCGGCTCGGGCAAGAGCTCGCTGGTCTTCGCGACCATCGCGGCCGAGAGCCAGCGGATGATCAACGAGACCTACTCGACCTTCGTCCAGGGCTTCATGCCGACCCTGGCCCGCCCGGACGTCGACGTCCTCGAGGGCCTGACCACGGCCATCATCATCGACCAGGAGCGGATGGGCGCGAACCCGCGCTCCACCGTCGGCACCGCCACGGACGCCAACGCCATGCTGCGGATCCTGTTCAGCCGGGTGGGCAAGCCGTATGTCGGCTCGGCCCAGGCGTTCTCGTTCAACGTCGCCTCGATCAGCGGGTCGGGCCGGGTCAAGTTGGAGAAGGGCGGCGAGAGCACGTCGGAGGTGCGGACCTTCTCCATCACCGGCGGCATGTGCCCGCGCTGCGAGGGGATGGGCTCGGTCACCGACTTCGACCTGACCGCGCTGTATGACGACTCCAAGTCGATCTCCGGGGGCGCCCTGACCATCCCCGGCTACACGATGGACGGCTGGTATGGCCGGATCTACCGGGGCTGCGGCTTCTTCGACCCGGACAAGCCGGTCGCCAAGTTCACCAAGAAGGAACTCCAGGCGCTGCTCTACCAGGAGCCGACCCGGATCAAGATCGACGGCATCAATGTGACCTTCGAGGGGCTGATCCCCAAGATCCAGAAGAGCTTCCTGAGCAAGGACAAGGAGGCGATGCAGCCGCACATCCGGGCCTTCGTGGAGCGGGCGATCACCTTCACCACCTGCCCGGAGTGCGACGGGACGCGCCTGAATGAGGGGGCGCGCTCGGCCAAGATCGACGGCACGTCCATTGCCGACGCGTGCCGGATGCAGATCAGCGATCTCGCCGAATGGGTTGCCACGCTGAAGGAACCGAGCGTCGCGCCGCTGCTGGCCAACCTGCGCGAGACCCTGGATTCCTTCGTCGAGATCGGGCTCGGCTACCTGTCCCTGGAACGGCCGGCGGGGACGCTGTCGGGCGGGGAATCGCAGCGCACCAAGATGATCCGCCACCTCGGCTCCTCCCTCACCGACATCACCTACGTCTTCGACGAGCCGACCATCGGCCTGCACCCGCACGACATTCAGCGGATGAACAACCTGCTGGTCCGCCTGCGGGACAAGGGCAACACCGTGCTGGTCGTGGAGCACAAGCCGGAGGCCATCGCGATCGCCGACCACGTCGTCGACCTGGGCCCCGGCGCCGGCGACGCCGGCGGCACGATCTGTTTCACCGGGACGGTCGAGGACCTGCGCGCGAGCGACACCCTCACCGGCCGGCATCTGGACGACCGGGCGCACCTGAAGGAGGAGGTGCGGGGGGCCAAGGGCGCCTTGGAGATCCGCGGCGCCACGTCCCACAACCTGCAGGACGTCGACGTCGACATCCCGCTCGGGGTGCTCTGCGTGATCACCGGGGTCGCCGGGTCCGGCAAGAGTTCGCTGATCCACGGCTCGATCCCCGCCTCCGACGACGTGGTCCGCATCGACCAGACCGCGATCCGCGGGTCCCGCCGCTCCAACCCGGCGACCTACACCGGGCTGCTCGACCCGATCCGCAAAGCCTTCGCCACCACCAACAAGGTCAAGCCCGCGCTGTTCAGCCCGAACTCCGAGGGCGCCTGCCCGACCTGCAAGGGCGCGGGCGTGATCTACACCGACCTGGTGATGATGGCCGGCGTCGCCACGGTCTGCGAGGACTGCGAGGGCAAGCGGTTCCAGGCCTCCGTGCTCGAATACCACTTGGGCGGCAAGGACATCAGCGAGGTCCTCGGCATGTCGGTGACGGAGGCGACGGAGTTCTTCGGCGACGGCGAGGCCCGCACCCCCGCCGCCCACAAGATCCTCCAGCGGCTCTCCGACGTCGGGCTCGGCTACGTCAAGCTTGGCCAGCCGCTGACCACCCTCTCGGGCGGCGAGCGGCAGCGGCTCAAGCTCGCCGCGCAGATGGCCGACAAGGCGAGCGTCTACATCCTCGACGAGCCGACCACCGGCCTGCACCTCGCGGACGTGGAACAGCTTCTCGCGCTGCTGGACCGGCTCGTCGACGGCGGCAAGTCGGTGATCGTCATCGAGCACCACCAGGCGGTGATGGCGCACGCCGACTGGATCATCGACCTCGGTCCCGGCGCCGGGCACGACGGCGGCAAGGTCGTCTTCGAGGGCACGCCGGCCGACCTGGTCGCGGACCAGTCCACCCTGACGGGCCAGCACCTCGCGGAGTATGTGGCGGTGCCCGCCAGCGTGTGAGCGCAGACGCGCGTATGCCGCGCGGCCGGGGCCGCGCGGCATACGGTGCGGGAGAACTCAGACGGTCAGTTGACGTCCTCGTCGACCCAGTCCAGGGTGCGCTGCACGGCCTTCTTCCAGTTGCGGTAGAGGCGCGCCCGCTCGTCCTGATCGGCCTGCGGGGTCCAGCGCTTGTCCTCGGCCCAGTTGTCGATGACGTCCTGCGGGCCGGACCAGAAGCCGACGGCGATCCCGGCCGCGTAGGCGGCGCCGAGGGCCGTCGTCTCGGCCACCTTGGGCCGCACCACGTCCACGCCGAGCTGGTCGGCCTGGAACTGCATCAGCACCTCGTTGACCACCATGCCGCCGTCGACCTTGAGTTCGGTCAGCTCGTGCCCGGCGTCCGCGTTCATCGCCTCGACGACGTCGCGGGTCTGGTAGGCCACCGACTCCAGCACGGCCCGGCTGAGGTGGTTCTTGTTGACGTAGCGGGTCAACCCGACCAGGGCGCCGCGGGCGTCGGAGCGCCAGTACGGCGCGAACAGGCCCGAGAAGGCCGGGACGATGTAGGCGCCGCCGTTGTCCTCGACCTTCGTCGCGGCCTGCTCGATCTGCGCGGCGTCGGAGATCAACCCGAGGTTGTCCCGCAGCCACTGCACCAGGGACCCGGCGACCGCGATCGAGCCCTCCAGCGCGTAGACCGCCGGCTCGTCCCCGATCTTGTAGCAGACCGTGGTGAGCAGGCCGTTCTCGCTGCGCACCGGCGTGGTCCCGGTGTTCATCAGCATGAAACAGCCGGTGCCATAGGTGTTCTTCGCCATCCCGGGCTCGAAGCACGCCTGGCCGAAGGTGGCCGCCTGCTGGTCCCCGAGGATGCCGGCGATCGGCACGCCGGGCAGGAAGCCCTTGGCCGCGCCCTCGCCATACACCTCCGAGGAGGAGCGGATCTCCGGGAGCATCGACATCGGGATGCCCATGTCGCCGGCGATGGACTCGTTCCAGTCGAGGGTGTCGATGTTCATCAACATGGTCCGCGAGGCATTGGTGACATCGGTGATGTGCAGGCCGCCGGAGGTGCCGCCGGTGGCGTTCCACAGCACCCAACTGTCGGTGGTGCCCATCAGCAGGTCGCCGGCCTCGGCCTTCTCGCGGGCGCCCTCGACGTTGTCGAGGATCCACTTGACCTTCGGCCCGGTGAAGTACGTCGCCAGCGGCAGGCCGACGATGTCCTTGTACTTGTCGAGCCCGACATCGCCGGCGAGCTCCTCGACGATGCCGAGGGTGCGGGTGTCCTGCCAGACGATCGCGTTGTAGACCGGCTCGCCGGTGGTCTTGTCCCAGACGACGGCCGTCTCGCGCTGGTTGGTGATCCCGATCGCCGCCACGTCGCTGTCGGAGACGCCCCGGTGCGACAGGGCGATCCCCACGACCTCGCGGACGCACTGCCAGATCTCGTTGGGGTCGTGCTCGACCCAGCCGGCGCGCGGGAAGATCTGCTCGAACTCCTTCTGGCCGGTGGCGACGATGGTGCCGGCGTGGTCGAAGAGGATCGCGCGGCAGCTGGTGGTGCCCTGGTCGACGGCCAGGACGTACTTCTTGTCACTCATCGTTGAGTCCTTTCTGGGGGCCAGGTCGATCCTGACCCGATTCGGTGGAGATTTCGACCGGACGCCGGGGCGGCCTTGGTGATCTGCGGCACCCCGGAGCCGGCTTCACTGCTGCGGACGGGTCAGACGTAGATGTTCGCGACGATGCCGGCGAGGACGCCGCCGATGATCGGGCCGACGACCGGGACCCAGGAGTAGGACCAGTCGCTGTCGCCCTTGCCCTTGATCGGCAGGAGCGCGTGGGCGATCCGGGGGCCGAGGTCACGAGCCGGGTTGATCGCATAGCCCGTGGGCCCACCGAGCGAGGCGCCGATGCCGACGACCAGCAAGGCCACGGCGAACGGGCCCAGGCCCGACGGCGTCGAACCGAAGACGAGGATGACGAAGACGAGGACGAAGGTGCCGATGACCTCGGTGACGACGTTCCAGCCATACGAACGGATCTGCGGGGCGGTGGAGAAGACGCCGAGCTTGGACGCGGCCGGTGCCTCCTCGTCGAACTGCTTGCGGTACGCGAGCCAGCAGAGCACGGCACCGAGGAACGCGCCGACCATCTCGCTGGCGAGATAGATCACGGTGGACCCGAAGGACACCGCGACGCCGGGTGCGTATTCGTCCGCGCCGTTGGCCAGCAGGCCAAGGGTGACGGCGGGGTTCAGGTGCGCCCCCGAGGAGAAGGCCACGTAGACACCGGCGAAGACGCCGATGCCCCAGCCCCAGTTGATCAGCAGGGTTCCCCCGGCGTTGCCGTTGGTCTTGGGCAGCAGGACGTTGGCGACGACACCACAGCCCAGGAGGAGCAGCGTGGCGGTGCCCAGGACCTCGGAGAAGAAGATCTGCGCGAGGTCCGGGCTGCCGGCAGTGGCAGCGACGATGGACATGGACTTTCCTTTCGGTGGGGGCGCCCCTGGGGGCATGGCGGGACGCGCCGAGAGCAGCGCGCGCCCGAGGAGGGATGGCTCCGCCCGTCACTGAATCGGGGAGGAGTGCCATCCGAGGGCGGCCCAGGGGCCGCAGCGGTCCGGCCGAGGCCTTCGGCCGTTCTCATCAGGTATGGGGTGGGCCCGGCGGGAGCGGCCGGGCCCGGTTCGGGGTCAGGCGAGCGTGTTGACGGCGGCGCCAGCGAGATCGTCGAGGATGTCGCCGGCGCGGCCGCGCGCGGCCCCGGCGGCCGTGTCGTCCTGGGTCTGGGCGGCGGCGTCCTCGGCGGCGCAGCGCGCGCGGTAGGCCTCGACCTCGGCGGCCCGGCGGGCCTCGTCCCAGCCGAGTTCGGCGGCCATCAGGTCGGCGATCTCGGGCACCGCGGCGAGGGCGTGGTCACGGACCTCGTAGGTGAGCCGGGTGCGGGTGGTCATGATGTCCTCGAGGTGCAGGGCGCCCTCGTAGCGGACCCCGTAGACGATCTCGGCGCGCAGGTAGGCGTCGGTCTCGGCGAGCGGGCGGGCCAGGTCGGGGGTCTCCTCGACCAGGGCGACGAGTTCGGTCAGGGAGGAGCCGTACCGATGGAGCAGGTGCGCGGTCATGTTCTCGGTCCAGCCGTATGTCGCGGCCAGCCGGGGGGCCTGCCGGGCGAAGGCGTGGTAGCCGGCCGCGCCGACCAGGGGCGTGGTGCCGGTCTCGGACGGCAGCTCCTTGGCGCGCGCCTCGCCGAGCGCGAAGTCGACGGCGTCCTCGGCCATCACTCGGTAGGTGGTCAGCTTGCCGCCGGCGATCGAGACCAGGCCGGGCGTCGGCTCGGTGACCGTGTGCTCACGGGAGACCTTGGTGGAGGCCTTGTCGCCGTCCCCCTTGGTGCCCGGCTGCAGCAGGGGCCGCAGCCCGGCCCACGTGCCGATCACGTCGTCGCGGGTCAGCGGCTTGGCGAGGATCGTGTTGGCGTGCTCGATGACGTAGTCGATGTCGGCGGCCGTCGCGACGGGGTGGGTCAGATCGCCCTTGTATGGCGTGTCCGTGGTCCCGATCACCCAGTAGCGCGACCACGGGATGAGGAAGAGCACCGACTTCTCGGTCTGCAGGATCAGCCCGGACTCCGACTGGATCCGCTCGCGCGGGACGACGATGTGAATGCCCTTGGAGGCCAAGACCTTCAGGCCCGCCTCGGAGCCGGCGCGCTCCTGGGTCTCCTCGGTCCACACGCCGGTGGCGCTGATGACGGAGCGGGCTCGGACGGTGACGGTCCGGTCCGCCTCGAGGTCGCGCAGGACCGCGCCGTCGACCCGGCCGGAGGCGTTCTTGGTCAGTTCGACGACCTCGGTGCGGCTGGCGGCCAGCGCGCCATACTGCGCGGCCGTGCGGACCAGGGCGATGACGAGTCGGGCGTCGTCGACCTGACCGTCGTAGTAGGTGACGGCGCCGCGGCAGGCGCCGGGCTTGATGTCCGGGAAGACCTTCTTGACCCCGGCGGCGGAGAGGTGCCGGTGGGTCGGCACCTGGCGGTTGCGGGTCCCGATGGTGGCGAGCGCGTCGTAGAGGCCGATGCCGGCCGCGACATACGGGCGCTCGTACCACTTGTCGAGCGGGTAGAGGAAGGGCACCGCGCGGACCAGGTGCGGCGCGATCCGGTCGATCAGCAGGCCGCGCTCGGCGAGCGCCTCGGCCACCAGTTTGAAGTCGAGCATCTGCAGGTAGCGCAGGCCGCCGTGGACGAGCTTGCTGGATCGGCTGCTGGTGCCGGAGGCCCAGTCCTGGGCGTCGACGACGGCGACACGCAGGCCTCGGGTGGCGGCGTCGAGGGCGATGCCGGCGCCGGTCACTCCCCCGCCGACCACCAGGATGTCGAGTTCCTCGGTGCCCATGGTTTCCAGGGCTGCGGTGCGGCTGGCCGCGGTCAACGCCGTCATACGTCCTCCTCGTCGAGTGGGGTGCAGCGTGGTCGTGGAGCGGAGACCCGCCGCGGTGGGCTTGACGACAACATTGCCCGGCCGTTGCACAAGCGCGCAACCGTATGCACGAACGTGCAATAGGCTCGGCGGGCGTCAGCACGAATGGGAGGGCCGCATGGACGCCACGGCGTGGAGCCAGTCGCAGCTTCAGCGGGTCGCGACGATGTACTACGTGCAGGACGAGACGATGGAGGCGATCGCCCTGCGCCACAATGTCTCCCGATCGACCGTTTCGCGCCAGCTCAAGGAGGCGCGGCGACAGGGGATCGTCCGGATCTCCGTGGTCGGCCAGGAACAGACGAGCGGGCTGGGGCAGCGGATCGAGGAGCAGTTCGGGGTGGTCGCGCACGTGGTCCCGGTGCGCGAGACCGCCTCGGAGTCCCACCGGCTCGCCCAGGTCGCCCGGGTCGCCGGCAGCCTGCTCAGCGACTGGATGGACAACGGCACGAGCCTCGGCCTGGCCTGGGGGATCACGGTGTCCACCGTGGTGGAGCACCTCGTGCCCAAGGCCACGCGCGGCGCCACGGTGGTCCAGCTCAACGGCGCGGTGCACGTCGGCAGCGACGAGGTGCCCTATGTCTCGGCGCTGCTCGGGCGGGCGTGCGAGGCCTTCGACGCGCGGCCCGTGTACTTCCCGGTGCCCGCCTTCTTCGACGACCCGGCGACGAAGGCCGCGCTGTGGCGGGAACGATCGGTCGCCCACGTCGTCGACCTGCAGCGGGCCTGCGACATCGCGGTCTTCGGCGTCGGCGCCTGGCGCGGCGGGGTGATCTCGCAGGTGTATGCCGGCGGCTACCTCCGCGCCGCGGACCTGGCCGCCACCGAGGCGGCCGGGGCGGTCGGGGACGTGTGCACGATGTTCGTCCGGGGCGACGGGAGCTATGCGGACATCCCGATCAACGCCCGTTCGAGCGCCCTCGATCTCGCCGACCTGGCGCGCATCCCGCGCCGCCTGTGCGTCGCCGTCGGGGTGGCCCGCGTGCCGGGCGTCGTCGGGGCGCTGCGGGCCGGGGTCGTCAGCGACCTGGTGCTGGACCAGGACGCCGCGGCGGCGGTCCTGGATTTCCGGCCCTCCCCGCGACCGGGTCAGACCCGGCCACGGCGGGGGCTCAGGCGCGCGGCTCCCATACGACGAGCGCCTGCGAGCCGCGTCGACCCACCCGCTGGCCGGGGCGGAGCATGACGGCATCGCCGGCCGTACCGACGGCGAACACCCTTCGGCCGCTGGCGAGTTCGGCTGCATCGAGGGCGGCGCCCAGCTCCTCCACCCGGGCCCGGAGCGCCTCGACCTGGTGCTCCAGTTCCATGATCCTCATGATCCCGGCGAGGCTGATCCCCTCGTCCTGGGAGAGCCGCTGCACCTCCCGGAGCGCCGCCACGTCGCGGGCCGAGTAGCGCCGGACACCCCTGCGCGTGCGCGAGGGGGTGACCAGGCCGATCCGGTCGTACTGGCGAAGGGTCTGGGCGTGCATGCCCGCCAACTCGGCCGCGACCGAGATGACGAAGACCGGCGTCTCGTCGTCCGGGCTGAAGGCTTTGGTCGGGATGGGCATTGCTGGGGCGCTTTCGTCGACGTCGGATAATGGCGGGCCGTCAGGCCTGCGCCTTGGTGAAGAGTTCGGCGCGCGGGTCGACGCCGTCCTCCTGCCGGCGCAGGGCCTCGACCGCCTCCTTGGCCTCGTCCGAGAGGCGTTGCGGGACAACGACCTGCACCTTGGCGAGCAGATCGCCGGCGCCGGTCTTGGCCTCGACGCCCTTGCCCTTGACCCGCAGCACGCGGCCGGACGGGGTGCCCGCGGCGACCTTGACCTTGACGCCCTTGCCGTCGAGGGTGGGCACCGAGACCGTGGCCCCGAGGGCCGCCTCGGCGAAGGTCACCGGCAGGTCGACCGTGAGGTTGTTGCCGTCCCGGCCGAAGACCGGGTGCGGCTGGACGGTGACGGTGAGGATCAGGTCGCCGTTCGGGGCTCCGGGGTCGCCCTCGCCGCCCTTGCCGCGCAGCTTGATCTTTTGCCCATCCTTGACCCCGGCGGGGATGCGGGTCGTGATGCGCTGACCGTCAAGACCGGAGAGCGTCACCGTGGCACCGGTGACGGCGTCTCGGAAGCTCAGCGTTGTCTTGGCGTGGATGTCCTGACCGGGCATGGGACCGCGCGGTGCGCCATACCCCCCGAAGCCGCCGCGCCCGCCGGGCTGCTGGAAGCCGCCCGACTGCTGGAAACCGCCCTGCCCAAAGAGGCCACCGAGGATGTCCTCAAGGTCGGGTTGGGCACCGCCGCCTCCCGTGCTGAACCGGACGTTGCCGCCTTGGCCACCGCCGAACATCGAGGAGAAGACGTCCTCGAAACCCGCGCCACCCGACGCGCCGCCGGGACCACCGGCAGTGAATCGGGCTCCCCCACGCGCCATCTGGCGGATCGCGTCATACTCCTCACGCTGCTTGGGGTCAGAGAGCACCGAGTTAGCCTCGGTGATGTCCTTGAACTTCTGCTCCGCTGCCGGGTCCCCGGCGTTCTTGTCGGGGTGGTGCTTGCGCGCGAGCTTGCGATAGGCCTTCTTGATCTCGGCGTCATCGGCATCGCTGGGGACGCCGAGGACGGCATAGAAGTCTTTCTCGAACCAATCCTGACTAGCCATCTCGGCGTCCTCCTCTCGGGAAAAGTGTTGTCACAGTGTCGATATCGAAACCTCAGCTCGGGTCGGCGACGGCCACGCGAGCCGGACGAATGATCCGGTTGCCCGCACGATAGCCGGGCTGGAGGACCTGGACGATGGTCGTCGAGGTCGCGTCGGCCGGCAGATCCGCGCCGGGCAGGTGCATGAGCGCTTCGTGGAACTCCGGGTCGAAGGCTTCGCCCACGGCGCCGAAGCGCTCGAAACCGAAGCGCCCCAGGGTGCCTTCGAACTTGTCGGCGATGGCAGCGAAGGGGCCATCACTCAGATCGCCGTGATCGCGAGCGCCCTGGATGTCGTCCATGACCGGAAGCAAGGCTTCCAGCACATCGGAGATCGCGCGCTCCTGGATCAGCGGTCGGTCGCGATCGACGCGGCGCTTGTAGTTGACATATTCGGCGTTGAGGCGTTGCAGGTCGTTCAATCGCTCAGCGGCCAAGAGGGTGTCGGGGTGCGGCGCCTCGGAAGCGGAGGAGGAGTCGGGGGCGGACGGCATACCGCCGCCCGCGGCGCCCGCGGACTCAGCCGAAGCTGAATCCGCAGGCGCCGCAGCGTCATTCGCTGCTTCCGTGTTCACCGCATCCGCCTCGTGCGGCGCGGTGCCGTCGGGGCTGAATCGGGAATCGGTCACTTGCGGTCCTCGTCGTCCTCGACGACCTCGGCATCGACGACATCGGAGTCGTCATTGGTCGTCGTGCCCTGTGCGGAGTCGGTCGGCTCACCGCCCGGGACATCGGCGGACTCACCCTGCTCGGAGGCCGCGGCATACAAGGCTGCGCCCATCTTCTGGGACTCGTCGTTTAGCTTGGTGACCTTGGCGTTGATGTCCTCGACGGAGGTGTTGTTCTCCGGCTTAATAGCCTCCTTGAGGTCAGCAAGCGCCTCCTCGACAGGCTTCTTGGCATCGTCCGCGACCTTCTCGCCACTGTCGGCGAGGAACTTCTCGGTGGAGTAGACAAGCTGCTCGGCCGTGTTGCGGGCCTCGGTCTCCTCGCGGCGCTTGGCGTCCTCGGCGGCGTGCGCCTCGGCGTCCTTGACCATGCGGTCGATCTCGTCCTTGGAGAGGGCAGAGCCACCGGAGATGGTGATCTTCTGCTCCTTGCCGGTGCCGCGGTCCTTGGCCGTGACGTGGACGATGCCATTGGCGTCGATATCGAAGGTGACCTCGATCTGGGGCACGCCACGCGGGGCCGGAGCGATGCCGGACAGCTCGAAGGTGCCGAGGTTCTTGTTGAGCTGCGCCATGTCGCGCTCACCCTGGAAGACCTGGATCAGCACGGACGGCTGGTTGTCCTCAGCAGTCGAGAAGACCTCGGACCGCTTGGTCGGGATGGCGGTGTTGCGCTCGATGAGCTTGGTGAAGAGCCCACCCTTGGTCTCGATGCCGAGGCTGAGCGGGGTGACATCGATCAGCAGAACGTCCTTGCGCTCACCCTTGAGGACACCGGCCTGAAGGCTGGCGCCGAGGGCGACGACCTCGTCGGGGTTGACACCCTTGTTGGGCTCCTTGCCGGTCATTTCCTTCACCAGCGCCGACACGGCCGGCATGCGGGTGGAGCCACCGACGAGGACGACGTGGTCGATATCGCTGACCTTGATGCCGGCGTCCTTGATGACATTCTCGAAGGGCTGCTTGCAGCGGTCGAGAAGGTCCTTGGTCATCTGCTCGAACTGCGCCCGGGTGAGGGTCTCGTCGAGGTGGATGGGGCCGTTCTCGCTCATGCTCAAGTACTGCAGGCTGATGTTGGTGCTGCTCGCGGACGACAGCTCCTTCTTGGCCTGCTCCGCGGCGTCGCGCAGCCGCTGCATGGCGATCTTGTCCTTGGACAGGTCGACACCGGTGGTGTTCTTGACCGTGGTGAGCAGGTGCTGCACGATCCGGTCGTCCCAGTCGTCGCCGCCGAGGCGGTTGTCGCCGCTGGTTGCCTTGACCTGAATGGTCGCGAAGCCATCGTCGGGATCCTTGCCGACCTCAAG
>Ga0075156_10000162_pt1 | contig 33865 bp, 35 predicted proteins | sample JI81AbrownDNA_FD_70966 | JGI IMG/M metagenome (GOLD analysis project Ga0075156, IMG submission 70966) | Wastewater effluent complex algal communities from Wisconsin, to seasonally profile nutrient transformation and Carbon sequestration -... | ecosystem: Engineered > WWTP > Effluent > Algae...
GTTTTCGTTAGATGTTAAAAAATAGTAAAAACTTACATTTTGAGCAATTTTTTTACTAAAATAATATTGAAAATAAAGAGGCAAGTGTTTAAGCTGTTTCAAATCTAGGATTCTTCTTCGAGGCGAAATGGAATGACAAAAATAAAATTTGAGCTTAATAAGAAACAATTGGAGGGAGCCATTAAGGGTGTTCAGGGAATTGCCCATCCAGTGCGCCTCATGATTCTTTATGCCTTATCAAAAGAAGAGTTATCAGTTAACGATTTGGCTGATTTTACAGGAGTTAGTCAATCTGTCACTTCACAGCACCTGAGCAAAATGAAGGACAGCGGAATTCTAGAAAGCCGCAAAGAATCGAATAAAGTTTTTTATTACGTCAAAGATAATAAATATCGTGAATTAGTTAAAAACATCGTAAAACTATTCGGCGTATAAATTAGTTTCCGAATCCCAAAAAAAATCCAATTTGGTAAATTGCTAGCGAACTTAAATAAGCAAGAATTGTCATATACATAAATAAAAAGCTAGGCCAGAAATACGACTTAGTCTCCTGCCTTACGACGGCAAGTGTGGACATGCATTGACTAGCATAGGCAAAAAAGAGTAAGAGGCTAATGGCTGTTAGTAGGCTCCATGTTTTTTTTCCTGTATCACGATTTACATCATCTTGAATAGATGTTTTCAAATCTTCGCTGGTTTCATCTCCTTCTACTCCATAAATGATCGCAAGTGTCGAAACCATTACTTCCCTCGCAGCAAAAGAAGATATAATGCCAACTCCAATTTTCCAATCGAAACCTAATGGTCGTATTGCAGGTTCAATAAATTTTCCCAGTTGAGCTGCATATGATTTTGAAATTTCAGTAGGAATTTGTTGCTTCTCTGTTGGTGCGGCTACTGGGTAGTAAGCAAGGAACCAGAGAAGAATGGATGCATAAAGAATAATAGTTCCAGAATTTTCAATAAAAGCTTTTACATTTTGGTAAACACTTAAGAATAAATTCTTTAGCGATGGAATTTTATAGGATGGAAGTTCAATTAAAAAATAGGAGGAATCATGCCTAAAGAATGTCTTTTTAAATAGGAGTGCGAATAAAAGAGCGGTAACCATACCCAGAATAAATAATCCAAATAATATAAGTGCCTGTAGGGAAAAAATACCAAGCAAATTTTTCTTTGGAAAAATTGCTCCAATTATAAGTATATATACTGGATAACGTGCAGAACAGGTGATAAGAGGAGAAATAAGAATAGTCGCCATTTTATCTGATTTGTTTTCAATGGTTCTTGTACTCATAATCGCAGGCACAGCACAGGCTGCTGAGGATAATAGTGGAATGAACGATTTACCGGATAATCCGAATCTACCCATAAATTTATCCATTATGAAGGCTACTCTTGATAGGTAACCAGATTCTTCCATAATTCCTATAAAGAAAAATAGCAATGCAATTTGCGGAATGAAAACAAGCACCGATCCAACCCCTCCGATAATTCCCTTTGTAACAAGTCCACTGAAAGGTCCAACAGGAAGTAATCTTTGAAAATAATTTGCCAAGCTATCTATAGACGTTTCAATTAATTGCATCGGAAATTCTGACCAAGAAAATAGGGATTGAAAAACAAAAGCCATAATTCCAAAAAAAGTTATCATTCCGAAGACTGGATGAAGAATGATTTTATCAAATTTTGAAGAGAAGCTTTTTTGATTTTCCATATTACCGGTCAATACTTTGCTGATAATTGATTTTATTTTAAATGATTTATGAATTACCTCTTCTTGATATTTATATTTTAGACCAGACGCTTCGAGCTCTTTTTCTATAAAGCTTTGAATTTCAGGCTTGAATTGCTCTAAACCAGGTAATTCTTTTTGGAGTTTTTCACCTGATATTCTTTTTAATGAATTTGATAGAACAAAAGACAGGTAATGATAATTATCCGTTTCTATTCGTTTTAATAGACTATTTAAAAATGTTTCTCGCTTATCATCCCAAGTCCATAGTCTTGATGGAGTTTTGAAATTATGTTCTTGCGAAATTAATTCTTTTAATTCTTGAATTCCACTTCCACTTTTTGCATTTACTAAAAGAGTTTCAATTCCTAGTTCCCGCTTTAAAGCATCTATTTGTATAGAAAGATTTTTCTTTTCTAAGATATCTTTCATTGTTATTACTAAAAGAATTGGTGCACCCAAATCCATTATCTGAAATAAAAACTGTAAACTTCTTTCTAATAACATTGCATCAAGAACGAAGATTATTTTATCAGACTCGCGGCGGTTAATTAAAAAACGAGTGAGAGTTTTTTTATCCTCAGAATTAGCATTTAGAGAAAATGATCCGGGTAGGTCAATAATCTCCAATTGTTTATCCTTTAATTTAATTTCACCTGTTGCAATTCCAACCGTGATTCCAGGAAAGTTGCCTGTCTTTTGGCTAAGACCAGTTAGCCGATTGAAGATAGATGTTTTTCCCGCATTTGCATTTCCCACAAGTAGACAACGGTAATTATTATTCATTAGTATTTACCTGTATGTACATTGCATCATTTAATCTAAGAGAAACTTTCGTTCTTCCTATTTGCACAACGATTTTATTTTGACTTTGATACTTTTGTAAAACTGAAATCTCTGTTCCTGGCAGAAAGCCATAATCAATTAATTCCATAATGTATTCTGGTCTAAGCTCATCTTGATTGATTAAATCGACTTGAGCAGTTTGCTTTAGCTCTAAGCTACTGAGGCTCTTTTTCATCTATATCCAATAGATTTATTTTTCTTTACTTCCATTGGAGTGAGGTCTTTGATTAGATCCATCTCTGGAGCTAATATCTTCACATATCTATCAAAATAGAGCATTTGCTTAATCAATAGACCGAATTCATGTGGAATTCTTAAGCCATTGTTCTTACTGATGTCACTGATTCGTAGCATAACAGCGTTTAGCCGCCCTTCGTCAATGCTTGCAACTTCTCCAAGTTGAATATTCATCGCAATTTCATTCATTTCATCAAAAATGTATTCTAAGTCTTTGGCAAATTTTACTTCATCAATTCCTTTTGCCGTTGAATCCATTTGAACAAGACCCTTTGCCATGGTCTTAGCATTTGTTGTCCCAAGTCCTTCCATAAATAACATCAACCCCATCCATGTTTCGGGGGAAATTCTACCGACGATTCCAAAGTCAATGAATCCAATTTTACCATCTTTCAGAACGAGTAGGTTACCTGCATGAACGTCTGCATGAAACATTCCACTGCCCAAAGAGGAAAACCAAATATCAAGAGCATCAGTTAAAGTCTTTGCCGGATTGTTTGATACTGCTTTAATTGCTTTTAAATCAGTCAGTGGAATTCCATAAAATCTTTCCATGGTTAATAGGCGTTTTGTGCTGTAAGAATGAAATACTCTTGGAACTTTTGCTCTTGTCTCGCCTGTGCTCAAAAGATGTTTGTCGAATTCTTCAATATTTTTTGCTTCTTGGATAAAATCTACTTCAAGTAAAATGGAATCGTGAAAAGTTTTTACGATTTCCGTGAGACCGGAAGCCTTAAAGCCGGGAGCAAGTTTTTCAAAAAGCAATGTAGATAAATAAATCAAATTCATATCGGTCTTAAGAACATCCTCAATATCTGGTCGTTGAACTTTTAACACAACGTCAAAGCCATCGATTGTTGTTGCTGCATGAACTTGCGATATGGATGCAGATGCCATTGGTTTTTCTTCGATATAGGAAAAAAATTGACTGGTCTTGCCGCCGAGTTCTTTCTCGAGAATTTGAGTGATCGTTTTAAATGGAATAGGACGAACAGAATCTAGACATTTTTGCATTTCTTCTACGTAATCTTTGGGAAATAGAGAGGGAGCAGAGGCGATGAATTGTCCCAATTTAATATACGTTGCTCCTAGGTCTTCAAAAGCTTCTCGTAGACGGATTGCTAGCTGAGCATCTTTTTTGTCGAGCAAAATGTCGGCTAAAACTTGTGCCAATTTAGTTGAAAGAACCCTGAATGAGTCAGCGATTCGTAGGATTGCATTGATTCCAGATGTAATGTTGTCAGTTAAATGAGCCATTAGGATAAAATTTCAGGCTTACTTTTACTGACAATTCATTTAGCTGGAATGATTTTTTGTTTACAGAATATCATTTTTGGCAAACATTGTCAGAAATTTCTAAAAGAAGTAAATTAATCAACCATATATGGACAAAGAAAACATTTTAATTCAGGAGCTTGGGAAATTGGAGCTCTCTGAGCTAAAAAAAGTAGCAACTCTTTGGAATCTTCATAAATTCATCGGAAAAGATAAGAAAACATCTGTAACTCAACTCTATTCCGCCTTTCAAGAAGAATTCTATCTAAAGTCAATACTCGAAAAGCTCACTCCCATCCAAGTAAACATCTTCTCTCTAATTCTCAAAAATAAAAATGTGCAAACACTCGGCGAGATAGTTCGAAAGACTTCACTCCATCCGATCAATGCAGAAACAGAATTAGGTGTGCTTCGAAAATATTGTTTAGTCTACCAGAGAAAAAATCGGGAACGACTGACAAACAACCTGGATAAATACCATGCTTACCAAGAAATTGCAGATCTAATCAAATTAGATATGAATTCTAAGGGCGAAAAATTTAAATTATCCTTAGATAAATTTCTTCATAAATTGCCAACAGAGCAAATTTCTCCCGAATGGTCAAAAGCTCTAGGACAAAAAAAAGTCGAGTCATCGGATGAGTTTCTAAAGTTTGCTTTATCCGAAGAAGGCATTGGTCTTTGTATAGGCTCCCTTTCCGAAATTGAAAGAGATGTGCTTCTTTACGTCTATACGCATGGCGGTGTTATCGAAGCTGACGTTGTTCGCAATTATATCAATGTTAACCGAGAAAAGTTTGAGCAGATAATACCAGAATTGACTGCAAAGTACTTGGTATTTGATACTTATTACGTAGATGAAAGATTTATTCGTATTATAACTATTCCGAAAGAAATCTTAAACTATATTCAAGTTCATACACTTTTACCTTCTGTAAAAAAAGGCACAAAACAAAAACAAGAAAAGATCGCAAAGAATGATTTGGACTTCTTTTTAAACATTAAGAAAATGATTTCTTTTGTTTCTAGAAAAGGACTGAGTCTTGCTAAATCAGGAAAAATCAAACAAGCTGATAATAAGCGAACAGAGCAAGATCTATTAAAACCAGATATTGATATTTTTCCAGAAAAAGGACAAGTATATCAAATTGAATTGATTCTTCCAATTCTCAAAATTCTCAATCTAGTTGATATTAAAGGGGAAAATATCGTATTAGCCGGAGAAATTGATGAATTTCAAAAGAAGGATATTTTTGAATTGATGAATTTAGTCATTCATGAAGTCAATGAAGTTCGCTCTAAAAGATTCAATCCGCCGGAAGTCTTTTCTGCCATTGAAGTGCCTTTCTACGACAAACCAATCTTAGACAAATGCGTTCAGATTATCTTGAATATGGGTAAGGTGAATACTTCTGTAATTTTTTCAAATGTAGTTAGAGAGAATTTGGTATTAGCCCCTGGTTTTAAAATTAAGAATTTTGAATCAGACTTACTAGATTTAAGAAAAGAAATAATCAGTGCAATCTTTTATCTACATTTGTTTGGATTGCTGGAAGTTGAATATCCTTCTCGGTTTTTAGTTTTATCTGACTTGGGTAAATATTATTTTCAATCAAAGGCGATTCCAAAGCATACAGAGAAGGGGGGAATTACTATTAACTCCGACTTTAGTATCATTGCCTTTCCTGAGAAATGTTCATTGCATGGAATTCACTTATTGAAAGTCTTTACTGAGCTAAAGGATTATGACCGAGTTTATACATTTGCGCTAACGAAAGATTCTTTTCAAAACGGAATTTTACTAGGATATGATCCAAATCTCTTTATACAATTTTTAAAGGATTCAAGTAAGGCAGACCTTGCTCAGAATCTAATGTTCTTGTTCGATGATTGGAGTAAGAATTTACCGATCGTTGTGGTTACTGAGGATTGTGTGCTACTCAAGACTTATGATCCGCATGTAATGGAGTTGTTGCTCGGACAGATTAAAGGAAAGAAAATTGTTATGGAGGAAATTAGTCCTGAAGCGATCTTGATAGATAAATCAAAAATTCAGGACGTAATTCAAATCTCCGAGAAATTGAACCTGATTATAAAGTTAATCAGGTAATTCTATTCAGGGTCTGTAACTTTAATCTTAGTTTTAAAGTTCCAGGCTCTGAAAGGTGCTATAGCTTCAAGTCTTTGGTCTAGTACGAAGTAAAGTCTATCACCGTATTTTACCAATCCACCTTTGTAGTGTGCGTATTTTGTTTTATGATCAACTAATCCTACCTCTTTTACCTGTTTCCAGTCTTCACAGGTTTTCAGAGAAGGCACTTTTCTCAGATACAATTCTTTGATTGTATTATCTTTTACTGCGTCTCTTAAAATTTTTTCCCATTCCATACAGAATAGATTCCTTACTTTTATCCTAGCCTATGCTATATTTACAATACGAAAAAGGTAATCTCTATCTCCTAGCTTCGTATGCAACATAAGCTGCAAATTGGTACAATATAATCATCATGAGAGTAGTCAATGTAAATTTAAGAAAAGAATTGGAATTTTACAAGAATCCATTAAGTTCATGGAGTTAAGAATTCCTTTTTCGTTGAAAAAAACTTTTCTTTTTCAGGTCTTCAAAAACAATGGTAATACATTCTTATTCCTTGATAAGATTGTTCTCGGGCCTGTAGCTCAGCTGGTTAGAGCACTCGCTTGATAAGCGAGGGGTCACAAGTTCAAATCTTGTCAGGCCCATAAAGGGGCTTTAGCTCAGCTGGGAGAGCATCTGCTTTGCAAGCAGAGGGTCATCGGTTCGATCCCGATAAGCTCCATTTCTTTTTTAATTCTTCTTGCCTGTAGTTGCCTTACTCATAGTTTATCATTCAGTGCGCAACATAGTTCAAATCCTATTATTTTTTTTTGTTACTCTTTCTATCGAAGCTAAGCTACCCACTTATCCTAGCGGAGTTTATCCATCTAATTATTGGCAGTTTTGGGTTTTCTATGAGAAAGAGTGGCGCAAGGGGCAAAAAGATATTATCCTCCGCCCCTTTTATTCTAATTATGAGGATGAGTTGAGTGCGCATAAATTTAATACTTCCCTGTATCCTCTTTACTATTCTGAGCAAACAAATCATTGGAGCAAATGGACTTTTTTATTTGTATTTAGCCACGACAGTACTTTGCATGATGATACAGGCGATGATTCAGATTTAGTTCTCTCTCCTTTATTTCAATGGGGTCGGGGAGAAACGGCTAAGGATCGTTATGTGGCTTTTTTCCCATTCTTTGGAAAAATGAAATCTAAGCTTTCATGGGGTGAAATTAATTTTTTTCTCTTTCCACTCTATGTAGACTGGAATCATAAAGAGTTTAAAGCGCGTAGTATATTTTATCCGCTTTTGCTTTGGGGAAGTTCGGATATTCGAAGTGAACAGAGGTTTCTTCCGTTTTTCTCGAAGAAGTCTCACATTGCCAAATTTGAACATTACTCAGTTTTCTGGCCTTTGCTTCAATGGGGACGCGATTCATTAGATAAGAAAGAACCTACTTCCTTTTCATTTCTATTTCCGATTTATAATATTAAATCTTCTCAATATGGAAATATGAAAAGTCATGCATTTTTATGGATTCCTCTTCTCGGGTCACTTGTCGGATACGGATATGACAAGAGGACAAGCGAAGTGAATTATAATTTTCTTTTCTTTCTTATGCAGTATGGTTACTCAAATAGTAAAGATTATCGTAAGCATATATTTTTTCCTTTTTATGGTTACTCTAGATTTGCCAGTAAGGAGTTTACTTTTATTACTCCCTTCTTCGTTCATATGAGATCGGACACATATGGAGTGAAATCGAATTCATATTATCTAATACCTTTCTTTTATTACAAGGAAATGCATTATATTAAAGAAGAAAGAGCGGATAGCTATTATAAAGTTTGGCCTATTTTCAAATGGCATAGAGATGCAGAAGGAAATCTTTTTTGGAATACACTCTCCTTGTTTCCTATTCGTTCAACTACTCTAGAACGAATCTGGGATCCGTTTGTTTCCATCATTGAATATAAAAAGTTTATCAATGGAGAAAAGCGATTATCTTTAATGATGCGTTCATATACGCAACGCTGGACTGAGGATGAATTACATATATATGTACCCTTCTTACTTGATTTGTCATTGGAAAAAGAAAAAACATCTTGGAAATTTCTTTACGGTTTTTTGGGTTATGAACGAATAGAAGAGAAAAGACATTTACAAGTTCTTTGGTTTATTTCAATATGAGGGTAAGGACGATTTGTCAATGGGAATGATTGAGTTAGCAAAAAGCTTTATTTTTGGAGCGGGGTATACTCTTGTTTTACTCTTTCAAACAGTTTTACAGTTTAGAGCGATTTTCTTTAAGCGAAATGAAATTGTTCAGCAGATGTTCACTGCTGGAATTAGCAGCTTTTTTGTGGTTTCAATTGTTGCTGTTTTTACTGGAATGATTATGGGTTTAAATGCCGGTCTAGGATTAAAAGACTTTGGTGCTGAGGGGCAAATTGGACTTCTCCTCACAATTACGCTTACGCGAGAAATGTCTCCATTTATGACGGCGCTCATATTATCTGCCTCTGTTGGATCTGCCATTGCAGCAGAAATTGGAACGATGAAAGTATCTGAAGAAATTGATGCATTGGAGGTAATGTCTATTAGCCCTGTGCGGTATCTTGTGATGCCAAGGGTCATTGGCTTTTCTCTAATGGTTCCTGTTTTATGTATTTATTCTAGCATACTTGGAGTTTTTGGTGGAGCGGTTGTCGGACATTTTCAATTGGGAGTAGAATATCAGGTTTATTTTAATGATGTTTTAAATAGGGTAGGCTCTGTTCCAGGTCTCAAAGATTTGTATGTAGGTCTTTTAAAAGGTTTTGTATTTGGTATAACCGTTTCAATAGTTTCCTGCTCACATGGATTGAGAGCGACTAATGGTGCCATTGGGGTTGGTCGGGCAACCAGAGAATCAGTCGTAACTTCTTTCTTGCTAGTAATCTTTATCGGTTACGTTTTAACCGCCATTTTATATAGGTAATAATTATGAGTGAGATACCAATCATTGAAATGAAAAATGTGCATAAGACATTTGGAACAAGAAAGATTTTAAAAGGAGTGGATGTCGTTGTCAATAAGGGGGAAACGATGGTTATTCTCGGTCCTTCTGGAACTGGAAAATCTGTTACACTCAAACATATCACTGGTCTTGTCGCTCCTGACGAAGGGGATTGCCTTATTATGGGAGAGTCGATTGCATTCTCGAAAGAAAAAGTGAGAGAGAAACTTCGCGCAAAGATGGGAGTTCTTTTCCAATCAGGTGCTTTAATAAACTGGCTAAGTGTCTACGAGAACGTAGCCTTACCACTCAGAGAGCATAAAATTTCTAAAGGGGAAGAGTTGCATAGAAATGTTATGGAGAAATTGCAGTGGCTAGACCTAGTAGTGGCTAAAGACAATTTACCGGGAGATATTAGCGGAGGAATGAAAAAAAGAGCTGGTATCGCAAGAGCACTGACGACTAATCCTGAAATATTACTCTACGATGAACCGACATCCGGTCTTGATCCAGTAATGTCGAATGTGTTCAATGAATTGATTTTACGTTTAAAAAAAGAACTTCATGTTACATCAATTGTAGTAACTCACGACATGGAAAGTGCCTATATGATTGCAGATAGAATTACGTTTCTTTACGAAGGCAAAGCGATATTTTGCGGGACTGTTTCTGAATTGAAAGCTTCATCGAATACTATTATCCAGCAGTTTATTCATGGTCGCACGGTTGGTCCTATGATACTTGATCATTCTGAGAAAAAGAGAATAAAGCATTGATGTATAGCGGATAAGAATTTGTATTCCGTGACAATTTAAAATGAAAGATAGCTAATTGAAAATGCATTTCACTTATAAAATTAAGTCTGAGGAAAGAGTTTTGAGCCTGCTACAATTTCTTACTAAGAAATATACGTATTATTCTCTAGAGGATTGGAAAGCACAAATCACAAAAGAAAAGATTTTAGTAAATGGAGAAAAGGCAGAATTCGGTTTATTGCTAAATGAAAATGATGAGATTTCTTTTCTGAAAGAAGATTTTGAAGAGCCTTTCGTTGACGATAATTTTTCAGTAGTTTATGAAGACGAATTTCTATTTGCGATCAATAAATCTGGCAATTTACCAGTACATCCAGCCGGGCGGTATCGAAAGAAAAACCTCACTACCATTTTACAAAATTCGGGTAGAAAAAGCAGTGAAACGTTTATTATCAATCGTCTCGATCGAGAAACATCAGGAATTGTTCTATTTGGCAAATCATCCTTAGCCGCTTCTCGTTTAGGCAAATTATTCGCAAGAGGCTTAGTTAAGAAAACTTATATAAGCTATGTGGAAGGATTATTTCCTGAAAAAATTATTGCCAAAGGTTTTTTAAGTAAAGATGATTCTTCTGAGATTAGAAAGAAGAAAAAATTTTCTTATCAAAAACCGAATAATTCTCTTTGGGAAGTAGATACAGATTTTGAATTAATAAATACGTTCTCTCAGATATCGAAGATATATGCTTATCCGCATACAGGGAAGATTCATCAGATTAGAGCCACTCTTTACTCAATCGGCTATCCGGTAGTAGGCGATAAAATATATGGGTATGACGAGAATCTTTTCCTAAAGTTTATAGAAACTGGAATTAGTGAAAATAAGTTTAATTTACAAAGACAAGCTCTTCATGCATATCGCTTGGAGTTTAATCATCCATTTACTGATTCAGATATTATTATCCAAGCGGAGGAGCCAGACGATATGCTAAGTCTAGCGCGAAATTAGACTTAAATATATTGGTATCTGTGAAAGGTTTTTGCTGATAGCATATCAATGAGAATTGAACCAGTGCTTTTATTGTCTACATTCGGAGCGCAGGGTCTTGTCAAGTCGAGAGTATCCACTGTTCTAAAATCTAAACTAAAACGTGTATGATTTGTTAAGTTTGGTGTCGTTCCATGCAGGTGAGAAGCGGAAAATAGCAATAAGTCGCCCCCCTTGCAAGGAATTTTTAGTTCATTTTTTCGATTCATTTCTTCCGTTACCTCTGGGAAGATTCTTTCTTTGTCTATTTGAGTAGATTGAAAACCGCCTGCCATATTCCACTTCGAATATTCAAATTCATTTGAATTATTTTTTACTGGTCTTGAAAAATAGTCAGGATAAAAGCTAAATGTATCTTTTTCATCGACATCAAATAATGGAATCCACCAATTGATTTGAGCTTCCGGATTTGCATACCATGTATCTCGGTGAATCGCAAATGCAGGCTTAGCCGCTGAGATGGTATGTGCATATGAGGTAATAGATCTTAGCCGCACTAGATCAAAAAAAATTGTTTCTGTATTGAAACTTCTTTCATTCAAGATACTCTTTACAAATTTTCTTGTCTCTGGTTGATTTGAGAATATAGGTTTTATTGTTGATAAAGTTTCAAAGAATTTTTCTCTTGGAACTTTATGCTCGAATTCTCTAATATTCTCTGTCTTTAAGTATTTCTGTAAAAAGCTTATTGCGAATGCTGCTAACTCTTTAGATTTTTCGCAATTCGTAATAAGAATAATTTTTCCATTAAAAATGAGTTCCTTTGTTTCTACAAAGGAGGTGTCACTGTAAAGGATTTCTGAATCATTGGCGATGTTCATTGGTATGTTAAATATGTCTTTCGCTTTAGAAACTCCAGACTTTAAGAAAAAAGAAAATGAGTTATAGGAGTTTTTGAGTTTATTTAGAAGAGAAGGAAATTCCGAGCCTTAGCCGCTCGGAATTTTGAAGACTTTATTAAATTACTTTGTAACACCTAGAGCTTTAACGGTTGCCATATTGATATGTTTTCCCTCGTCCACTGGAAGGTTTTTACTTTTTTGAAAATCATTAAGAGCTTTGAAAGTTCCTGCATCTGCATTGCCCTCAGTTGAACCAGGATCAAATCCTGCTGCTTTTAGAGCCTTTTGAACTTCGCTGAGTTTTTCTTTGGTTGTATTGTTTTCACAAAGAATTTCTCTCCACTCTGATTTTTCAGGCTGGTCAATAACTTTCTTGGAAACAGTTTGGTATTCTGCAGGTACAGCTGCTTTGAATTCTTTTTCTGGTTCAACTAGTTTTTGAATTTGAACGGTTCTGTATTCTGCTGGAATTTCAATTGTTCTAGTACTAGCAGGAGTTTTAAGAACTTGTTTTGCTATGACAGATTTTTCTTCAGGAACATCTACTTCTTTGGTAGAAGCAGGAGTCTTAATAACTTCTTTAGTTACCATTTTGTATGTTGGAGGAACTTCAACTAGACATTTAATACCTGTGGTTGAATCTTTTTTCCATTCAGTGTAACCTTCTTTGTCTACTACTTTTTCTTCTACAGTTTCATATACTGCAGGAATTTGTTCAATTTTCTTTCCAGCAGCTCTAACAACTACTGTTTCTTCTACCATTTCGTAAGTAGCTGGAATTGTTTCTGTTGTAGTGGAAGCTGGTTTAACTAGAACTTGTTCAAAGGTGGATTCGTAACGAGCTGGAATAATTTCAATCTTTTCTGTTGCTGCTCTTTTAACAACATTTTCATTCACTTCTCTGTATGTAGCAGGTGAATAAACTGGAATCCAACATTGACCAGCTTTTGCTAGAGGTGGATTTTCAGGTAAAGAGCCTAACTTATTCGTTGCTGATTCGTCTGCACTTCGCATTCCTACTTTTTCTTTATCTGCTGATGCATCACCTGAGCCACTTCTGGTTGAGGCTGGTGCAGTCTTAGCATCCTTAGAAACTGCTGCATCCTTTGAGTCTTTTGCATCTTTTGAGTCTTTTGCATCTTTTGTGCTAGCCGAGTCCTTTGCATCTTTCGGCGCATCTTTTTTGGGCGCACTGCTACAAGTAGCAAAGACTGCTAAGACGATTGACACAAGTATAACTTTAAAGCTAAAATTTCTTAACATTTTTTATTCTCCAATATATCGATTGTAACCATGTAGTTTACTAAATAGAAAAAAGTAAAGTAGACTTTTCGCTACGATAAATACATCGTGATATTTTTTAATTCTCTTGAGGATTGTTTTTTAAGGTATACAGACTTCTTGTGGCTGTCCCTTTAGTTTCTTTCTAGCATTGCAAATTGTCATTGAGTCCTACTTTGTTTTCTCCCTCTGACTGTTTCTTGTTCGGCTTTTTTTATAAAATAAGTGCCTGTGGTATTTGCATTTTTTTGGAATTTCAGTTGATTCTTTGCTGTGCATTAATATTGTTTAATACGACTATGGCAAGTGAAATTCCACTTGGGGTAAATCCCCGAAAAATGATTCCCTATAATGTTTTAATTGCAGATGATTCCATTACAGAGCGCAAATTGATTCAGCAATTTCTAAAGTCAGCAGATTTTACGATCATTGGTGAAGCCATTAATGGGGAGGAAGCGATTCATAAATTGACTGCGCTTCATGGGCAAGTAGATATTCTATGTATTGATTATCGAATGCCAGATATGAATGGTGCAGAAGTCATTCAACAACTGCGCCCCCTTTTTCCTAAGTTGATTATTATTCTGATTACAGCACATACAGAAAAGGAAATTGTAGAGGAGGCAGTAAGACTAAAAGTTAATGCTTTCCTTGTTAAGCCTATTTCGAAATCATCTGTCTATGAAAAGCTGACTTTTCTTTTGGGAAGAAGAGATCTCGCGGACAAGATGGTAGTTGGCTATAAGCCAAGTGCAATCAAGCTAAGTGAAATTCAAATTCCACCTTTGCGTGATGTAATGAATCGAGTTATTACATTTGATTCAAAAAAATTTGGGGGAAGTGCAGAGCTTGAAACCATTATCGCTCCTGACAAAGCTTTGAGTGCTGATATATTACGAATTGCGAATTCCAGTTTTTATGGTAGAGCTGGAACCGTGGATACTCTGAAGACAGCGATTACTTTGATTGGTCTGACTACAATTAAAAATATTGTAGTACTTCAATTTCGGAAAAATTTCACAAAGAATCTGCCACAAGCTTTGTTTAGAAAGCATTTGAATGAAATACCATTGCTAACAGGTCTTATTGCAATGGACTTAACTGCACCGCTGAATCTAAAGAATCTCAACGATCAAATTGTTGTCAGTTCCACTCTTAGGAAAGTTGGTATGACTATATTAGCACAAAATCTTAAGCTTAGGTATTTAGATATTATTAAATTATTTGAATATGGGTCAAAACCATTAGCCCAATTGGAAAGGGAAGAATTGAACATTGATCACATACAAATTGGAATCAAAGTTTTTAAACTATGGAAAATGCCTAGAAGCCTCCAAAAAATAGTGGCTAATCAATCTTTTGCGCTTAAAGATGTGCAGGAAGTAGCGGATATAGACAGATTGCTTAGAGTTGCTGAAATTTTTGCAATGCAAATGTTAGGCGTGACGATTAATGATGAGGATATTGAAATTTTATCAACTACACTTCAATTCTATAGAGCACCGGAAGAATTGGCAGCATTGTTTAACGAAGATTATTATGCAAATATAAAAAGCCATCCATTCTTTGATTCGTTACAATCGTAGAAAAGACTTAAATTATTTTTGAATGGATTTTTATCACTACCTTTTCATATTTGTATTTGATACATGAAATATATTGTCGTCAGTCATATTGTAAAAATTATTTTGTCTTTTTGGTTTCTTTTTATTCGAAAACAGAAATACTTTGTTCCTGAAGAGACAGAAAAATATTTAAAGCAAAAGAATGGCTTTATATTTGCAGGCTGGCACAATCAAATTCTATCTCTTACCAGGCATGTGGCTCATTATTTACAAAGAGATAGACATATTCTCTTAACACCATTGGTTTCTCTTTCTAAAGATGGAGAGTTTATCTACCAAACATTTCTTCGATTTAAAATGGAATCAGTGCGAGGCTCTACAAGTCGGGGTGGGTCTACTGCACTACGCCAAATTTTAAAAGCAATCAAAGAAGGGCGTGTTCCTATATTTACTCCTGACGGACCTCGTGGACCTGCTTTAAAGGTTCAAACCGGTGTGATTCAAATGGCTTCTCTTACTAAACTTCCTATTATAACTTTCTACTCGAAGTTTGATGAATACTACGAATTCAAAAGTTGGGATAGACAGAGATTTCCAAAATTCTTAGCAAGAGAATGGGTGGATTATTCGGAACCTTTTTTTGTCCCAGAGAAAATCGAGAATTATGAAGAGTATGCGCTAGAGTTAGAAAAGCGAATGATCGAACAAATGTCTCGCTTAGATAAAATTGTAGAAGACGCAAAATCATCGAGGTAATATGTTTATAAATTCAATCTTTCTTAAAAAAAAGTATTCCATTCTAATCCTTTTTTCCATCTTTTATTTGAACGCTTGCATTATTGGAAATTCAATTAAATTTCCCTCTCTAGGTCCTGAGCGCGAGGCGGAGCTTGCCGAGCATATAATAGAAGGAGTAGATAAAGATAAAATTTTAATCCTTTCTATAGACGGGGTAATCTCGGAAAATCCAAGCAGCGGAAATATATTCGGGGGAGGCGGGAGTGAATCAACAGTATCCGCTATTATTAACGATCTTTTTAAAGCTAGTTTCGACAGAGACATTAAAGGAATTATCTTAAAAGTAAATTCTCCCGGAGGTACTGTTACCGGAAGTGATCTTATCTATCGAGAATTAATGAAACACAAAGCAACGACTGGAGTTCCAATCATAGCATTATTTATGGATAAGGCGGCAAGTGGAGGATACTATGTTGCTATGTCAGCGGATAAGATTGTTTCTCTCCCTACTGCCGTGACTGGTTCTGTTGGCGTTATTTTATCAGGGTTTAATGTAAAAGAAGGACTTGATAAGATTGGTGTAAAAGATCAGTCGATTACTTCTGGAGCGAATAAAGCCATTGGCTCTCCTTTCGCGGAAATGAAACCAGAACAAAAAGCGATTTTACAATCTATCGTTAATAATCTATACGAAAGATTTTTCAATATAGTAAAAATGAATCGTCAGAATGTTTCGGATGCGAGGCTAAGAGAAATTTGTGATGGAAGAATTTTTACTGCAGATCAGGCATTAAAAGAAGGGATGATAGATAAAATTGGATATTTTGAAGAGACTGTTGCTGAGCTAATGAAAATGGATAAGTATGCAAGAATTGCAACACCAAATAATTCTAGACCACGCATTGTCTATTACTCTCATTTCAAACAAAAAGTCCGTAGTGTCTACCAAATATTAGCCGAAGAGTCTAATACTTTCGGTGCTCTGGAAAGTATTCTTAAGACTACTACAGAAGTAAAATTTATGTATCTCTGGTCTTATTAATGCTTTTTAATTCCATTCCTTTTTTAATTCTATTTCTATTCACATATCTCCTTTATTGGAATATTGATGATAAGTATAAAAAGTATGTGCTAGCTGGTTCTTCCTTTCTTTTCTATTTATACTATGATGTTTTAGCTACAGTTCATTTCTTTACTGTCATTGCTGTGAATTTTTATTTTAGTGAAAAAATGTTCAATGCAAAGCAAAAAGGTGAGGATACAGGCAAACTTTTACAAATAATTTTAGGTCTTAATCTTGTAAATCTTGCCTTCTTCAAATACTTTTACTTTTTACTGGATTCCTTTTTTAGCTTAACAAATTCTCAGATGTTCAAGGATCTATCTTCTTCGGTTAATATTATTTTACCACTCGCAATTAGTTTTTATACATTTCAACTCATTGCAATCCAGGTAGATATTCATAGAGGTAGAGTTCTTGAAAAAATTACATTCTTTGACTATACTATATTCATAATTTTCTTTCCGCAATTGATTGCCGGACCTATTATGAGAACGTCTGATTTTCTTCCACGCTTAAGTAAGCCAGTCATTACTTCAGATTCTATGAAGAACGGATTATTCTTGTTAATCATTGGGCTTTTCAAAAAAGTAGTTATTGCGGATAATGTAGGTTCTCTTATTGCTCCTGTTTATATGGATCCAGATAAGTATCATTTTGTTTCGATATTCATTGCTTTTTTGGGTTTCGCTACACAAGTCTATTCTGATTTTAGCGGCTATACAGATATGGCTCGCGGACTTGCTCTTCTTTTAGGCTTTGAAATACCGGAAAATTTTACAGGTCCATTTTATTCGGCTTCTTTTTCAGAGTTATGGTCTCGATGGCATATCACTCTTTCTACCTGGCTTAGGGATTATTTATACATACCACTAGGTGGAAATGCAAAAGGCTTTCACATGAGCAATGTAAATATGTTTATTACCATGGTTCTAGGTGGATTATGGCATGGTGCAAATCTCGCCTTTATACTCTGGGGTGCTTACTTTGGCATAATTCTTTGGATTGAAAGAATTTTCTTTAGCAAAGGATATAGTCTTGTTCCTAAGAATCCAATTTTGCTTTTCTTTAAGAGAATGTTTGTGTTTGTATTGTTTTCTCTCTCTGCCATTTTCTTTCGAAGTGGTGCCTATGGGACAGATTCATCGGCAATCATGTACAAATTAGCATCCGATTTCTTCGGAATGAATAAGGGGAGAGGAATTTCTGGAAGAGATGAAGTTATTCTTTATATCTTTCTTGCATTGGTACTTAATTTTTTCCAATACAATCCACAGATTGTATCTAGATGGAAAAAATATCAGAATTTTCTACTTCCAGTCGCATCCCTGTTGATTTTCTTACTCCTGGGTCTTTTTGGTGATGGGGGCGGCGATTTCATTTACTTCCAGTTTTAAGGCTCTAAGAAGATGAGCAGGCTTTTGGTATGCTTCGCCTTGTTATTCATTGGTTGTCAAAAACAGTGGTATCGCAGTCTGCCGACCGAAAGGGAAGTTTCTACGCATAATTTCTATGGTTTATGGCAAAAGAAAACAAATCCCCGTTCACCTATAAATTCCTCTTGGCACAAGAACTGGTGGTCTGAAAAGATTCATCTAAGGCAAGATCAAACATTTGTGAAAATTTATGAATCTGAGGATTTGATAGGTAAAATATCAATTCGACGTAAGGTAGAAGGAAAAGGGACGTTTAGAACTCATAAGAATTGGATTCTTCTTGAAACGAAGCAAATTGAGCAAATAGAATGGCAGGGAGAAGAATTAAAAAAAAAAGAGAGTAAAGAAGTAGATTCGGCATTGCTATATTATTATTATCTTGATGGAAATCTAATTATTCCGATGATTTATGATATGGGCTATAATGAGAAAGATTTTGGAGTCAAAGACGGAGTTTTTATACCCTATGATGAAAAAAATTTTAATTTTTTCCAGTATATTAAAATATATGCTTTCAAAGAATTTCAGTCTCATGCTTACTATCTAGGAAATTGAGAAATAAGATGACGAATCCATTTAGCGTCTACAAACAGCGTAAATATACAATTATTTTAAAGAATAGTATTCTATTATTCTTTTCGCTCATACTGGTTTTTTTCCTTGATCAAATGAATTTTATCAAGATAGGCCATAGTATATTCTGGCTTTGTTATAATTTCATTTGTATTATAGCCTTTTTCCTTTTGAATTTCCCTGAGCTTAAATATTTAAAGAGTCTTTTAGATTTATTGAATTACTTTCATACAAGCGAGAGTCATTCTTTAGATTTTGTAAACTTGAACCTTCAAACTTTTGTTTTCCCTTTAAATCTAAACGATGAAAACTTTGAAGTATTCGGAAAGCTACAGCCGGCAACGTATCTCGGTGGAGATATTATCAATCATGCGCGTGACAGAGAAGGAAACTATTGGTTTGCTGTTGGGGATGCCTCCGGTCATGATTTAAACTCTCATCTATTCAGTATGATGATTTTAAATCAAATGAACTATCTAGTCAATTTAGCAAAGACTCCTAAAGAGATGAATGCAATGATGAATCAAGTCTTAAAGGAGAGAATCCAAAGTTATCCCATTCCTGTAAATAGCTATGCTTCTCTGGGATTATTGAAAGCAGATCCAAATGGAAAATTTCAGCACTATGGATTACACCCTAATTTTCTTTTGTATAGGGCGGATAAGAAAGATATAGAGATTATTGAAACGAGCGGACATTTTATCGGGATCGAAGTATCGAATGCATTTCACTCTAATTCAAAAGAAGAACATGAAAATAGGTCATTCACTATGAACAAGGGAGATATTCTTTTTTGTTTTACAGATGGTTTATTTGAACAACGTAATAAAGAGCGAAAGTATTTTGGTTATCGCTTATATGAGTTTATTAAAACAGAAGATAAGAGTAATTTTCCTCAATTTGCTAAAAGATTATTTGATTCTGTCCGTGAGTTTGCAGGAACAAAGATCATTGATGATGATATGACAATTCTTATCATTAGAAAGAAGTAATCTACCTTAGAAAAGGTAAGTCTTTCCAGTTCCAATTTCTACCAGAATTTGTATCGATATTATCTGGCACAAGATTCCATAAATACGTTTGCATATACTGAGCACCTTTAAAATTTATGTAGAAAGAAATTAGCAAGGTTAAAAGGAAAAATCCATACAGGATTGTCCTCTTATCTATATATTGAACTGAAAAAATAAGATAATAAACAAAAAAAGGAATTGTATCCGATAAGAGTCTATATCCATATGAGTGTCCTCCCCACCAATTTAAATTCCTGGAAACTAGAATCCAATGTAGAATGACAATTGAAAATATTGCATAGTCTAAAACTGAAAGTTTCTCCATTTTCTTCTTTAGGTAGATTCCATAAAGGCTAAATATAAAAATAGGGGAATATAGAAATAATCCACGTCCAGGACTGAATAGATTAGCAACTAACGCTTCATAAAAAGTATCGCTTCCACTAACTTTGCGAAAGTCGTAGTAGGGATGCACCATACTTCCAAAGAGACTAAAGTTCATATAAAAGAAAATACTCAGGACAAGGATTCCCTGTCCTAAGAAAAATACTGATTTGAGCTTTAAGCGGTAAATAGCAATTAGACTAAAGAAGACAATTGGCAATAGGTTCGTTGGTCTAACTACATAAGAGAAAAATAAGGGGATGGCAGATAGAATCATCCATTGTTTTCTTTCAGTTAGGAAACCATAAAGTGTTAGGCTAAGTAGAAGTATGCTCCCTGAGTGTTGCCATAAGCCTCTTGACACGGTAGAAAATACAAGTGTGCAAAAAGAAAAGATAAACACAGTCTCTAGAGATTTGACCATTGAATTGGTCAGATGCAAAGAAATTAAAAAGAATATACAGGCTGATAAGCTAAGCAGAGAAGAAGAAATATTTTTTTCTAATCCGATAGTAGAGGAAGATACTACTTTATCGGAGAGATTCTTTCCTTTCCATGTATACCATTGGTTTAGAATCCAAATATGTGGTACTGCGAGTAGGCTTACTCCGTATGGATAATAATTATAGGTATGATCATTGTAAGTTGTTAGATTTGCATGAAATGCCTTTGGAAATAAACTTGCATATTCGTCTAAGTCAATGTTTCCTTCTCTCACAAGACTAATTGTTGTGTAGATGCTCCAGAGAGAATCTGTTTGATTGAATACTTTGGTTTCAGTCAACGTAAACCAAACGCAAAGATAAATAAATACTAAAAGGAGTCCCTTCTTAATGCACAATTTTCTTTGCGTCTTCCAAGAACTTAGAAAGTCCTAGATCCGTTAATGGATGTTTGAAAAGCATTTGAAATGTAGAATAAGGAAGAGTAACAGCATCTGCTCCTTCCAATGCAACTTCTTTGAAATGAATTGGATGACGAATAGAAGCCGCAAGTATCTTCGTTTCAAAGCTATAATTATCGTAAATTGTTCTTATTTCTGAAATCAAATCCAAACCATTAAAGGAAATATCATCAAGCCTACCGATGAAAGGAGAAATATACGTAGCTCCAACTTTGGCTGCCAATAGCGCTTGCGGTGCAGAGAAGCAAAGTGTGACATTTGTCTTAATGTTTCTCTTGGAAAGCTCTGATACGCATTTAATTCCTTCCGGGATGAGTGGAATCTTAATCACTACATTCTCTGCAATTTCCGAAAGATCAAGTGCTTCCGCAAGCATTCCTGAATAGTCAATGGCGATTACCTCAGCACTTACCGGTCCATTGGTAATATTACAAATCTCTTTTATTACTTCTTTGAACTTTCTTTTGCTGGCTGCAATGATACTCGGATTCGTTGTAACTCCATCGAGTAGACCTAAGTCAGCAATTTTAGAAATCTCTGTTGTGTCGGCTGTATCTAAGAATAATTTCATTATTGTTTCACTGGAGGTGTAGAAGGATTCACCTCTTTATTTTGATCTTTTTCAGAATAGACACCTTCATTTACCAAATCTAACAATACATCTGTTTCTCTTGCTGAAAAATAGTCCTTATAATCAATATTTATCAAATCAGTTCTATCTACGCTAAAATAATCCATTCTTTTACTGAAAGCCTTCTTATTATAAGGCTCTACCCATTGAATGATAAATTCTGATTTACCGCCTTTCGGTGGAGCAGAAGCGCTTGCTGCTGCAGACGTTGGTGGCTCGCTAGATTCAGTATAAGAGCCAGCTCTTTTGAAAGTCCAAGTATAGGCTCCGGCAATTTTTTTATCGTCTTGGTTTTCATCAGAGGATTCATTCTCATCATCTGGCTTAGAGAATTTATCCTTTGGAATTTGCGCTTGTGGTTCTTTTGTTGGCTTACCGTATTTATCCTCAACTTGCTTTTTTAATTTCAAGCTTTCTACTGGACTGAAATAGACTCCAACAGAAAATAAAGAAGAGCTTTTTCCTTCATCTTCTTTGCTTTTGTTGAATTTTTCTAAGATTCTTGGCTTTTTGTAGAATCTGTATAGGTATGTGATATTGTTTCTTTTTATAAGCAAGGTTTTATCCTTTTGCTCATTGATAATTTCAATTTTTTCTTTTACATCTGGGTTTTGACGAATCTTGTTAATTTGATCTCGTATTCCTTCGAACGAATTTCCCCACGCTGAATCTCCTAGACCTCCGCCAGGTCCCGGAACACTTACAGCTATCTTAGATTGATCGATTGCTGGTTTGTCTTTAGCAGGTTCATTTGTTGGTTCAGCCCAAATGGAAAGTACGCAAAAAAGGATTAGGGAAATAAGTAAGTTTTTCATAGTAGATTTATCGGAGAATTACGACAAATCGTATACAGTAAAAATGAAAATATATAGCGAAATGACCAAAGATTTTTTGGAAAAATGATTTAATTGCCTGTAGGCTCTCAAATTGTTGTCAATTATGACAGATTCAAATGCAGAGATTTTAGTAGAAATTTCCAAAGATTTAGAAGATTTAATCCCTGAATACATTGATTCGATGAATACCTCTATTGAATACATTGAAGGTTTAGTAAAATCCAACAATCTAGTGGAAGTAAAAAGCGAAGCGCATAAGATGAAAGGACATGGAGGTGCTTACGGGTTTCGCTATATTTCGGATATAGGGCTTTTAATTGAAGGGTTTGCGAAAGAAGGAAAAAATGAACTAATCCTAAAATGTTTACAAGAATTGAAAAACTATATGAGGAGCATTAAAATTGAATTCAGAGAGGATGAATAAAATATTTCTTGTATTTCTGCAAATAGCAATTGTCTCCTGTGCAATATCTGTTTCCCTAAGCCAGTTATTCTTGTTTCTTACATTCATACTATTCTTTTTTACGAAGGGCAAGGAGTCTATTCGTCTAACACCGATATCTCTCTTATCCTTCGGTGTTTTCGGGTTTTACTTTTTATCCTTTTTTTTTCATTTCGCTACTGGTGGTGAATTGTCGTATATCGCTGGCATCAAGGGAAGCGAGCTAAAAGATGTATTGTTATTTTCTGCCTTTTTAATAGTTCAAAATCTAAAAAACGAAGAAGAGATTGCAAAAGTAGAGAAGGCATTTTGGATTTTACTGATTGTTCTTCTTATTACTGGATTTTTTTCTATCTTTAGTCCAATCAGACTTTCTAGATTAGTCTCTGATTTATTTAAGCCTTCCCCTAATTGGAAATTCGCTCACCATTATGGAAATTTACTTGGAATTGGAATTCATTTGCCAATTGGTCTTATGAATACTCATTTGACATATGCTGGCATATTCCTATTATTCGCACCATTTGTGTTTTTTCGATTTTTATTTTCCATTCGGGAAAAGAAAAATATACTATTCAATTTTTCCATTTTAATTTTATTTGGAATGATTGCTTTATTGAATAATGCTCGTTCCGCTTTACTCGGAGCCTCTGTTTCTATATTCATTGGCTTTGTAGATTTGCTTTTTATTCAGAAATACTTTTCTTTAAAAAAAAGTCTTAAGTATCTTGGTATTTTTCTTATTGGAGTTGGGCTTATTCTTGGACTCCTTTTTTTTAATGAAACAATGGCTAAGACTATTCAACCACTTCTAGGCCAAGAAAAGCATACTGACTCCGGTAGAACCTTTATCTGGTCTTCTACATTTCCAATGATTCAAGAAAATCCAATTCTAGGCGTAGGTCCTGGAAATTATGGCAAGCAAGTAGAGATCAACCGTAAGAAATTGAGTGAAGAATATAAAGAGTTGCTTTTCTTTTTTGAAGTAACGCAAAGAGGTCATGCACATAATGATTTTTTGCATCTTGCGGCTATCGCGGGTTTGCCGGCAATGCTTGTTTATATCTTACTTGGTTCTGTGATTGGTTATTCTTTATTGAGAGGTAAATCGACTAGAAAAGATAGCATTTTGTTTTATGGGCTTGTAGGTTTTTTCTTTGCAGGACTTTTTCAATGTTACTTTCAAGACGATGAAGTAGTAATTGTATTCTGGTATCTACTGGGATTCTTTCATTTGAAATTAAACAAGGGGATGACTACTAACGCATCATCGTAATCCATACAGTCCTTAACCTGTCACCTCGAACATGCGAAGGGCGCGACCAAGCGCAGGGTGGAAAAAGACCTCCCATTGCTTAGTCGCAAATCCAACGCCTACGCAAGGTCTATTTAGCTTAAAACTATCGTTGTATTGCCAGATAGATTTCTCACGATTTTTCAGTATTGCGCTTTCGCGCCCGTAGTCTTTATCTGTTCGAAGTGACTGTGTAATCTCGAACAGATAAACACATACTATTTACTGCAATAAACCAAAACACTTCGGCTAGAAGTGATTCCACCTAGGAAGCCATGAATAACTGAATCTATCCAATCAGGATAAATTACAACTGTATCTACATTATTAGGGCATATAGGCGTTACATGCTTCTCTTTTTCCGTTTTTGTTGTAAACCATGTGCTTCTAAATTCCTGTGGTTTATTTGGAGTAACCGGCTTTGAGTATTCCTGTAATCCGTCAAAATTACTAAAATATCTCTTATTATAGTCAGCAGCTTCTTTCGCTTCAATGACTCTAGTTGGATTATTCACCTTGATGATTGTCTTTCCGCAGCCGATTGAGACTAGAAGAGAGAGTGTAAGTAAAACTTTGATTGCACTATTCATAAGAACCTCCTTTTGGTTAATTGCAAGTAATCTTTAAAGTTCTTGGAACATAGATACCAAGAGTTAATTGAGTTAAAACAGCATCTTTCCATGTATAGTATTGATCAATTTCATATACTCCGGATGGGCAAATCTGCGTTGCATCCACTTCTACTTTTCTAGGAAAGAATCCGCCTAACCAAAACTTATGCTGTAGTGTTTTTACCTCGCCTTTTGTTCCGCCGCTCTCATTGTCGAGTCTAACTCTCGCATGATGACAATTCATAGAAAATGAAAGTAACAATGTTAAAATAAGTAAATGTTTCATCTTATTTCGCCTCGCTTGTTTGAGAGGTAGGTATCGAGCCTAATTCTTTGAATTCTATGCCATCAAAGGCTAAGATTGATTGACCGGTAGCAGAAACAGTGATATCTAAAGTTCCTGAACTGGAAGAAGATGTTTCTGTTGCAGTAATAACAACTGTTCCTGCTTTGCTAGCAGAAGCTGTAACGAGCCCAGTGGCAGGATCAACTCCCGCAATGGTTCCATCACTCGTCTTCCAGGTGATACCCGTTGTAATTTCCTTTCCTGTCTTATCAATTGCTTTTAGCTGTTTTGGGTTACCAAAAGCCAGTTTTATATTTGCTAGAGCTGCAAGTTTATCATCTGCAATTCGAACTGCTGCCACAGTCGATGTGGTTTGACCTGGGAGGGGAATGGGATAAACGGATGTTTTTTTCTTTCCGGGTGGAACTGGGATAAGTGCAGGCCATGCCGTGCAACCAATAAAAAATAGTAATATATTGATTACTAAAATATTTTTAATGAATTTCATAATAAACCTCTCTTGTATTTACTTTTGATTCTTTACTTTTATTACATTTACAATGGTAAAAAAATAAATAGTTTTCGATTAGCTGATATGCATTTCGTATTGGAAATATATTTCCAATATCCGTCTATTGCATACTTTAGGGATAGACTGAAAATAATTTCTGATCTTTCTAAATTAAAAATTTTTCTCCATAAAAAGATTAAATGAGTTTTTTGTCTTTCTTTCTTTTAGGAAGAATCACAGAAAAATCTTAATAATTTGATTCATAGTCTCTTTTTTGAAAAGATTGCGGTATGCAAGGAATTTCTTTTTTTTAGTTTTTCCATTTTCAAAATCGGATAGTTTGCGGGAATGGAAGAAAGTTATTTTAATACAGTGATGAATTTACCAGTTAATAAAGATAAATCAGCAAAAGCTTTAATTGTAGAAGGTGGGGGAATGCGCGGAGCATTTGCAGGCGGTGTCCTTTCTGCTATGTGCAAGTACCATCCAGCGGATAATTTTGATTTGGTAATTGGAGTGTCGGCTGGTTCTTGTTCTCTAGCTTATTATACGATTGAAGAAGAGCATAAACCATTTTCCAAGCAAACGATTCTAGATATTTGGAAAAATGAATTAGATGGCTCCAAATTCATCTCCCTGATGAATTTTTTAAAGGGAAAAAAACCACTCGATCAAAAGTATTTAATAGATTATCTTTTAGGTGAGAAGTATAGACTTCGATCTGAAATCTTACATAAAGAATCTACAGTTCCATTTTATGTTGTGGTGTCTAATCTGAATACTCTACTTCCTGAATATGTAAGAGCGAGTAAAGATAATATACTGCAATTATTAAAAGCAGCGACTTCCCTGCCGATAGCTACTAGAGGCAAAGAATGGCTTGGACAAAAACTATATTCGGATGGGGGAGTAATGGATCCGATTCCTATCAAGGCAGTACTTGCAGCAGGTTATAGGGATATAACGGTAATATTAAATAAATCAAGAGACCATTTTTCTGAACCTGTAGGAAAAATAGTAAGCTTTCTTTCTTTTCCAACGCTACCGAATGTAGCTAAGTTCTTGAGAGAAAAACACCACTTAGCTTACAACGAGGCTAAGGTCATTATAAATAACCCACCACGCGGAATAAAAATAAAAATACTAGAACCAGAGCATAAGATAGATATAGGTCTAACTACGACAAATAAAAAATCTTTAATACAGACTGTGAATCATGGTTGGGAAGTCGCCTATCGCATGTTCAATCATAAAAACAAGCGACGAGCTAAATCCCACAAGTAAATGTAAATAAGTGATTATATAATATTAAGATGCTTATCCAGATTTGCGATCTTGAGGATAGTCATCGTTTCGTGTCCAATATTCTTAATCTTTAGAATTCCATTCTTTTCATTCACATATTTTTGTGAGTTAAAGATGGCTCCAATACCGGATGAATCAATATATACATTTTCACCAAAATCCAATACTATATCCAAAATACCATTATCTACTTGTTTCATGATTAGCTCTTTTAACTGGATAGCATTTTTTAAGCTAATATTTCCATTCAAGGAGATTGTACATACACCGTTGACTACTTCGACTTCTGATTTAAACATAATTCCTCTTTCTTACTCTTACTATATCGTTCCTATGTTGCAAGGATTTTATCTATAAAAAAACATTTTTTTATAAATAATTTATCTTGCAATCTATTCATGGATTTATATTCATTCACTCATGAAAATTAAATTTTGGGGCGTCAGAGGCTCTATTGCCTCTCCTAGTTCAGGCAAGGCAATTAAGGCTAAAGTAGAGAAAATCCTTGCAATGGCAACTCCTGCAGACATTCAAAGTCAGGATTCAATTAAAAGCTTTCTAGATACATTGAATTTTTCTATCCTTAATACTTACGGTGGAAACACAACTTGTCTAGAAATTCGTGATTCAAAAAACAATCTTTTCATTATTGATGGTGGAACCGGATTAAGGGAATTAGGTAATTCGATTTTAATGGAAGGTTTTCTTGAGGGAAAAGGGAGGGCGAATTGGATATTTACTCATACACACTGGGATCATTTACAGGGGATTCCTTTTTTTGTTCCGCTTTATATTCCCGGGAATCGATTTGACTTTTATACTTCTATCGACGGGTTAGAAGAGCGTATCAAATACCAACATCGAAATACTCATTTCCCAGTTCCTTACGAAGCACTATCGGCTACAAAAAATTATTTCTTCGTGCAAGAGGGAGAAGTTGTCCAAATCGATAATATTTCTCTTCTCTCCAAGTCGGTTCGCCATCCAGGCGGAAGTTATTCTTATAAGATAACAGAAGGTGATAAAACTTTTATATTTGCATCCGATGCAGAGTTTAATATTGATGAAATGGAAAATATTGATCTGTATATCGAATACTTCCGAGGTGCAGATGTTTTGGTTTTTGATACCCAATACACATTTGATGAGTCCTTAAAGAAAATCGACTGGGGTCATAGCTCTGCTTCGATTGCAACAGACATTGCTCTTAAAGCAGGCGTAAAACAACTTGTAATGTTTCACCATGATCCATCCTATGATGATGACAAACTCGATGCAGTCTATCTTCGCGCTCTCAATTACAAAGAGATGTTTGATAAAAACAATGCACTCGATATTATCATGGCATATGAAGGTCTTGAGATAGAAATATAATTTAATTACGCGAAGGCTTTTAGTAGCGGATAACTGAATGTTGCTGTCAAGAATACTATCAAATATACTCTCAATGATACTTGTGATTTTTTTTAAGTATCTTTGAGAGTATCATTCATAGTATCTTTGATAGTATAGTTGATCTATAGACAAGTAGGTAATCGTTAATACTTAACCGTTCCTTTTCCTCTTGACAAATTATTTCCATAACGGACTCTTATCTTGTGAAGAAACTTCCCATAGGTATACAAACTTTTTCGGAGATTATAAAAAGTAACTATTACTATGTAGATAAAACAAAAGTTTTGTCGGAACTTGTAGCAAATGGAAAATACTATTTCCTTTCTCGTCCACGTCGTTTTGGAAAAAGTTTATTCCTAGATACTTTAAAAGAAGCATTCGAGGGTAATAGGGATTTGTTCCGGGGACTTTATATTGAGAACAATTGGGATTGGAGTAAGAAAAATCCCGTGATCCGAATTGAATTTGGTAGTGGACAACTTCGAATTGCCTCAGAGTTAGATCAGAAGATTACGGAAATCTTAAACGAACATGCAAATACAGTTTCTATTTCATTTAAAAACGAGACGATTTCAGGAAAATTTAGAGAACTTATAATAGGTCTCGAAAAAAAGTATGCGAATAAAGTTGTAATACTCGTTGATGAATACGACAAACCCATATTAGACAACATCACTAATAAAGAAATGGCGCGAGAAATGCGAGATGGACTTCGTAATTTCTACTCTGTTATAAAAGGAGCTGATGCTTATATTCAATTCGTATTTATCACAGGTGTGTCTAAATTTTCAAAGGTAAATTTGTTCAGTGGCTTAAATAATCTACAGGATATAACAATTGATTCAGACTATGCGACAATCTGTGGCTATACAGAAAAGGAACTTTCCATTTTCGAGGAAAGGCTAGTTGATGTAAACCGCGAAGAATTAAAACTCTGGTATAACGGGTATAATTTTTTAGGGGATAGTCTGTATAATCCGTTTGACATTTTATTATTTTTAAGAAGTAGAATTTACAAAAACTATTGGTTTGAAACTGGCAATCCTTCGTTTCTGATTGATTTGATTCGAGAGAATAATTATAACTCAATTGAAATTGAGAATGTGCAGATATCTGATGAAAGCCTCGGCGCTTTTGATGTGGATAATATAGAGTTAGAGGCACTGCTTTTTCAAACAGGGTATTTAACTATCAAAGAGAAATACAATATAGGATCCCAAATTCATTATAGTCTAAAATATCCGAACCAGGAAGTCAAAGCCAGTCTTACAGAAGTAATTTTGAAATTTTTAACGGAAAATAAGAAAGCGGCTAAAGTCAAATCTGAATTATATAAAATTTTACAAACTTCTGAAATATCCAAAATGAGAGATGTGTTTTATTCCTTCTTTTCTTCCATTCCTCATGACTGGTATCGCAAAAATACTCTGGCAAATTACGAAGGGTATTATGCATCTATCTTCTATTGTTATTTTACAGCTCTGGGTATAGATGTAAGAGCAGAAGATGTCACCAATCAAGGTCAAGTGGATATGACTGTTTTTTTTGCGGATAAAGTTTACGTATTCGAATTTAAAGTCGTTGAACTAACAGAAGCAGGATCAGCCCTTACCCAAATCAAAGAAAAAAAATACTACGAAAAATATTTATCCCAAACAAAAATAGGGAATGGTCAAATCTCTTCCATTTATTTGATAGGTGTTGAGTTTTCTCGTGATAACCGCAATATTACAAATTATGAATGGGAGTTGGTTAATGGTTAATGGAAGAGGTGGACAAGGGATTACTTCATCTAGGAATTTTAAGGTTTCTAAATCTCTTTCTAATTCTTCTTCGTTGTAATGAATGGAGATATTTCTAGGTACTAATTCTTTTATGAGTAAGCGTCTTTTCTATGGGAAATGGCAAGGATAACAATCTTATTCTTTTCTTCATCGAGTGAAAATATAATCCTAAAATCACCTTGTCTAATTCTGTAAAACTCTGAGTTTTGCAATTTGTAAGTATTATAATTAATTCCCGAATTCTCCAAAAACTGCATTTTCTTATAAATCTTTGGTTTTTCAGACCTAGGAATAGATTCAAAGTCTTTAGTTGCTTGATCACTGAGCGTTATTTGCAATCAATTCCCCTTCTGAAAATCCTTCCTTAAGCATTTGTAACTTTAACTGATCTAAAGTAATTTCCTTTTCACCGGATTCTTTATAAATAGAAAATCGCTCAAGAGCTTTTTTGGTATCTATGATGTCATCAAGATACAATAATAAATCTTTATAAAAATCTATTTCTAAAACGATAGCAAACGGCTTTCCATTTCTATAAATTACATCTGTTTCTTCTAATTTCTGAGCAAAGTTCTCTACTGTCATTTTTTTTACCTACACACTATTATTCTGAATATCAGAAATAAGCAAGAAAATATTAAAATGAAAATTCACGGTAAATTTTCTCGCTTAGCCTCAAATTTGTTAAGACAAAGATTTTTTACCATACTTCGGCGAGGCTCAATTATTCATCATACCGTAATAGTGTGCAAAATTTCGATTTTTTAAATATTTAATAAAGCTATAAAAGTAGATGTGTCGGAGATAACAATCATTAGGCTTTTTATCCGGGATGCAAGTTTTCAATCTTCCTAACAATAATTTAAATGTTGACTAGATTTCTAAAGAATAGAGTATACAGTGTAAATAAAACTGAACAAAATAATTTATGAATCTAGCAAAAAGTATACTAATAACGAATGATCCATTGATAAAAGGAATAGTTGAACAGATAGTAAAATCAGCTCAACCAATATCTATTTATTTATTTGGCTCTACATCGCGAGGAGATAATAAAGCAAATAGTGATTTAGATTTTCTAGTATTAGTTCCTGAAAATCAACATCGTAGAAAAACAGCTCAAAAACTATACCAGGAAGTCGAAAGTAAATCTGTTCCTTGTGATTTTGTTGTAGCAACTCCTTCTATCCTCGAAAAGAATTTAGAGAATTCTTACAAGATTTATAGTAATGCTATCAAGGACGGAATTCTTCTTTATGGCAAATGAGGATAATGCGCAACAAGCTAATGAATGGATTCAATTTGCCAAAAGTGATTTTTCAGTAGCAATTTCTTCCTTCGGAACAGAAAATGTTCTTTTAAATACTCTCTGTTTTCATTGCCAGCAAACCGTCGAAAAAAGTATTAAAGCCATTTTAATTAAGCGAAACATTAAATTCAATTGGACGCATAATTTAAGAAATCTCATTGGTAATCTTCCATCTGAATATGATATTCCAAAATTTGTATACGAATCTACTAAGTTGACTGATTATGCGGTTAGTATGCGTTATCCGGGAGACTATGAAGAGATTACAGAAGATGAATACAAGGAAGCAATTCAGTTGGCATCTGCTGTTTTGAATTGGGCTGAAGATATAGTAATGGGATTAATTTAATTTTTCAATTAGGTATAATTCTCTTACCGTAGAGAGTGTGTAATATTTAATAAGGCAATGAAAGGATAAGTATCGGAGATAACAATCATTAAGCTTGATTTATGAATTTTAGAGTCTCCAAGTCTCTTTCTAATTCTTCTTCATCATAATGAATGGAGATATTTCTGTTACCTAGTTCTTTTTGGAAATCTAAATAATTTATCTCAGCAAGTTTACTTGCTTGTTCTAAAGTTAAAATATCTTTCTCATAAAGGTATATGGCAAATTCTAGTTTTAAATTTACTTCTGCGAGAAATGTATTTTGTATATATTGATCCGCGATTTCTAAAACCATGCTTTTTCTCCTTCTGTATGCATTTAAGTTTGCAATAATAAGTTAGTCAACTAAGAAATTTGTCATGGGAGATGGAGATACTATGATAGGGAGCGGGTTATTTGCCACAGAGGGTTAATGGTTAATGGTTAATTTTGAATTATGAATGGAAGAGTTGTAGTAAAAGAGAATAATAGCAAAGAGGCATACAAGCATTTATATCTTTTTAGTAAGAAGCAATGCTTACTCTGACATTCAAAATTTTTAATTAAACATTCCTAATTTTGTCTATTTTGTCTGTACGTCCTGCTATCCTTGATTAATATTGGAGATATTATGATAGCGGTTAATTCGTATTTTTCGGGCGCGGGGTTATTTGATATTGGTCTCTCGCTTTCAGGGTTAGAGATTAAGCAAAGTTTTGAAATTGATTCTGTTTGCTGTGAGACTCAAAGAAAAAATTTTACGCATGAAGTCAAAGAGTGTGATATTGCACAAAAGTTAGTCTTCGATGAGATAAAGTCAGATGTAATGGTTGCCACTTATCCTTGCACAAAATACTCAACAGCCGCAAATCTACATAGAACAAGAACAGGAGATGATTTATTTTTGCATTTCTTTAGACATATAGCTATGCAGAGACCAGAAGTATATGTGGTAGAAAATGTTCCCGGGATGAAGAAGTTTCCAGTCGTAATGGAGGCTATGAGTAAGTTGCCCGACTATTATGTTTCCGTTTTTTGTCCCGTGCAAACTGAAAAATTTCTTCCACAACGAAGAGATAGACTGATTTTAATTGGTTCCCGTAAATACTTTCTATGGCGTGAGCCTGAATCTACAAATAGAATCAAATTAAAAGATCTTCTAGAAAAAAATCCAGATATTAAAATTCCAAATTATGTATACTCTCGCCTAGAAGGGAAATACAGGGATTTGCCAATCATCTCTGATCCTGATAAAGATGATATCGCTCCAACTTGTGTTGCCCATTATTCCAAAGATAGAGGCACTAGATTAGTTAAAGATAAATTTCATTCTAAAGGCTTACGTCCGTATACCACAACCGAGTATGCAAGACTCCAAGGAGTTCCCGATTGGTTTCACTTTGCCGGTAACGATTCGCAAGTGTATAGGCAAATTGGAAATGGTGTTCCGGTTGTGTTTGGCGAATGGATTGGGCGAGAGATTAAGAGGTATTTTGGGAGATGATTTAAAATGGAAATTAAAAGAAATTTGAAAACGAATATTAATTTATAATCGACACAAAGATTAAAGTAAATTCAGTAGGATATGTCCTATTGAAAAGCAGATTATTCGAATGTTGCAACAAGGTCTATACGAAAAACTCATTGATAAATTGATTTCTACAAAAATCAATGCTTTAGATAAAAATATATTTTATATCAAAGAGAATCCTATTGATAGAGCAGAGGCAGCAAGAGTTCTTTCGCAACATTTGACTGAGATTATAAAAATTGCACTCAGCCAAATTTCTGGAGAAGAGAGTCTAGAAAAGCAAATTAAACTTTCTAATAAAATCATTTTACTTTTAAAATCAGAATTGCAAGAAGAAAGTTTTGAAGAAGACATTATAGCGACAGAAGGAAAAATCCTTTCAGCAATATTCTCGAAAGTAGATGCTAGATTTTCTGATTTTGAAAAACATCTGAAGGAAATTACGCCTTACACTCGTTTGTCGCAAAGTGAGCTTTTTACTGGAAATAATGCTGGTATATCTCTTGAAAGTGAAATCAAAAAAGAAATATTATCTTCTGACAAAATTCATTTCCTTGTTTCATTCATTAAATGGACTGGCATTCGAATCTTTGAAAGAGAATTACAAGAGTTTACCGATAGAGGTGGTCAATTAAAGATTATTACAACTTCTTATATGGGTGCTACTGATTTAAAAGCGGTAGAATATTTAGCAGGTTTAAAAAACACAGAAGTAAAAATTTCCTATAATACGGATAACGAGAGACTCCATGCTAAGGCATATTTATTTTTTAGAGACACAGGATTTCATAC
>Ga0075156_10000165_pt1 | contig 33708 bp, 39 predicted proteins | sample JI81AbrownDNA_FD_70966 | JGI IMG/M metagenome (GOLD analysis project Ga0075156, IMG submission 70966) | Wastewater effluent complex algal communities from Wisconsin, to seasonally profile nutrient transformation and Carbon sequestration -... | ecosystem: Engineered > WWTP > Effluent > Algae...
TCCATTACAAATCAAGTATTTCGGCTTATCTGTTTTTGGTATGAAACTCCATTTATTGCCAGTCGGGAATCCAGCTCCACCTCGGCCTCGGAGACCTGATGTTTTGACATCGTTTATAATTTGTTCGGCGGTCATCGTAAGGAGTGCTTTTTTAGAAGACTCATACCCCCCGACAGAAAGGTATTGTTTTAAGGTATTGGACTCCGGGTGGTCAATATGTGTCGTGAGAAGCTTTCGTAAGCCCATAGTTTAAGCCTTCTTTGCCAATTCGTCTAAAATTTGATCGATTTTATCAGGGTCAAGATTTTCGTAATATGTTTCATTGATTTGTGCCACAGGGCCGAATCCACAAGCGCCGAGACATTGGACTTCATCGACAGTAAAATTTCCATCGGATGTTGTTTGCCCTTTTTCCACGTTTAATTTTTTACACACCTTTTCCGTCACCGAATCAGAACCAGCCAGATAACAAGAGATATTCGCACATATTTGTACGTGGAATTTACCTACCGGTTTTTTATTGTACATCGTATAGAAAGTGGCAACACCGTGTACTTGTGCTAGTGAGATCGGAAGTCCGATACGATTGGCAATGTATTCCATTCCTATATGATCCACAAAACCTTGGTCTTTTTGTAATAAAAAAAGACAAGGAAGGATAAGAGATCTTTTGTTCGGAAACTGAGGCAATAGCCTTTGAAATCTACTTTCTGAGTCGTTGGAAAATTGGTATGCCATCTAACAATCAAGCTCCCCTGCAATTACGTTTAACGAGCTCATGGTCGCAATCGTATCAGCGAGCAAACCACCCTTGACCATCATAGGAAAAGCTTGGTAGTACCAAAAACAAGGCCTTCTTACGTGCACTCTCCATGGTGTTTTTTCCCCTTCCGATACCACATAAAAACCAAGTTCTCCATTGGCAGCTTCCGTCGCATGATAGTATTCGCCTGGTGGAACTTTGATTCCATGCATGATAATTTTAAAATGATAAATGAGCTCTTCCATATTATGATAAACTTTATCTTTTTCTGGAAGGAAGGTATGTGGAACATCCGCGTGATATGGTCCTTCCGGAATTCCATCAATTAGCTGTTCGATGATACGAATAGATTGGTGCATTTCTTCCATACGAACTAGAGTTCGGTGAAGTGCTGAGCCATCCTCTCCGACTGGTATGTCAAAGTCTACCTTATCGTAAAACATATAGGGATCATCTTTTCTCACATCCCAGGCAACACCAGCCGCCCTTAAATTCGGACCAGAAAAACCATAAGCGATCGCATCTTCAGCAGAGATGCCGCCAATGCCATCTGTTCTTTCATTGAAGATTTTATTACGAATGAGTAGTTCCCTAAATTCAGCGATGGCTGGTTTTAAACCTTGAATCACTAGTTTAATCTCTTGTTGGAAACCTGGATAGATATCACGTTCCATACCCCCAACTCTACAAAAAGTAGTCGTAAGTCTAGCGCCCGTTAACTTCTCCAGAATTTGATAGATATTTTCTCTGTGGTGAAAGAGGTGGAGCAAACCAGAAAATGCTCCCAAATCAACGCCCATGATCCCATTACATATAATGTGGTCCATAATACGAGATAATTCAGAGATGATCATCCTAACATAGGTAACGCGCGCGGGAACTTCAATCTGCATCATCTTTTCGACAGTGAGAATCCAACCAATATTATTGAGTGGCGTAGACACATAGTTCATTCGATCAGTGCAAACTAAAAATTGATTGTAATCGTATCTTTCACCCAGTTTCTCAAAACAACGATGCACATAACCAATCACGGACTCTGCTTCAACAACACGTTCACCGTCGATTTGGATTACATTCTGTAAAATTCCATGTGTCGCTGGATGGGAGGGTCCGAGGTTAACAAGCAAATGCCCTTCTGGAAGTTCTTTGTACTGTTTATCAAAATGTTCGGCTGTTTTTTCATACATGGTCATAAGATATACAGGCCCTCTAATTCGAGCTTATGTCCTCATTTACGTGGAGAGTCAGAAGATCTTGAATCAAATAATCTTGACCCGGACCTTCTAACGGATAGTCTTTTCGAAGTGGGTGACCGACAAAATTATCCGGCATGATTAGCCTTTCCATTCTCGGATGTCCGGAAAATGGAATCCCCATCAAATCAAAAATTTCTCGTTCAGGCCAGTTGGCACCAGCATAAACAGAAACAAGGCTTGGCACCGCCTCCCCTTCTTCAATGGGAACTCTCAATTGGATGCGAAAATGTTTGTTCTTTGGTGATTTCAAAAGATAAACAACTTCGAAACGAATCGCATGTTTTCCCAGCCAATCGATGGATGTAAGGTCATTTAAAAAAGTAAATGCAAATTCCGGATGATCCTTCAATGCCTGACAAACGGGTACGATTCCTTCTGGTTTTAAAGTATAGTAAGGAAGATTGGTATTTATTTGCCGATTCTCAATGAGAAAATGAGGAAAATTCGATTGTAAATAAGTTTGAATTTTATCGTTCATGCTACAATCAGAGGCTTATTTCTTTCGTTGATCTCTTGGATCTTTTTCATGATTTCTTGGCGTCGAGCTTCCAGTCCTTGGGACTGTACTTTTATTTGTAATTTCATGAGTGCATCCAGTAGTGCTTCTGGACGCGGTGGGCAACCAGGAACATAAACATCCACAGGCAGGATTCGATCCACACCTTGTAACACGCCATAGGTATGAAACATCCCACCAGAGGAAGCACAGGCACCCACGGAGATGACAAATTTTGGTTCTGCCAATTGATCGTATATCTGCCGCAAGACGGGAGCCATCTTGTAAGTGATGGTTCCGAGCACAAGAATCATGTCAGCTTGTCTGGGTGAAAAGGACGGTCTTTCTGCTCCGAATCTAGCTATGTCATAATCAGAACAAGAAGTACTCATATATTCAATTCCGCAACAAGCTGTCGCGAAGGGATAAGGCCAGAGTGAAAAACTTTGACCCCATTGGACTACGTTTTCAAGTTTCGCAACCTGAAACATATCTCCAAACATTTCGCCAGGCTTAGATAAAACATCTGTTAATCCCATTCCAAAGCTCCCTTTTTCCAGATATAATAAAGTCCGACAACGAGTATAAGCAAAAAGAAAAACATTTCGAGCAGGAAAAATCCACCGAGTCCCGCATTCTTAAAGTTGATTAAGTTCACCGCCCATGGATAAAGGAAAACGGCTTCGATATCGAATAAGATGAATAAGACGGCGACAAGATAAAACTTAATGTTAAAAAGTCCTCTGGCATCTCCATAATAAGTCACACCACATTCAAAAGTGTCTTGTGGCTTGGACTTCTTTTTCGGATTCAAAAGAAAAGCTAAGGATAAAATTACGCTTGAGAAACCGATTCCCAGAGCGAGTTGGAGGAGGATTGGTGCAAAACTATCAGGTGCGGAACCCATTGATAGAAGGATCGCATTTACAGATGTCCTTGTCAAGGCGAGATTGTTTTAGGATTAGAAATCGTGTTACCGTCTTTTTTGATTCAGTCCGATTCGAGTTTTTAGGTTCTGAGAATTGGTCTCAAAATTGAGAAGACTTCAAATTCCCAATTTTTGCAATTTCAAAAGGTTTGCGATCTCGTTTGAGACAGTCGTTACCTTTCGCGTTTTGGAATGGACAGCAATATAGTCCAATTCGGCTTCACAGATGGTTTTTTCTCCGATCATTGCCTTTATCTTCCAAAAAATCTTGGGACCTTTGTAAGTTCCTGTCACTGTGAATCGGATCATGTCTTCATAAGTGGCTGGATTTCTATATTCTATCAGGGAACGAATCACATGGAAATCGAGTTCCTTACATTCAACAAAATCCTTATAACTTCCCACTTTTTCACGGAAATACTCTCCAATCAAAATATCAAAATAATTCAAATAATTGGCATTAAAAACAATTCCCTGGGAATCAACTTCCGAATACCGAACTTGAATCGAATGCGAAAATGAATCCGTTTCCATACTTTATAATTCCTTTTTATTGCCCCAAAGCTTTTGTAAGTTTTCGCGTAAATGTTTTTCCATTCCTTGGTCTGTGGGATGATAAAACACAGGTGGGGAGTTTCTGAGTTCCTCTGGAAAATAATCCTCCAACACAAAATGAAAAGAAAAATCATGGGGATACTGATATCCTTTGCTTGCCCCCTCGTTTCTATGAGTCGCTGTAGGAGCATTGCGCAAGCGATTGGGAATCGTATAAGAGAACTTTTTTTCTCGAACAAATTCTAAGGCTTTATCGATGGCCACATAACTAGAATTTGATTTTGGAGCGCTCGCTAAAAAAGTGACACATTGACCGAGAGGGATTCGTGCCTCGGGCATCCCGATTCGTTCCACTGCCTGCCAAGTTGCGATCGCGAGAGGAAGCGCGTGAATGGAAGCGTTTCCCACATCTTCACTAGCAAAAACAACTAATCTTCTCGCGATAAATAAAGGATCTTCGCCGCCTTCCAACATGATCGCCAGATATAGAAGCGCCGCGTCCGGGTCGGAGCCCCGAAGGGATTTGATAAAGGCTGAAATCACATCGTAATGCTGCTCTTTGTTTTTATCGTAACTCAAGAGTCTCACACCTAACAAATGATCTACATCGTCTGCACTGATTTCTGTTTTTGTTTCGGGAAGGCTAAAAATAGATTCTAAAATACCAATGAGTTTTCTTGCATCGCCGTTTGCTGCATTCAAAACCGTTTGGATTGCAGGATCTGTTAGTTTCCTACCTTCACCAAAATTTTGAAGAGCCCGATTTAATATTTCCTGATTTTCTCCCAATTGTAAAGGTAACAACCGAAAGACCTGGGTTCGACTGAGTAAAGCTCGATTGATACGAAAGGAAGGATTTTCAGTGGTGGCGGCCACGAGTACTAAATCCCCTTCCTCAACCGATGGAAGAAGTGCATCTTGTTGTGCCGAAGAAAATCGATGGATCTCATCGATGAAAAGCGCCACGGTTCCAATCTTTTTGGATTCTTCAATGACCTCACGTATATCTTTCACTCCACTCGTCACTGCGGAAAGAAAACGTTTTGGCAAACACCACTTATCCACTATGATGTGCGCAAGAGTCGTCTTACCTGTACCAGGTGGCCCGTAAAAAATAATGGATGTCGGTTTCCTTAGATTTTTTAGTTGTTCGACAACCTTTTTTTGACCAAAAAATCCGAGCCAATCTTTGGGTCGCAGTTTATGTGCTAGAGGAATCTGTTTGTCTGGTTCTGGAAAAAGTGAAGTCATAGTGGTTTTATCCCGAAAAATCGGTTCCAGAGTTTAACTCGGCTTTGATAGCCATATAACACTTGTATATTGTATCATAGCAGACATCGCAGCCAGAATGGCAACAAACCAATGACTTTTCAGAAACTTTACCATGGAGGATGTTTTTTATGAGTGCAGCACTTCGTTCAGGTAAAAAGAAGTATTTTACTTTTTCATAAATGATTTCCTCTTCCGATTTTGGAAAGAGCCTGCTCTCAGACATCTATGCCCCCGAAACCCAACCGGTAATCATTGCGTAAAAATAAACAGTCATGCGAACAATTCGGAACAAGGATCCGACAAAAAACAAACGGTATTTCATCTTAAATGTACCCACCGTATATGCCATCCAAGAATAAGGAACAGGAGTGAGAGCAGCGAGGACTACAGCCCAAAAACCGTATCTACGCACATAGGGCAAAAATTTGTCTTCGTAATGTAAGACGAGTTTTCTTCCTAAATGAAATCTCGGAATGAGAAAACGACCCACTACATAGGCGATCGTACCACCTAAAATGCTTCCTGAAGACATAAAAAAAATAGTATAAAGATGATTCATACCGCCACTTACAGCTAACATCAAAAAGGCATCGGGAGGAATGAATGCTGGCAAACTATCCGATAATAACATCCCAAAAAAAAGACCGTAATAGCCAAATTCAGTCACAAATACCTTGGAATATGTAAGCAGTGGCGTCCGATAAAAATATGCTAAACCAAAAACCATCGCAACAACGAGTAATATGGAAATCAGAGTTTGTACGAGTAGTTTCGTTAATTCTTTGTTTTGCGAAAGATTTTGGTGGTGTTTGGGTGGCTCTAAGGTCAAGGGCTCTCTCCTTTTTTAGATGTGAGGCGACTCTTATCTTTCACCCATTCTTCAATTTTTTTTACAGATTCGAGAATCAGGTTTTGTAAAATTGATTTTTCTTCCTCATTAAAATTTTGTAGGACAAAATCGGCAACTTCCATCTGCCCCTTTTCTGGTTTGCCCACCCCAAATCGTAATCGGTGAAAATCACTCGACCCAATTTTTGTGACAATGTCTTTTAACCCATTGTGACCCGCAGTTCCACCTCCGATCTTATTTTTAATTTTTCCGAAAGGAAGATCAACTTCATCCTGAACCACAAGTATATTCGAAGCTGGAATTTTATACGTACTAACTAATGAAGATACTGCATTTCCAGAAAGGTTCATGTACTCGAGTGGCTTTAACAAATGGACTCTGAATTCAAGATCCGAATTGGAACTCTCTTCCCATTTTTTTGATCCTTTCCAGGAAAGACCCCATCGGGAAACAAGTGAATCTAATATGATAAAACCGATATTGTGACGATTCCCAGAGTACCGAGATCCAGGATTGCCAAGTCCGACAACTAACAAGTGTTCCATAATTCAACTCAAAAGGATATGAAGAAGTTTTTCCGTCGCTTTGATAGCCGCTACTTGCTGGTCAGAATCGATACCTATCGTACGTATCGGCTGGAGGTCCCCTTCCTTCTTCCACGTAATGACCGTTTCTACCAGAGCATTTGTATTTCCACCCGGAGGAATTCTCACCTCATAGTCGTAAAGTGGTGGGATCGTAATGGACAATTGATTTAAAATTTTTCCAAGGGCATTCATAAAGGCGTCATAACCGCCATCACCCTCACCTTCAGAAGAAAAAGATTTTCCCTTAAAAGTAACCGTCAAAGTGGCAACAGGTTTTACTCCAATTCCACTCGTTACAGTACACGCTATAATTTGAATTGGCGAATCTAGATTTTGTCCGCTCAAATCCGCAATGATGTAACGCAAGTCCTCTTTTGAAACAGATTTGTTTTGATCACCAAGTTCGATGACTCTATCTAAAACTCTTTTTTCCATTTCGGGTGTAAGCACCATCCCAAGTTGCTTCAGATTTTCAGTAATACTTGCTTTGCCGGCAAGTTTTCCCAAAGCGTAAACACGCGTCCTGCCAAATCTTTCCGGTAGAATCGGATTGGCATACAGATTGCCTTTTTTATCTCCATCAGCATGGACTCCAGCTGTCTGCGTATAGACATCCTCTCCAACGATCGGACGATTATCGCTGATACGTTTTCCTGAGAACACTTCAACGAGCCTGGAGCCACTCGTAATTTCTTTTTCAACGACACCCGTTTTAAATGTAGTTTTATCATGTAAGGCCGTAATTACAGCTTCTAAGGGAGAATTACCTGCTCTTTCACCTAATCCATTTACTGCGACATGAAGACCTCGGACTCCAGCCTTTACTGCCGCCAGACAATTAGCAACCGCTAGGTCATAGTCATTGTGTCCGTGGAATTCAAACCATAAATCGGGAAATAATTCTGTAAGATCAGATACGGCGGCAAAAACTTCATCTGGTGACATGACACCCAACGTATCTGCTAAAAAAAATCGTTTGATTGGGAATTTCGAAACAGTTTTTAAATACGAAATGACATAATCGCGAGAATGAAGATACCCATTCGACCAATCCTCTAAATAAACATTTATGGTGATGCCATTTTCTCTCGCATACTCGGCATTTTGACGGATATCGTCAAAATGTTCTTCTGGAGTTTTTCGAAGCTGGTTCGTTAGGTGATTAAGGGATCCTTTTGTCAAGAGGTTTAAAACTTTAACACCGGTCTCTTTCATCCAGTTTACGGTTTTACTCTGATCAACGAATCCTAAAATTTCAATTTTCTCGTGTAATCCTTCCAATTTGGACCAGTCGATGATTTTTTTGACGGCTTCAAATTCACCAGGAGAAACACGTGCACTTGCTATTTCGACTCGATCCACTTTTAGATCACATAACAAGAATTTTGTAATATTTAATTTTTGTTCCCAGGAAAATGAGACACCATTCGTCTGCTCTCCGTCACGAAGAGTCACATCTAATATCTGGATTTTATCGTTCACATTTGTCATTTGCGCAATCGGTTGATGTATTCTTTCGAGGGAGAAAGCACTTGAACCAAAGTGGTTCCCGGGTTCGTCCGAATCATGGGATCTCTCTCTACTAATTTCAGGAAATCGCAGGACTCCACATAGTCAATCGCCATTCTTTTCAGAATTCCCTCTCCGATCCCATGTAAAACTTCTACGAATTCTTCTCCCGCCATAAAAGCATCATTCATCTCTCGCTCTAATTTAATCCGAGCTTCTTCAAATCGCAATTGCCTTATTGTAATCGTTCGCATAGGGTCTATGGATTAGACTTCTGTGAGTCTGTCAGATGTCGAGGGAATTTCCGTTCTTTTTGGGCGCATCGTATTCGTTATGCGTTCGGTATTGATTAGAAAAACCCGACCGCGCCTTCCGTTCCAATCTTTGCCTTCAGCAAAGGATTTCCACTACAGTCGACTTGCGCAGGAAAAAAATTCTAATAAAAAAAAGGATCGCAAATCATTCAATCAAAGTGGCTAGCTTACTATGGAAAGGTGTCATAATGAAACTATTCATTCCATTCAAACGAGAAATCACAATCCAAAAACCGATCATTGAGATTCCCATCGTTATAATAATCATTAGCAAGAATCAAAAAGATATGTATGGAAAATAAATGGAACCGAATCAGTTTCCTTCTTCTCGTTTTCATTTTCTCCTGTGAGCATTTTCATGGAAGACTTCTAGATCCAAAGTCCCTTCTGCCTGTTCCCGACCTTCTGGGCCGATGGAGTGTCATCCAAGACGGGAAAGAATCTTCACTTGTTCGCATCTCGTTCAACCAAGAAACAAAAACATTTCTGGTTGAAATCGAAGGAGAGATCGATCGTTCTCATTTGCGTTTTACTCATATAGGTGGTAAAACCATCGGGGAGTATCATGATGTGAGTGAAAACGGGGAAGAAATGGACTCTGGCCATATTTTCCTCCTTCAAAAAACAGAATCTGGTTGGAAGGTAGTCCTTGGAAGTGATATCTCCAAACAGATGGTCACCAAACATAATATAGTAGCCAAACCACACAAGAGTTATGGTAAAAACCCACCAAGTTATTTTCTTTCAGGCAACCGAGAAGAAAACACTAAAGCACTCGTTAAACTAATTCATGATCCAGATTTTTTCCAAATCGAAAATTTAAAAAAAGTGATGTTCCTTCAGAGTCTTCCCAACCCTTAAACTTTTTTGTATCGAAAACAATCGACCAAGTGATCATTCACGAGACCACATGCTTGCATATGAGCATACATGACCGTACTTCCGGTGAACTTAAACCCTCTTTTTTTAAGATCCTTACTCAATGCATCTGACTCTTTACTCGTTGCCGGTACATCTTTTAAAGTCTTCCAATGATTGGTGATCTGTTTCCCTTTTACAAAACTCCAAATATATCTGTCAAATGATCCGAATTCTTTTTGGATTTCTAAAAATAATTTTGCATTTGTAATACAAGAAACTACCTTTAGGCGATTGCGTACAATAGAAGGATCAATTAAGATCTTCTCTACATCTGCAAGAGAAAACTTTGATACCTTCTGGGGATCAAAATTGGCAAAATTTTTTCGATACCCATCTCTCTTTCTTAAAATTGTAGACCAGCTTAAGCCTGCTTGGGCTCCTTCTAAAATCAAAAATTCAAAGTGTTTTTGATCATCGTGAACGGGCACTCCCCACTCCTCATCGTGGTAACGAACGTATTTTTCAAAACCCAAACACCAAGGACATCTGACTATTTCCTTCATAAAAAACGGAGAGCCTCTCTTTTACTCTTTTAGAATTTTTTTTAGTAAATCGCGACTTCCTAGTATTTTTAAAGTCGTTGCCAATCCCCCCATCATCGCTCCTGCGATCCCTGGAGATCCACCAGCGTCTGCTCCTGTTAAATAAAGTCCTTCGATAGGGGTTACCACTTCAAACCATGGAGATTTTTTTTTGTCATATCTTTCCGGAACGCAAGCAAGACCGTAAATGGCTCCGTCGGGATGTGAAGTAAAATGTTCATTTGTAAGTGGAGTTGAAACTTCAATGTACTCGACGATTTTTTTAAATCCAGGAAACCGCTTTTCGATTGTATCGACTACAGTATCTGCAATTTTCTTTTTAAATGATTCATACTCTTCTCCACGCTTTTTCCAAGGAAGATCCTTCCACTTCTGAAATAAGGAGTAATCGGTAAATGTAATCATATCCGCTGTATGATGTTTCGCTTCTGGATCTTTCAAACTCGGAAAGGACATGTATAGATTCCTGATTTCACCAAAGTCTTTTAACCACTCATTCCGTTCGCTAAAATTCTCCTCATGATTGTTAGATGAAAATATCCAATAATTTTCGCCTTTGAATCCGAGTGTCGCCGGACTTTCCGAGAGACCCATATAAACACAAATGCTTGTTGCCATCTTTTCTCTCTGATAAAAATCAACTAAACTCTTTCGAAAAGGAATGGAGACAGATGGCGGTATGAGTTTTAAATAAGTGGGAAAGGCACCTGCACAAGATACGATGATCGGGGCGTAAAAATTTCTCTCTGGTTTTTCCCCTCGCAGAAATCTAGTTTTAACGCCAGTAGCCTTGCCGTTTTCGATGAGAATCTCTGTGACCTCGGTCGTGTTTAACACCGCTCCCCCATTTGCCAAAATGACAGGCTCCACACTCTCAAAAATTTTCCCACCTCCACCCACAGGATAGTAACCTCCATTAAAATAATGTACGACCAATGCAGCATGTGTGGCAAATAGACATTTTGAAGGTGGAAGTCCATAGTCTCCCCATTGGGAAGCGAGTATGGCTTTTAAGTCCTTTGATTTAAAATAGGTATCTAAATAATCTTTGAGAGTTTCAATTTCTGGGTTTTCTAACTGAGCTTTGAAAGCACTTAAATCGGGGGTCGACGACTTCATCATCATCGACTTTCCAAAGAGAGCAGCAGCCTTGTGTAAATCTTTAAAGTATCTATGGATCGCATTCATTTCGTCGGGAAATTGCGCGATAAGATCAGATTTAAATTTCTCTTCTTCACCAAACAGTTCAAAGGTTCTTTCTGGATAAACAAACTTTTCAAATGGCTCCGCCATTTTTTGCCAAACAACTTTTTTGTTTGTGATCTTATCCATTAATAATCGACTAAATCCAGTCGCATGCATGTCTCCTACATAATGAATTCCGACATCCCAATGAAATTTATTAGATTTTCTAGCGAATGCGTGAGTATAACCGCCTGCTTGGAAATGTTTTTCGATAACCAATACCTTCTTTCCCGCATACTGAGATAATAAACTAGACACAGTCAAACTTCCCATACCAGATCCGATACAAATCACATCATAATTCTGATCTATTTTTTCATTTTGCATTGACTTCTACTCTCTTCGATTAATGTTAACAATGAACACATTGGATGGTGCCAAATTTAAACACAATGTAATAACTGTCAACATGAAAAAACAGAACCAAAAACCAACATACCATCATGGTGATTTAAAAAAGGCATTGATTGATGCGACACTCACTCTTCTTCAAGAGGAAGGTTATCAATCTCTTTCCTTACGTAAGATATCAAAAATCGCAGGTGTTTCTCAATCTGCTCCATACAGACACTATGAGGACGTGGAATCATTGATTGCGGATGTGGCTCGAGAAGGTTTCAAATTGTTAACGGGCAATCTAGAAAAGGTTAGGAGAAAATTTACAAAGTTTCCACTCTTACAGTTTCGAGAATCAGGTGTCTCTTATGTTAACTTTGCATTAAAAAATCCAGATTTATTTCAAATTATGTATGGCAATCAGATTCAAAATCACTCCAAATTTAATACCTTGATTGCAAGTGAAGAGGAAACTTTCCAGGTACTCATCGACATCATTTCTGATTGCCAAAGAGCCGGAATCATCGAGACCAAAAACGTTCAAAAAACCTCCATGGCGGCTTGGACAATGGTCCATGGAATCGCGGTGTTACTTCTCGGAAAACAAGTGATGTTTCGAAGTGCCCATTTAAAAAATGCCAAAAATATTACGAAAGATTTGATCGAACATCTCTATTTAGGCTTAAAAATAAGAAAGGATCTTTGAAAGGGTTTATCTTGGATTTCGATTTCCATAAAATCTTCAGGCAACCCAGAGAGGAGATTTTTAAACCATTCTCCTACTCCCCTCTGGATCTTTTTTGTCAGATCTTTCTCTTTCCAAAATGAAAAGGAAAATTTCATATTAAACGAATTCTAATCTTTCCAGATCAGGCCATGGTCGAAATCCGTGCTGCCATTTATGATTATCGAACGATTACAAGCTTTATCTCTTCTTCCAAAAATGCTTCTCTCGCCTCTTTCCAGTTCGCTGTTCTTGTTACAATCAAAGATGGATCGAAACCTTTTTCTTCAACAAGCCTCAGGATCTCGGGTATCCATTCTCTAGAACGCACTCGTCCAATGTGGATATTGGCACCCATATTATACAAATCGAGATACGGAATCGGTACATCATTGGACCAAAAAATAGACGCAGAACCAAAATTACCATCTACTTCTAAGGAACGAAGACCACTCATCCAACCCACGTGACTTCCCGTCGCATCAGCGACAATATCATATTTTTTTGAGAATGACTTGGGAAACTCACGCAAATGTTCCGTTGGGATGCCCATTTTCTCAGCTAACTGACATCTTACCAGGTCTGTATCGACATACAAAACGTCCCCGGCTCCCATAAATTTTGATAGTGCAGCCGTATACAATCCGATGCTAGCTGCCAATCCACCTAACACAATTACTGATTGATTCGGATTCTTATCTAAATAAACTCCCGCGAGTTTCCATGCCTCAACCAAATTATCACTGATGCTAGCAATTGATACGATGTCGGTCGAGGATTTGATAGGAACGAGCATCGCACTTGCATTCGGAACGAGAACGGCATCAGTCATTGCCCCGCCATAATCCTTTCCGCTTTTTCCCATACCGTAGGCAGATGCATGGGAAACCGAAGAACAACTCTTAGATTTGCCTGTCTCACAAGGATGGCAATGGCCACAGGAGATTTGAAACGGTATAGCAACTCGCTGCCCAATTGAAAATTGATTCTCTAAATCCTCGCTTGTTTCAATTACTTCGCCAATAAACTCATGACCAATTGGGAACGAAGGACGAAATAGAGTTTGTCCTCGAAGGATCGGCAAATCTAAGTCACATCTAGATACCGCGAGAGGACGAACGATGACTTGATTTTTTTCTCTAATCTTTGGAGACTCTACCTCTCGCCATTCCAGTATATTCTTTTTAATAAATTCTAATCTTTGCATAAAACTCCCCCTACTTATTATTTAGAACGATCGGGCTTTCCTTTGAAATTTCTCTATGACAGTCCATTCAGACACATCTAATTCTTGTAAGTTAGCTGCATCTAAACTTTCTTTATCGGACCAGAGTGTGATTGTAATTGCCAAATTGTTCTCTCCTTCGATAGACTAAATAGTCTATCGGCAATAAGTCACTTAAAAATTGGATAGACTATTTAGTCTACAATATTTTTATGGAGGCAGAAAAAAAATGGAAGGGTTAGATTGGAAATTTTGGGACCACGGGAAAGATTAGTTGCGACTGCTATGGATCTTTTTTATCGACAAGGATATGATGCGACCACTGTAAATCAAATCATTGAAGTCTCTGCCACGCATAAGGCAAGCTTTTACCGTTACTTTCAAGATAAAGAAGAATTAGGAACTCTTTATTTGGAAGTGCAAGGTAACAATTTTAATGAAGGCTGGAAAGTTCTCATGAAAAAAGCAGATACACCAGATGATTTCATCCAAGTTTGGGTAGCTTTACTCAAAAGACAGATTAGAAACAAATCCTTTTTCGGATGCCCTATTGCCAAATTCATGAGTAGTTCAGAAATTCCAAGTTCGAGTAAACCGAAAGCAAAGGAAATCCTGGATCTTTGGACAAGCACTTTAAGCGATTATTTCGAATCTAATAAACAAGTGGGCAAATTAGATGCTTCGTTTGACTCAAATCACAAAGCAAAAACTTTCTTAAAAATCTTTCAAGGCAACTCTCAATTTTTTGTGATCACTGGGAATGCAAAGTATTTTGACGAAATGAAAGAGGAGATGTTAGCTGAACTTGCCTTCCCATCTAATGATTAATTGATTATTTTCATTACTTTTTTCGCAATGGAGGAAGGAAACTCAGAAGATAAATCAGAAATTTTTACCCACTTCCATTCGATTTGCGAAATAAATCCGAGCATCTTGTTCTTTTTTTCTATATCTGTAAAAACACTTTTTTGAACTTGAAATTCAAATTTATGATGAGTAATCGTATGTTTAAATTTTTTCAAAATCGTTTGATACGGAAATTCATTTTTTAAATCTTCTAAGGACTTTGAAGAAGTGTAATTCTGCGATGGCATCTCCCCATGAAAAACAATCGGCAATACAAACATCCCCTTTAAAAATCTGGGATTTTTTTCTCGAATCAGTAAAACGTTATTATTCTGTTCTATCCAAAGAATATCCGCTTTCAGTTCTAATTGCACTTTTTGTTTGTTTCGTCTTGGAATCATATCCGTTTTCGAGAATTGTTGTGCTAGGCAATCTCCTAACAAAGGACAGGTCAAACACTTGGGATTTTCAGGTAGGCAAAGGGTCGCACCAAGTTCCATAACAGCTTGGTTATGATCTCCTGGTGAGTTTGTATTTAAGAATTGATCAGCGAGCTTTTGCAGATCTTTCTCAGCTTTGGTTCCCAGAATGTTCTCATCATACAAATTAAACCGAGACAAAACTCGTTTTACGTTTCCATCTAGAACGGCATGACATTGGTCGTAAGCAATTGACAAGATAGCGCGCGCTGTGTAAGGTCCGATTCCTGGAATTTTTAAGACTTGCTCCAATTCTTTGGGAAATTTGCCATTAAAATTGGAGTTCAGATAAATGGCTGCTTTTCGAATGTTGCGAGCTCGGCTGTAGTAACCTAAACCCTGCCAAGCGGAAAGCACCTCTTCTTCTGATGCGAGTGCTAAAGTTTGGACATTTGGAAATCGTTCTAAAAATTTCGAGTACAGGGGTAACATGGCCGCTACTCTAGTTTGCTGGAGCATGATCTCCGAGATCCAAATTTCATAAGCAGCCTTGTGTTTCCGGAAAGGAAGGTCTCTTTGGTTTTTTCGAAACCAGGCGAGGAGTTTTTGATTTGGACTCAAATCTCTGTGTCTTGGATGGAATACCTCAAGTAAGTATTACAGGAGGCCTCTTCCGTATAACGAACGAGATCATAATCAAGTCTTGTGGATCTAAAAAAACGAGAATGAGCCAGTCTTTCGCGAATCTCTTGGCGAATATGATCCCTTGCTTCCGCACGTTTTGAGTAAAATGCGGGTGATAAGATTTCGCTTTTATAGGAAAGACTACCCTCTCGATAGATCGCAACCGTTACTTGGACTCTATATTTCCTGCGTAGATTAGTTTTTACTTCAACACTCATGTCTAATTCTTGAAAGTTTTCTTCCCTATAATGAGTTTCGACCCTAGAAGACATGAAATTGAAAGGTACGACAAAAATTCGAACTGCTTGCTCAAAAATTCGCTCCCAAATTTATAGATAATGAGACCATAACCCAGATGAATCCGAAATACAATGAATCCCCTTTCTTTTATAAGCGTAGAAAAACCAGAGAAGTAATGGTTGGAGATGTCGGGATTGGTGGCAAAAACCCGATACGAATTCAATCGATGATTACATCTAACACGAGAGATACGGATGCAAGTATTGACCAAATTCAGGCATTGGAACGGATAGGTTCTGAAATTGTTCGGCTCACTGTTCCAAGCCAGGCGGACGCAGACAACCTACCTAACATTCGAAAACGAATGAAAGAATTAGGCTTAAAAGTTCCCCTTGTAGCAGATATTCATTTCACTCCACAGGTTGCACTTAAATGTGTGGAGTGGGTTGAAAAAGTTAGAATAAATCCAGGAAATTTCGCAGATAGGAAAAATTTTAATATATTCGAATATACTGACAAAGAGTATGAAGAGGAACTAGAAAGGATCGAAGAAATTTTTACACCACTTGTTTTACGTGCAAAAGAGTTAGGTGTCTCTATGCGGATAGGAACTAATCATGGATCCTTGAGTGATCGAATCATGAACCGGTTTGGTGATACTCCGCTTGGGATGGTGGAAAGTGCGATTGAATTCATTCGAATCGCAGAACGAAACAATTACCGTGACATTGTCGTATCGATGAAAGCATCCAATCCTCAAGTAATGATCCAAGCATATCGCTTACTTGTATCCAGATTTTACGAACTTTCAATGGACTACCCACTCCATCTTGGTGTCACAGAAGCTGGGGATGGAAAGGATGGAAGAATAAAGTCGGCGATCGGTATTGGAGCCCTATTGGAGGAAGGACTAGGAGATACTGTTCGTGTATCACTAACAGAAGATGCTGTTGCAGAGATTCCAGTGGCCAGACACTTGGTAAAAAAATACAATGACTTGTTTTTAAAAAATGAAAACATTCCTGAAAATTCATACCTTGAATTTCGAGACCCTTATGTTTATTCACGTTTTTATTCTCGCGAAATCGTTCTAAACGAAACAGGTATTGGGGATAAATACCCAGTACGTGTAGAAACCGAATTTCCATTTTTTGGAATGGAAAGTGTGTCTGAAATTCTCGCCTGCAATCAGGAGGGAAAACAATCTTCTAAAGAAAATGAAATCGTTTTTTTTGAATTTAAAGATGAACTTGCCTTAACGGCGGCCTCAGCGCTCAAACGAAAAAATCAGATTCCCAATCCGATTAGTTTTTCCCTTTCAGATGAACTTTGTTACCAATACGAAAGTTTTGCTGAGGAAATATTTGGACTTCAAAAATGGGTGGTCTCCCCATTTCTTTTTTGGAATTCAAATGATTCAGAACACGCAGAATGGAAACAATTTTTGGATTTTATTTTTCAGTATGCGAAGGATTCTAGAGCCGTTGAGTTTTCTATTCGCGAAGAAGATTTAAGTTTGTTGAGTCGAATCCTGTTTGACTGCCGAAAACTAAGAATTCAAAATCTCTCTTTTTCCCTCCAAAATTCTAATTTGTTAGGAACGAGAAAACTAGCATTTGCACTCAAGGATTCAGATTATCCAATCACATTGACCGGGAAATTTGAATCCGAAGAACAGGCCTTATATGAAAGTTCCATTCACTTTGGGGGTTCTCTCCTCGATGGAATTGGTGATACTGTTCGTATTCGTTTGAACGATAAAGAATCTCGAACCACCCTTTCCCTTTCTTATGATATACTACAAGCCACGAGACTTCGACTTACGAAAACAGAATACATCTCCTGCCCTTCCTGCGGTAGAACTATGTTTGATCTACAAAGCACAACTGCGAAAATTAAATCTTATACCGGTCACCTAAAAGGTGTTAAAATAGCCGTGATGGGTTGTATCGTCAATGGTCCTGGAGAAATGGCTGATGCGGATTTTGGTTATGTAGGCGCGGGCATTGGAAAGGTTCACCTTTACAAAGGAAAAGAAATCGTCATGAAGGGTGTGCCTGAATCCGAAGCAACGGAACAGCTCATCGAACTCATACGGACAAGTGGAATGTGGGTCGAGCCTTAAGGAGGAACGACCTCGGTTTTCAAATTTTCAGTTTTCAGCACCGCGCCAGGAAATGCCTTTGTTTTTCCGTCTATTTTGTGTTCGATGTTTTTTATGTTGGGAAAATTGATCAATAATGTAGCGTCGATTGCTTTTAGAGTAGCTGCAAGGGCAGCAGTTCGCCTAGCTCTTGTCACCTGTTCACTTTCCTTCTGACCAATCTCACCCCCTGAATAATAGGTGATCGTATCTACCGGAGCATCTACAGTAGGCTCTTCTTCGACTTCTCCTCCCGTTCTGATCACTTGAGGCAGTCTATAATCATTCATCACCGATTCGATGATTGATTCATTCCAATCTAGGATCATGGTAGATCCCTCATTTCGTATCCATATTTTTTTGAGGGCAAATTGAAGATCTAAAAGTTTTTTCGGATTAAATAATTTGTCTTTTAAGGCGACACTTTCCTCTACACTAAAATAGGGAGGAGAACCCACTTCTCCAATCAACTGATAAATGAAAAGATCTTGGTTTTCGTTTACTAGTAGTTTTCGATTCACGGGTATTTGGTTTTCAGCACCATCAGATATAAACACTTTTACTTCTTCCCGTCGATCTATCGAAGGCCATTGGAATACATTGAATGGAACCAAAAGGTTGAATGGATTTTTTTCTGCTAAAATAAAAAATGTAAAAAAGAGTAAAAGGGAAAACCAAGACAAAAATAAAAATTGAAACTCTTTACTTGATTTTTCTCTTTCGGTTCCGATATTATAAAATTTGGTTCTCCAAAAATTGATTCTATCTTTGGCGATACCTGAATATTCTTTAATCTTTGGATGAAGCATACGTGCGAATTCCCTTAATGATACTACGTGCAATTTTTTTTTGAAAGGTCTTATCTTTCAGAACTTTGCTTTCTTCGAGGTTGGTCAAATACCCCATTTCTATCAATACGGCAGGCATAAGGCTTCCTCGCAAGACAGAAAAATCGGCTTTTTTCACACCTCTCGGGGAGATCGAGTTCGAAAGTCCCTTTCCATATTCGCTTTCGATAGACTCTGCGAGTTTTTTAGATCGTCGCTGTGTGACACTAGAAAGCATCTGAGATTGGATCACATTCACGATTTTATTCGGATGTGGGTTTAAAAATTTATTTTCGATGAGCGCAATCTCACGAGCCTGTTCGGTGCTCGGATTTTGTGATAAATAATAAATCTCAAAACCACCAGCCTTGTCATTGAGGGACGCATTGCAATGCAGAGAAATAAAAATCGAATCTCTTGTATCTCGCAACAATGAATTTGCTTGTTTTGATCTATCCTCGAGCTCGACAAAAACATCATTTTTCCTTGTTAGGAGAAGTCGAATCTCTGGATAATATTTGCGTAGATAAAGATATAAATATTTTGCCACACCGAGACTTACATCTTTCTCGAAATAACCTACCGAGTCCGATGTACCAGGGTCTTTTCCCCCGTGTCCTGGATCGATGATGATCGCTTTCACATTAATATTTTTTTTTGGAATTGGTTCTGTTGGCACATCAACTAAAAGTTCGGACTCTTTAAATTTATAACGAAAATCATATGCAACCAAATTCAAAAAAACTGCCTCTACCACATCTATCGGTAAATACAAGTCTGCATTTTTTTGAAGGGGTGGTTTTGGAATTTTAACGATCTTCTCATCTAACACATAAAAACTAGCACCTAACCTAAAGTTAATTTTTCCTTGTGGGGAAAAAAGAGAAAAAACACGAGTGGAAGATCGAAATGTTGACCTGAGTTCAGGAAAAACGGGAGAAATTTCAGAAAGAGAAACGTAATTGCCTTTTCCATACAAAGGCAATTTGATCGTTTCACCGAAGAGAGGTAGGTGAAAAAAAAAGAAACCTACAAGGAGAGAGATTAACTTTTTTTGAAAACGGAAAGGATCTTGTTCCAAAGTGATTTTTTCTTTTGCGTTTCTTTCCGAGTTGCATCCTTATCAAATAAGTTTCTTCGAGAAGAATTGGCATTTTGGGAAGGGGTCTGGCTCTGGGATTGTCCGTTTTGGTCTTTGCGTTTGTGGGTTTTATGCCCGGGTTTATCCGACGTCTTTTTAGGGCCTCGGTGTTCCTCCTGCTTCGGTCTTTCCGATTTCGCATGGGGATGTGGGTGAGGATGTCCTTCCTGGGGATGAGACATTTTAGCAGGCGGATGTTGTTTTTTGCGATCTTTGTCCCGGTCTCGCCCTCGGCCCGGTTTTTCTCTTTTGTCGCGTTTGTCTCTTTCCTGGTACTTCTTTTCTCCAGGAATTGTCTCCTCCGGAAAAACAGGTGTAAATTCACCTTTAGGAAATTCTAAATAAGTATCATTTACTTCCGCAACAGGCAACTTCGAATTTAGGTATTTTTCGATTCTTTCCAGTTCGGTGTAATCTGTCTCAGAACAAAAACCGATCGAACTTCCTTTCCGTCCTGCCCTTGCTGTTCGCCCAATCCTGTGAACATAATTTTCTGCATCTTGCGGCAAATCATAATTATAAACAACATCAATGTTCTCTATATCGATACCACGAGAAGCAACATCAGTCGCAATGAGGTATTTATATTTTCCAGCTTTAAAATCACGAAGAAGACGAATTCTTTTTTTCTGATCTAACTCAGAAGAAAGTCCAGTTGCCGTGATACCAAAATTTCGTAAACAGGCGACTATTTTAGGAATATTCATTTTATAATTTGTGAATATGATCCCAAGTCCTTCGATAGGATAATTTAACAAAGAATTTACGAGATAGGGAAGTTTTTCGTCCCGACCGAGGTGCAGAAGAGTTTGGTCAATACGTTCTGTTATCACCTTCTCAGGGTTAATGTGAACTTCGATCGGATCTATGAGATATTTACTCGCAAGACGAACGACTTCATAACTGAGAGTCGCGCTGAAAAGTAAACTTTGTTTTCTATTTTTGCATTTATGAAAAATATACTTGAGATCCATAACAAATCCCATATCAAACATTCGATCTGCTTCATCTAAAATTACAACTTTGATTGCATCCAGTGACAGACCATGATTTTTAACGAAGTCGATCAGCCGACCAGGCGTAGCAACGATAATACAAGCCTTATTCCCGAGAGCTTCCTCTTGCGATCTGTAATCTGTGCCTCCGATGATAGTAGCGACTCCGAAATCAGTAAATTGCAAAAGTTTTTTAGCCTCTTCGCCGATTTGGATGGTAAGCTCGCGAGTTGGCGCAAGAACAAGCGCGTAAGGCAATGGCTCTTCCTCTGTGCTCGAAAGCAGTCGGTGTAAGGTTGGCAATAAAAACGCCATCGTTTTACCTGTTCCCGTCTGTGCAAGGCCTGTTACATCTTTGCCTTCCATCGCGAAGGGAATGGCTTTGGTTTGGATGGGTGTGAGTTCCGAATAGCCGATTTTATCTAAGGCTTTCTGGATGGATTCGTGAAAAGGGAGTTCAGTAAATTTCATAATTATTTTTTTTGAAACGCTACTTCCATGGTGTCACCATAACAAGTTTGATTGGAATAGAGTTTGTAGGCCCAGCTTGGCAACCTACCACGTAGGCTAAAGTCCCGATTCGGGTGATACGACATAGGTCTAGCATATCTCAATCCGAAGCCAAGGATTGACAAGAGTTTTTTCAGAGAAGTTAGATCGTAATCATAGAAGTGATCTTCCGGATGGGTTTCAAACCAAAGATTCGGATTTGTTTGAAAAGTGGGGCCAAAAAAGGACGGCAAGGCCAAAAATACAACGCCTCCCGGCCGAACCCAAGCATCGATTCTCTGCCATAACGCATCAATTTCGGAAATGTGCTCAATGACAAAAAAAGCACAAAGGACGTCAAGTGCACTCTTGTAGGTTGAAATGGGTACCTCTAAAATTGACTCGGATTTCACATCCAACTCTAGTTTACCTCTGGAATACTCAACTTCTCTTACCGAAAGCTCATAACCTGTAGTCTGAAATCCAAGCTTTTTTGCCTCATCTAAAAAAAAGCCAGCGGCCGAACCGATTTCGAGAAGTGATTTTCCATTGAGATTCGAGACAAAGATCTTTCGTATAACATCCAATCGACGTTTTGCCATCATTCGAAGATTAGGTTCATCTTCATAATACGTTTTTTTGTATTGTTTTTGGTATTCTTCCATAAAGTAAGAATCACCGTAGATCCGATTTTTCGCGGACTTGTATTTTAATATGCCAGTGTGTTTACAAATCTCGTATTCTTTGGGATAAATGGAATGCGTTTCAAAGGCAAACAAACTCAAAAGAAGGTCCGTTTTTTTGATTCTAATGATTTCTCGTATTGTGCCCGAGCCGCCCTTTTGTTTTCATACGCTTCCGTTAGATTCGGATTTAGGTCGAGTGCCAGTTGGAATTCTTGCAAGGCTCGTTTGAATTCATTGTTTTTAAAATAACACACACCTAAATAATTATGAGCCATCGCTGCAACACCCGGTGTTACGTCTGATCGAACTACGATACTAAGTTCATCTATTGCTTTTTCCCTATCGACGAGAGAGCCTGTATCAATGAGGATCTTGGATAAAACGAGTCTGGACTCCATGTCCTCAGGATCGATGTGAGCAGCACGGAACGCTTCTTCTTTTGCTTTTTGTGATCCTGAGGAGGAACCCCCTCCCGCATAACAAAGAGCTAACTTTCTATGTGCAAGTTTGATCTCATTCCCATCTTTGGAATGATTGAGCACGTATAATAAACTTTTTTCTGCTGCAGAATAGTTCCTACTTTGCAAGTTACTTTCCGCCAGTTTCAATCTTGCTTCATGTAACTCTGGTTTTTCGGATAAAATCTCTTCATATTCAGAGACTGCTTCTGTAAAATACTTATTTTCAAGATAATAGTCTGCGATGGCAAGTCGGCTCGGAATATGGTTAGGATCAATGACTGATGCTTTCCGAAGACTCTCAATCGCTTTTGTAGGCATTCCTGCGTGTAAGTAGGCGATTCCTAAATTGTATCGAGCAGATAGGTTTTTAGGTCCAAGAGCAATGGCTCCTTCGAAGGATTGGATCGCCTCACTGTATCTTTCCATCTCATCTAAAATAATTCCTAAATTCACATAAGCGGTTTCCGAATAACTATCTCCAGGTGTCATACGTATGATCCTTCGAAATAGGCTTTCTGCTTCGACTAACTCCCCTTTTTTATAATAAAGTTCTGCTAGTGCAAAAATGGAATCTATGTCATTCGGCCTTAAAAGAAGTGCCTTTTTTAATGCCTGAATGGCAAGAGATGACTGCCCCATGTTAACAAATGCTTCCGAAATGTACCTGTAGATTTCAGGATCATTGGCTCCCGAATCAAGCGCCTTCTGGAAATAACGAGCCGCCTCTTCAGTATTCTTTTTTTTCATCTGGATGAGGCCAAGGTTATAATAATTTTTTGCCTCGGCTGGTTTTAGGCGTGCTGCTTCCCGGAAGTAGTATTCTGCACGGTCAAAATCTTCTCGGTTATAATAAATGGAACCAAGATGTCCATAGGCTAGTGCCGCCACATTTGAATTTGGTGATGCGAGTGCTGCTTTTTGAAATTCTTCGATGGCATCTGGAATTTTACCCTGCTTGAAATAACTAATGGCTAAATTATAACTCAAGATCGGGTCATTCGGGGCGAGGGATTGACCCTCTTTGTATGCTTCAATGGCTGCTTTTGGATCTCCAATTTCTTGGTATAGATTTCCTGTCAATAATGCGATACGAGAATCGTTTGGTGCGATTTCTTTAGCTTTTGCGGCTGCCTTTCTTGCCTCCTCAAACTTTCCCGAATGTTTAAAAGCAAGGGCCAAATTGTAATAAGCAAAATAATTTTTTTGATCATATTGAATTGCTTTTTCGAAACGTTCGATGGCACTAACGTATCTGCCTGCTTCATCGAACATTACGCCGAGTACTGTCAGTGCGATGGATTTATCTTGGTCCGTTCCTGGAGTATTTAAAAATTCCTCACAAACACGAAATGCTTTATTCACATAACGGTCATAATATGAATTCAGACAATTTGCCAAGGCTGGATTTATTGAATCTTTTGGAAGATAGGCTTTATCAAGTAAAAGTTCTAGAGATTTACGATCGACGGGTGCACCGGATAGTGTTTTTCCGATTTCTTCAGGATTTGTTTTTTTGTAATAGAGAAAATAATAAACACCTGCCGTACAAAGAACGGTGATTAAAATGATCAAGGTTGACCAAAATAGAAAACTTAATACAGGTTTGTTAGTCTCAGTTTTGGAAGCATAGTTCGATTCTTGTTCTTTTTCATCGAGCCTGCGAAGGTAAGGATCTTCCTTGTAATAACTTGGTTGTGAACTTTTCCGGTCATCTTCAAATCTAAATCTATTTTTTTGGATCGGATCCATGTTCACCTAGCTTTCCGTCGTTTGCTAAGATCTCTTTTTTGTAGAATGCATCTAACAAACCGTTGATGAAATGCGCAGATTCTTCTGTTTCAAACTCTTTGGTCAACTCAACCGCCTCACTGATTACCACGGGGCCAGCAAGGAAAGGCTCTTTTTGTAGACTTAAGATCGACAACCGAAGGATGCAGCGGTTCACAACAGAGATCCGCGATAGCTCCCAATTTTCGGAATACTTCTTAATGAGATTATCGATCGAATCGCGTTTTTCCACCACACCTTTCACAAGAAAGATGGCGTAATCCTTTTCTTCTTTCGTGATTTTTTTGTCATACCAGTCGAATTTCATCGCCCGGTTCGGATCAGTACCCACCAGATCGATCTGATACAGGCACATGAGGGCAAGCGATCTTCCTCTGTGTCTACTACTCATCCGATCTCTTGGAAGAGATTGGCCATTTCGATCGCCGTTGTCGCAGCTTCATAACCTTTATTGCCTGCCTTAGTTCCTGCTCGTTCCATGGCTTGTTCGATGGTTTCTGTCGTAATCACACCAAAAATCACAGGAATTTGGGAAGAAATCGAAAGGGCACCTACTTTGGCTGCCTCACCAGAGACCAAATCATAGTGGGAAGTCGCGCCACGTATGACAGCTCCCAGGCAAATGATAGAAGAGAAAGATAACTTTTTAGAATGAATTACTTTTGAAACGGTTCCAGGAAGCTCATAAGCACCTGGAACATAGATGACGGTGATATCGGATTCAGGAATCCCATGTTGTCGGAATGCATCGAGTGCTCCTTTGAGCAAACTCTCAGTGATAAACTCATTGAACTTGGAGACGATTACACAATGTTTTTGTCCCTTCCCGATTCGACTGCCTTCGATTTTAATTACTGCCATTTAGTTTCCATCTTCCAAACAAGGGGTTATTTCGCAAGACGAATGACAAGAGTGATCTTTCCGTCCGGATTCTCCACTACTTCAAAGCCGTCTTTCTGTAGGGCTTTTTTGGCACGATACAATGCTAAATTGACAACATTGTTTTTGTTCTGATCGGAATTTAGCCTTGGTAACATAATTGACCCTCTCTTCGTGAAGATCGGTTACTGAGCCTACCAATCTTAAATCGGTACTCGCTTTACAAAGTAGAATCATCTCCATGTTATGTCCTATACGCATGAAAAAGAAGAAAGTAAGCCCGAAAAAAAAGAAGAAAGCGGCACCGAAGCGAAAGCCTATCATCTATAGCGAAAAAGATTTTATTGTCAAACCTTCCTCTGTGCCGGGCATCGGAATGGGTCTTTTCACCAAACAAACACTTTATAAAGGTGATACGGTCGGATATTATATGGGGCGCATTATCTCTGATGACGATGCAGAATCACCGAAATACATAGATTCTAAATACCTACTTTGGATCTGCAAGGATTGGTGGATTTATGGAGAGGGGAAGGAATCGAACTACACCCGTTTTATCAATCACTCTGACAAACCGAATGCAGAACTCATAACATCTGTTCGATGGAAAACGGCAAGATTCAAAGTATTAAAAACAATTCCAGAAGGGAATGAAATTTTCTTTGATTATGGAAAAGACTACTGGGACAATGTAGACTTTAAACCGAAGTAGATCCTACCACAGAAAAGAAACACTTCGTGAAAACTTGGCACCGTTAGTGAGGAAATCTTCCAACTAACGTGGATTCATATCCACCTTCATTCTGCAATAAATCCAACCCACAAGAACCAAATCGGAAAGCCCAGTTGGCAAAAAAGTAAAAACTCTGCAGATAACAACCAAGGGAAACTGGCGAAAATTTGGAGGCAAGAAACAAAAATTCCAAATCCTAAAAGCAAATTACCTCCTTTCTGTTTCCGTAAGGATACACTGTAGAAAAAAATCGCAAGTGCCAGAACAAGTGAAATCATATGATTCGTTCCGACAATTAGACTCAATAAGAATACGATCGTATCTTCTGTCATAGGATAAGAATTTACAGGATAAACTAACCTCCCCAGAAGCAAGTCGAGAAGAACAAACAAAGGTAACAAAACCACTAAAAACAAAGCCGATGCAAATAAGGACAAACGCGATTGTCGTTGCTTCCAAGGAGGAGTTAAAACAAGAATCGATGGAATCAGAGCCAGAACTCCAAAGATCAAAATCTCATCAGCAATTTGTATGAGAGTTTTCCATTCTTGAATCCAGGACTTCAATAAAGAGATTTCGGGTGGAGGTGAGGGAACAAAGTAAGATAGTATATAATAAATTAAGAGTAGTATGCTCGCCATTAAAAACGAGGAGATTTTGCGCATGAATGTAAGTAACTTCGTTTGATCCATAAGAGAATGATTTGGAAAAAAGAGGAACATGGCGATAGAAAAATTAAAGGCTCCAAAAGAAGTATGAATCTATCTGCTTCTGGTATTCGAACGAACCGCTTCGGTTCCCGATGATTTCCTTAGGTTTTTTGTTTCGGACTAGACTTCGATTCTTTCGTAAACGGTGGTCCCCGATTTATTTATCTTGTTTAAAATGGTTTATGATTTTATATATGAACCTATCTTGAAAATCAGGTCTCTACTTTTTCTCATTCTCCTATACCAAATGATGTTCCTTGGATGTGAGAAATTGGAACTGAACAATGCTTGTGATCCACGCTCAAAATCCTATCAGGATTTATTGTTACTGCAGGCACTGAATCTAGAGAAGACCAAATATTGTCTCCTCAATCCTACCAATTCCGTACATAATGTCACCAATGCTATTTCCGTATCAACGCCACTCCTCGGTTATACTCTGAAAAATGGAACCACAGATAGCCTGACCGTGAACCTGCTCAGACAACCCTCTGCAAACGTTACCATACCCGTTTCTGTTTCAGATGCATCGCAGGCTTCCGTGTCCACTTCCTCGCTTACCTTTCTGCCGACCGATTGGAATCAACCACAAAGGATTACAATCTCAGGTCTCGATAACTTGAGTTATGGAGTCAATGGCAGTTTTGAATTGATATTTGGACCCTCTGTTAGTACTGATTCTTTTGCCAATGGCCTAACCCAGAGAAGTAATCCCATATCCAATCGGGACCATCGTAAATTGATCTTCCAATCCAATAGCTCCACCAATGGGAATATTGGCGGTATCTCTGGAGCAGATGCGATTTGTAATTCTGATTCTGCAAAACCGGCGAATTCGGGAACCTATAAGGCGATGATTAGCCATACAGCGATTCGCATTGCTTCTGTTACCGCCGATGCTGGAGACGGCCAAATCGATTGGGTATTGGCACCGAATCAGCTGTATACGCGCCCAAATGGGCTAGTCATCCTGACTACGAACTCAGCTTCCATCTATGTATTCGGACCTAATTTTACGAACTCCATTGGAACAAACGGGAACTCTATTTGGACCGGATTGAATGCGGACTGGACTACAGTGGGAGGATGCGGAGGGAATTGGATCGATGGTACTGGTGGACCTTTTGGAAGATATGGAGTAGCCAATAGCACGTCCAATTCGTCCATCAATGGGGGAAACTTAGCCTGCAACAATACTTCGAATCTTTTCTGTGTCCAACAGTAGCGAATCTTTACAAAAGGTTAGAGCGAGTTCCCTTTTCATCAAAGGCAGAAGGATGGTATTTTTCCATACGTTCCATTTCTTCCCCATAACGAATGATCGATTCACCCAGGCGGAAAGGCCCCTCGGCTTTGTCTCTGTGGACAAAACTGCAGACTAAAAAATTCAAAACAAAAGATGAAATTGCAAAAACCAAAGGGATACGAACGAATCGTCTCATAGAAATCCTCCCAGGCATTGCCATCGTCCCAAAGTCGGTTTTAGACTGCAAGTCAAATTAGAATCATTCTAGTCTATAAAAAATCCGAAATCTGGATATCGGGAAAAATATTGTGTTCGGATTCGATGGCAGACAATCTTTCCTCATCAATTTGTCCGGTCGTTAACATTTCTTTTAAATGCATGTAAATGTTCGTATGAACATTGGTTCTACGAACTGCGTAGTCGACCATCGTTCCCGTCTTCATAATGAATGCCCAGTCTGAACTTTGCAGTAACAGGAGCTCTCTTCCCATTTGTTTGAGGACTCGCACTATGAGTGGATCTTTATTGTCTTTGTACTGATGAGCCTTTTCATGCATATCGATAGACAGTGCAAAAATATGTTCGTAAATCCATTCATTCGTTCCATTCAGCCAGACGTCACCATATCCGTCCTCACCCCAACTTGACATCTTCATTTTCACAGACTGCACGCGAGGAAGTAACCTGGTTACTTCTAACGGGAAAGCAGGTTTGATCGTAGATTGGTCAAAGTGCATTTTTTTAAACAAAAATTCGATAAATTGAGGTCCTTCATACCACCAGTGCCCATATAACTCCGCATCGTAAGGAGAGACAATGATGGCTGGCTGTTTGTTTTGTGCATAAAGCCACTCCGCTTGTACGATACGATTTCGCAAAAAGTCTTCCGCATGAGAAGCACATGCTTCCATCGCCCAGTCCGGATGATAGTATTCCTTATAGGAGGACCTTCCTGTGATACGATAATACTTCATTCCTGTATTTATACGAATCCCATTCGAATTTAAGTAAGGCTTTATATAATCATATTCTAAATCGTGTCCAATGTCTCGATAATACTCTCTGTATCGAAAATCACCAGGATATCCGTCAATGGCACTCCACACTTGACGAGAACTTTCAGGATCCCGACCAAAGGCAAAAATACCATGCCCAACTTCTACCGGAGCATACACGCCAAACATTGGCCTTGGAACCGAGTGAGTGACACCGTGAGTATCGACAAAAAAATATCTAAAACCTTCTGCATCCAGAGCATCTTCAATCCCTGGGTGAAAGCCAGATTCAGAGAGCCAAATTCCCTTCGGATCTCGACCCCAAATTCTTCGAAAGGTCCGCCTACCATTCCTTAGCTGGGACCGAACGATACTTGGTTCAGATTCATAAAAAGGTAAAAATCCATGCGTGGCAGGACTTGTTACGATTTCCAGATTTCCTGATTCAAGAAATGGTAGAAGTTGTTTTGTCAAATCACCATTCGTTTCTTCAAAGATTTCTAATGTATTTTGAAAATGTTCAAGGTAACGAAAAGATAAATAATTTAGATGCGGATCGTATATAGTTCGTTTGGTTTCTTCTTTTGCCAGACGAATCAAGTTCTGAATGTAGTCCCGAAATTTGTTTTGTAAATACTCATCCACGAGCATCGATGACAAGGATGGAGTGAATGACATCGTAATCTTAAAAGGAACATTTTCTTTCTTAAGATTTTTAAAAACTCGAATGAGAGGGATATAGGTTTCGAGAATGGCCTCATTCAACCAGTTTTCTTCGATGAAAGGTTTTTCATAACCCGGATGCCGGACGTACGGCAAGTGGGCATGCAACATCATTACTAAATAACCATGAGGTTGGTTCATTTTTTTGATTCCTTGATAAAATTCCCAGAACTCATCCGAGAAGAAGTGATTGAGGATCCATCGAATGAACCTGAAAAGATTTCTGGATCATAAATCCCATCTTTTTCAGGATCAAAAGAATCTGTAAATTTCCATTCGCCAGCTGTTGTCTTTTTTACCCATCCGAGTTCTATCCACCTCGGATGAATCCAATCTCCGTCTAACGAAAAAGACTCTACTCCGGGTGGAAGATCTCCGTCACCCGTTTCTAAAAATAGTCTTAGATTACCAAAATAATTTGCATACAGATACGCTCGCAGTTGTTTCACAGGACTTGAAAAATTACAAAAGTAAGATCTGGTCATCGGTGCCAGGTCATACCAGGAAGTTTCCGGTTTTCCGATGTGATTGATATAATCTACTTTTAATTTGAATTGAATTTCGGAAGGATCATTGGCACCCATCTCTTTGAGAACATGATTAAAATGATCAGGATGAATTTTCCAAAAGACATAGGCCTGAAAGGGATTGCGTGCCAGAATTTTTACTAGGTCACGGTCTACGGAATGCGCAGGTCGAAGGTAATTCGGATCTTCGTAAATTTTAGTAACCGTTGGAGTGAGATCCCTTTCGACCTTAACCACAGTTTTTTTCTTTGCTGCAGTCTTCTTTTTCGGGGCAGTTTTTTTTATTTCTTTTTCAGCCATGAGTCGAGAATCCTCGGTTTCAGAAGAAACCTTACATCTAGAATTTCATAACTAAGAAAGGGATCATCAATTCTTTTTTATTTGACTCTATTTTTTTTCTGAAACAATCTAAGATTTAACACAAAAGTAAGGAAGCTATGAAAATAAAATACACTTGGAAACACTTAGATCGATCCGAAGCGGCTGAAGAGTATAGCAATGAGAAGTTAGAAAGAGTCACGAAATTTGTGCAAAAGGTCATATCCTGTGATGTTACATTTGAGAGCATCCACGGCGAAATCCATGCCAATCTGAACCTAAATGCGGACGGGAATCATTTTAATGCACATAACCAAAATAAGGATATCTATGTTTGTATCGATGGATTAGAAGATAAAATTCTTTCCCAAGTGAGCAAATTGCACGATAAAAAAAGTCACCATTAAAAATGTTCCATAAATCAGATGAGGCGATTCACTCACTTTCCGTCGGTGAGTTCGAAAAAGCGAAATCGTTGTACTCTGTACTTCTGGACAAGGACCCTGATGACCTAGACAACATTAGCGGTTATTTTGTCGCGAGTTTTTGGGACAATCGCCTTGATCTTGTTTTACGGACGCGAGAGGGAAAGGAAAGAGGAAAACTCCTCCTCGAGTACTTTTCCGTTTTTGAATTAGAATCAAAAAAAAGAAATATCCAGCAGACCATTGCTTATTCCACAGGACTTCGGTGTATTTTAGAAGAAGCATCGAGTCATCTCAAACTCGCCTATCGATGGGAAGGTGCCAATGCTTTGGATACCGACTCTTTGACGGAACTGGCAATTTGTCTCATTAAAATCGGAGATTACAAAACAGCATTGGAGATCCTTCCTTTTTCCGAAGGTGGATCACGGATCTCCCCCCATATTCAATTTTATTTAGCAGAAGCTTATTGCATGGTTGGAAGGGAAAAAGAAGGAAAAGAAATCTACCTTTCTGCCTTCCTAGAAGACCCGGGGCTCTTTCCATATGAACTTGTCTCTTATCCTCCCCTTCGGGCATTGATCGACGAAGCAAAGTCCACAGTGAAAGAGGAAGAAATTTGCGAATATGTTCCTGTCCTTGCCTGGAAGAAAAAGCTTTTTCTCTCAGAAAAAATGGCCTCTCCTGAGGAAGTGAAGGTTTGGCAAAAAGAACTCAATCGATTGCAAGAAGCAAGAAAGAGAGGCAGTGGCAATGAATTTAAAGTTAGATGCCGGATGGAACAATATGCCTTCGCCATTATAGAAAAGGCACCACAAAATCTCTTTCGCGATGCCATTCTTCAGGCAAAAAATATCCTCAGCGAATTTTAGTTTTCTGCTTCGTTGATCAGGAAGTGAACTTCATTGGCTGCACTTCCTCTCCCTGTTTTTTGGTAATAGAGTTCCAGTTCGCGTAATCCATCAATCGATCCTGGCTCTTTTTTAATGTGGTCAATCAGAAGTCGTCGTTGGTAATTCTCACTCAAATCGATGCTCGCAGGCTCATTCAAGTAGGAAGTATTCTCAAGCACAACTCCAGCTGATTCGTTGAGAGTGGATTCGTTTTTATTTAGACGCGATACCGTAACAAACGCTAAGGTAACAACCATTACAGCAGAAAATGAATATTGTAGGTTTCGATTTTCGAAAAGATTTCGCAAAGTAGAGAAGGTTTCGGCTGGTTGTTCGATTTTTTCGTTTTCGAGAAGGTTCATGAGCCGTTTGTCAAAATCATCTGACATACGAGGAAGAATGGTTTCCTCTTTTTTCCTTTTTTCGGAAAACATACTGCAAAGGCAGTTCTCTATGACCACAGATTCTCGTGATTCTGTAAAAAGTTGTGGGTATCTAGCTCGTAGCCAAGTTGTTATATTCATTGTCTCTACTTTTCGAAAAATCCTTCACCCTTGTCATCTTTCTGGATGAGATGTTTCAAAAACTCCTTCGCCTTAAAAAGCCTGCTCTTGACGGTGCCTACATTGCATTCCATGATTTCCGCAATCTCATTGTAAGAGAGATTTTCGAAATATCTAAGCTCTAGAACTTGTTTGTAAGAATCTTCAAGAAGCGCGATCTTATCCATTAGATATCTCGACTCCTCAGAAAGTTCGAGTTTTTTTTCATAACCCTCTCTTTCATCTACAAACTGGTTGTCTCCGGTATCATCCATTGGCTTTTCTCGGCCGCGTTTTTTCTTAGCGAGTAAGTCTTTGGATTTATTGACGACAATCCGATAGAGCCAGGTATAAACACCCGCTTCCGCTCTAAAGTTTTTGATGGATTTATAACCAGAAATGAGAGCGTCTTGGACAATGTCTTCGGCATCATCGGAGTCCTTGACCATCGAGACGGCTTTTCGGAACAACCGTTCGCGAAAAGGAGAAACCAGAGTCATATAGGCCGTGGGATCTCCAGCCTTTATCTTTTGGAGGAGGATTTTTTCCTTCTCCCGCAAAGTCATGTTTTTGCCTTCAAGGGGGCGTGGCATCAGGACAACGATGTTAGAAGCTGAAAAAAGTTCAATGTTTTTAGAACGAATCTGGCCCTAGATTCGATGAAACATTTTTTCCAAATCTTGCCTGGAAAGCTTGATCAGAGTCGGTCGGCCATGGGGGCAGAGGGATGGATTCTCGCAGTAGGAAAGTCTTTGTAAAAGTTCTGCTATGATATGGTCCGATACCATATCTCCTTTTTTGATGGCAGAACGACAAGCCACACACTTTGCGATTTCGTCGTACATTTCTTTGGATTCTAAATGTTTAGTCCTTCGTCTTTCTAAAAAATCGAGTATCGTTTCCTTCTCTTTTCCCGGATCGATGTAACTTGGCACTTCTCTGACAAGGATTGTACCCCCGGAGAATGGTTCTATCAGGATACCGATTTCAGCCAATGCATCTGCTTTCTTTAAAGTCTCCTCAGCCTCTTCGATCGTCATTTCAATACGAATGGGCGTTAAAAGGACTTGCGTTTTATAAGCCTTGTCCTTTAAATCGCGCAAAACTTCTTCATATCGAATCCGTTCGTGAGCAGTATGTTGGTCGATGATGTACAAACCATCTTCTGCCTCAGCGAGGATAAATGTTTCAAAAATGATTCCATAGTGTTTTTTAGGAACAAAAGCATGGTGTTTTGTTGGGGACTCACCTAACAGATTCAAATTGATGCCCGGAGAAATACCCGAAAGTGAAAAATGTTCTCTGTAAGGAAGAGTTTGGGCAAGTCCCAAAGAGACCTCCTCTCCTTTCGATTCCTCATTTCCCACATAGGGAATCGGCATCGAGAGACGCCTTCTCATTTCTAAAAATTCGACGGGAGTAGATGTTCGAAGTACGTTTTGTATCCCTTGAAATAAGAGTCCAGAAATGGT
>Ga0075156_10000170_pt1 | contig 33449 bp, 35 predicted proteins | sample JI81AbrownDNA_FD_70966 | JGI IMG/M metagenome (GOLD analysis project Ga0075156, IMG submission 70966) | Wastewater effluent complex algal communities from Wisconsin, to seasonally profile nutrient transformation and Carbon sequestration -... | ecosystem: Engineered > WWTP > Effluent > Algae...
AGGACGATGAGGACGACCGTCCCGCCCGCGGCCCACTTCGCGAGCCCCATCGGGTTGCCCCCGGACGGTTCGACCTCGCCCGGCGGAAGCGTGCCCTGCTGGACGACGATGGCCGGTTGTCCATAGGTACTGCGCACGGGGAGCGCTTCGGCGACCGGCAGGAGTTGACCCAGGGTGGACGCAGCGTAGATGCCGTCCAGTAGCCGCGAGTAGTCCTCCTGGTCGATCGTCCCCTTCGTGAACGCCTCGTTGAGTCGCATGGCCAGATCTTCGCGCTCGGCGTCGTCCACCGGCTTGTCCGGGGTGCTCCGATACTTCGACGAGATGGGCAGGTTGCTCACGCCTCCAGCCTAACCCGGGGGTCCAGACCGGTGTGGTGGGCCGCGAACGCCAGCAGGTCGGCCCACTCGTCGGCCACCATCGCCAAAGGCTTGCCCGGGCCATGGCCGGTTGCGGTCTCGATCCGGGTCAGGATGGGCGCCCCGGACGCCTGGGCCTCCTGGAGGGCTGCGGTGAACTTGTGGCTGTGCGCCGGAACCACCCGGTCGTCGTGGTCGCCGGTCAGCACGAGGGTGGGCGGGTAACGGGTCCCGGGGACCACGTTGTGCAACGGGGAGTAGGCGAGCAGGACCGCGAGGTCGTCGGCGTCGTCGGGGTCGCCGTAGTCGCTCATCCACGCGGCGCCGATCGTGAATGCGTGGTACCGGACGAGATCGAGGACGCCCACCTGCGGCAGGGCACAGCCGAAGAGTTCTGGACGCTGAGTCATCGCCGCGCCGACCAGCAGTCCTCCATTGCTGCGCCCGTACAGGGCGAGCCGGGACGAGGTGGTGACCTCGGTGGCGATCAGATGCTCGGCCACGCCGATGACGTCGTCGAAGACGCGTTGCTTGTTGTCGAGGCGCCCACCGTCGTACCAGTCGACACCGAATTCACCGCCGCCGCGCAGGTTCGCGATGGCGAGGACGCCACCCGCCGCGAGCCACGCCGCCCAACCCGGGCGGTAGTCGGCGAGGACCGGCAGGTTGAACCCGCCGTACCCGTACAACAGGGTGGGACGAGGTTCGTCCAGCTCGACACCATCAGGAACGACCAGGAAATAGGGCACCGGAGTCCCGTCCTCGCTGACGGCGCTGCGCCGCTCGACGGTAATGGCCGGGGCGACGGACGCCGAGTCATCGACCAGGTGCAGTGGGGTCACCTCACCGGTCGCGGTGTCCACTCTGAAGCTGGTGGTGGCAGACGTGAGCGAACTCATCCCCACGAAGACCTCATCGCTGGACGCCTCGGCCGACATGCCCACCACCGCACCGCCGGGGACGTCCAGGGTGCCGAGGTCTGCACCGTCGAGGGCGTGACGCCGGAGGACCGGCCGGGCGTCCACGAGGGTCTCGATGACGAGCGCCGACCGGGCCAGGGCAACCCCGACGATGGTCGCGTCCCCCTCGGAAATGACCGTCTCGAAGGCAGCCTGCCCTGCGCTGATCGCAGCAGTGGCGATGCGGACGACGCGTCCGAGGGGTGCCTCCGCGTCGGTGAAGAAGTAGTGGTGACCCGCGGACGTCCCGACATAGGCGAAGTTCGCGTGGAAGTCGTCGACGAGTGCGACCGGTTCGCCGGCCCCCTGACGTCCGTCCACGGTGACGATCGGGTAGACCCAGACCTTCGACTCACGGTCGGTGCCGCGCGAGATGGTCACGACGAGCGAGGCGTCGTCGTCGGTGACCTGCGGCCACGCCGACAACCGGTCGTCCTCGGGGAAGCTGACCACGTCGAGGTCGGCGTCCGCATCGGTCCCGATCAGATGGATCATGAGGTGACCCCCGGACAGGGCCTTGGTCTCGGTGCCCTCGACGCGGCCGGAATCCGGGTAGGCGAGGTAGCAGAAGGATCGTGCGTCCGGGAGCCAGGTGGGCTCGGCGAATTTGGTGACCAGCGCGACGTCCTCGACGGGCTCGCCGGTCCCCAGGTCGAGCAGCCGGATGTGATTCCAGTCCGAGCCACCTTCGGACACGCCGTAAGCGAGGAGCGCCCCGTCGGGGCTCACCGCGAGGCTGGCCAGGGACGAGGTGCCGTCGACCGACCAGGACGCCGGATCGAGGATCGCGGGGGCATCCGCCAGGCCGTCGAGCGTGGACGCGACGTGCCAGGTGTCCTGGGCCTGCGTTCCGTCGTTGCGCGAGACGAGGTACCGACCGGCCTTGTGCACGGGCACTCCAGCCCTCGGACGCGCGAGTACGCGACGCATCGCGTCACGGAACCACTCGCGTTCCGGACAGTCGGCGAACCACGCCTCGGTGACGGCCCGCTGGGCGTCCACCCAGGCGACGACCTCGGGGTCGTCCGGGTGCTCCAGCCAGCGGAAGGGGTCGGGCACGACGTGTCCGTGCGCCACCAGTGCGTCGTTGCCGTGGCGGGTGGGGGGGTATTCGGGACGGGTCACCCCTTCACCCTACGGCTGGCGCTACGTCGTCGCCACAGGGGCCAACAGAGCCTCCAGACGATCACGCAGCGGCTGCGTCCCGGGCAGGTGGCCGCCCATCGTGAGGGCCAGGGGCAGGGCCCCGACGGGGGCGTCCAGCGACTTGACGAGGAAGGCAGACATGTCGACGTCGCTCGGGATCGGGGACAACTCGCGGATGGCCGCCCTGACCTGGCCCCAGAGGTCACGATCGTCCATCGCCCCACGGATGGTGGTCGGGGCGCCTGGCGCGGACCTCCACGGGGCGCGGAACACGTGGGTGCCCGCCCCCACAACCTGTTCGGGGACGCCGGGGAGGCGCACGATCGCGGTCGTCCCGACCGGGACGACGGCGTCCACCACCAGCTCGTCCGCCGGGCCCTGGCCCGGGACGAGTCGCCAGGCGACAGACGCCTCGCCGTACGGAGTGATGTGTGTCGTGGATGCGTGTCTGAAGCTGCCTCCGGGCATGGGTTCGATGAGGAGACTCCGGTATCCGGCCTCTGCCATGCGCAGACCTGCGACGCGAGTGTGCAGCCAGTCGGCCACCGCGCCCAGTGCGTAGTGGTTGAAGGACGTCATCTCGCCGGGGTTGATCGAGCCGTCGGGCAACATCGAGTCCCACCGCTCCCAGATTGTGGTGGCGCCCATGGTGACCGGGTAGAGCCACGAGGGGCAGCCGGTCTCTTCGACGAGGCGAATGGCCGTGTCGTGGTGGCCGGTGAGGGTGAGCGCCTCGGTGATGAGCGGCGTCCCGATGAAGCCCGTACTCACCCGGAAGCCGGCGAGGCGGGCCAGGTCGGCCAGCCGGTCACCCGCGTACGCGAACTGGTCATCGTTGAGCAGGCCCCAGCAGATGGCCTGCGCGTAGACGGTCGGTGCGTCCGAGTGGATGAGACCGTCAGGGGTGACGAACCTGCGCTGGAAAGCCGCCTTGATCCGGACGGCCAGGGACGCGTACTCGTCGACGACTGCCTCTTCCCCGAGGACACGGGCTGCCTCGGCGACTGTGGACGCACAGCGGTACCAGCACGCGGTCGCGACGACGTCGAGGTCGGCCTTCGCCCGGCCCGGTTGGTCCGGGGGTGCGTCCGGGTCGAGCCAGTCACCGAACTGGAAGCCCCCCAGCCACAAGTCGCCCGTCGCGATCGAGGTGATCTTGTCGACCCAGCCCTTCATCGAGCCGAGCTGGCGGCGGAGGATCTCGGCATCGCCAGTGGCCCGGTAGAGGTTCCACGGGATGATCGTCGCCGCGTCCCCCCACGCTGCGGCAGGCATCGCCACGTCCAGGACGTTGGGCACCACGACCGGGACGTTGCCGTCAGGATGCTGCTCTGCCGCGACGTCCCGCAGCCAGGACGACAGGAAGCCGACGGAGTCGTGCAGATAGGCCGCGGTGGGTGAGAACACCTGGATGTCACCGGTCCACCCGAGGCGCTCGTCACGCTGAGGGCAGTCGGTCGGGACGTCGAGGAAGTTGCCCCGCATGCCCCAGACCACGTTGGAGTGCAGTTGGTTGACCAGTTCATGGGAGCTGTCGAACCAGCCCGTGCGCGTGAGCGCACTGCCCAGGACGATCGCCTCGATGTCGGACGCGTCGAGTTCGTCGACGCCCTCGACCTCTGCGTACCGGAATCCGTGGAAGGTGAAGTGGGGTTGCAGGACTACCTCGGCGGCACCGGCGAGGACGTATCGGTCGGTGCACTCGGCCGTGCGCAGGGGACGCGTCCCCAACTCGTCATGCTCGAGCACCTCGGCCTGCCTGACCACGACCTTGGCGCCGGGTGCGTGACCGCGGACCGTGAGGCGGGGGAAGCCGACGACGTTCTGTCCGAAGTCGACGAGGAGCTTGCCCGCGGGTGAGCGCCAGACTCGCTGGGCGTCGACCACCTGGGTGATGCGCACCGCGGGGCCTTCCGGGGCGACCAGCGTGTCGAGGACGTCGTCCAGCACCTCCACGGGGCCGGCGTCATCACCGACCAGGGGAAGGCGGAGGTCCTGGACCTCGCCGTCGTAGAGGTCGTCCGCAAGGATGTGCGTGGCCCGGGCTCGCCAGGAACCGTCGGTGGCGAGGGTCAGGGCGGCACCGTCGGCGGTCACGACCTCCACCTGCGCCAGGGCGGCAAGACGTTCACCGTAGTGGCACGTCTTTCCCTCCCAGCCCAGGCGTCCGCGGTACCAGCCGTTGCCGAGCAGGATGTCGATGGTGTTCGTGCCTGCGGTCACGAGGTCGGTCACGTCGTAGGTGAAGGAACGGACGCGGTGGCTGTAGCTCGTCCAGCCGGGCGTGAACCAGTCCTCGCCCACCCGGGAACCGTTGAGATGCACTTCCGCCAGTCCGTGTGCAGAGAGGTACAGCCGGGCTGCGACGACCTCTCCGGGCACCTCGAATCTGGTGCCGACCGCGGGAGCAGGCGTCCGGTGGGCACCGATCCCACGGGGACTGATGAAGCGGGCTGTCCAGTCGAGTGTGGTCAGGCCGGACTCGACGACGCCGACCTCGCTCCAGTCACCCCACTCGTCGCCCTTCACCCGGACGCGGACCCGCGCTCGCTCGCGGGACTCGAGCGGCGCGCCCGGCCAGTCCACGAGCACCCGCTCACCCGACTCCACGACATGGGACGCCGAGGTCGTGACGCCCGCCCAGGGCGTCCGGGTCACCTCGACCTCGTACGCAGCCTGCGTCCACCCCTCCGGAGCGTCGGACAGGTGCCAGGAGAGGCGGGGCGACCGCTCCCCCAGTCCCAGGGCCGGCTCGCCGGCCGGGCGATGCTCGAAGCGGACGTCGAAGGGACGTGGAGACATGGTGGCTCGTTTCTTGTGGTTGCCGTGTCAGACGGCGTCGACGGGTCGGGGGCGGGCGAGACGCAGGGCTGCTGCATCCCAGAGTGACTGTGACAGCCCGAGATCGCCGGGTGCGTACCTGACCAGCGACGACGACGCCGCCGCGACGCCTCGCAGGTCTGCGAGCCCTCCTGTCAGGGCCTTCAGCGCGCGGGCCTGCACCAGCAGGTTCCCCAGCGCGGTGCCCTCGGCAGGTCCGGCCACCACGGGAAGCCGGGTCGCCTCGGCCGTCAGCCGGCACAGGAGAGTGTTCTGCGACCCACCGCCGACGACGTGGACGACATCCACCGTTCGGCCGGCCAGGCTGCAGGCCTCACGAATTGCCGTGCGATAGGCCAGGGCGAGCGAGTCCAGGATGCACCGCGTGAACTCCCCCGGCGTGCGGGGTACGGGCTGCCCGGTCTCGGCTGCCATCGCAGCCAGTCGGCCCGGCATGTCGCCTGGTGGGATGAGCCGTTGGTCGGCCATGTCGACGACGGTGACCAGAGGAGGTAGCCCGGATGCCTCGGCGAGCAGGTCGACGAGACGAACGTCCAGACCCTGGCGCGTCCACTCATGGATCGATTCGGTCAGCACCCACAGACCCATGACGTTCTTGAGGTAACGCACCGTGCCGTCGACGCCCAGTTCATTCGTGAAATTGGCCTGCGCCGAGGCTTCGGTGAGCACCGGGTGGTCGAGCTCCAGTCCGACGAGCGACCACGTCCCCGACGAGATGTAGGCGAAGTCACTGTCCGTGGCCGGCACGGCCACGATGGCGGACGCCGTGTCATGCCCTCCCACCGCGACGACCTGCGCGCCACTGTCGACCACGGACCTGTCGACCGGCCCGAGGATGGTCCCGGGTTCGACGAGATCGGGCAGGACGAGGTCAAGCGGAAGTCCGTACAACCCGGTCAGGTCGGCGATGGTCCGGGTCGACCAGTCCCGCGTCCTCGCGTCGAGCAGACCGGTGGTGGACGCCATGGTCACCTCGGCGACGCGCCGCCCCGTGAGGTGGTGCGAGATGAGGTCGGGCATGAGCAGGAGCGTCCGGACGTCCACCCACTCCGGTGCACCGGCATGGGCCACGAGCTGGTAGATGGTGTTGAAGGGCTGCACCTGCAGTCCACATCGCCCGTAGAGGGCGGACGCGTCGATCCCCAACCGCTCCGGGACGCCGTCGGTCCTGGAGTCCCGGTAGTGGTAGGGCTGGACGACCAGGCGGCCGTCCGCGTCCACCAGGCCGTAGTCGACACCCCACGTGTCGACCCCGATACCGACGAGCCCGCCCTCTGCGGCCGCGCGCCGCTCCGCCTCGGCGAGCCCCGCACGGACCTCTCCGAAGATGCGGTCGGCGTCCCAACGCAGTGTGGTGCCGGTCGCGAGCGGATCGTGCACGAAGCGATGGCACTCCTCCAGCAGGAAACGTCCATCGGCCAGGCGTCCCAGGATGACCCGGCCACTCGTCGCCCCGAGGTCGACGGCAGCGAAGCACAGGGCCATGGAGATCAGGCTCCCCTGGTCGGCCGACTGCCGACCGGGAACGTGAATGGGCGGGCGTCCGGCGCCGCGCGGCGGGCGAGTGAGGTCATCGTTGATTCTCTTCCACGTATGAATCGTTTCAAACGTCAACGTACTCTTCACGCACAGAATTCGTCAAGGGATGACGGCGTTCCCCCGACAGCGGCTCGTGAGATTCCTGTTCCCCGGCCCCCCCGTGGCGGCCTAGGATTGAATTGTTTCAACCCGAGATATCAGAAAGGGGGGGTCGATGTCGACCCGCGCCGGGATCAAGGACGTGGCCGCGCTCGCTCGCGTGTCCGTCGGAACCGTCTCGAACGTCCTCAATCGGCCGGACTCCGTCGCCGAGGAGACACGCCAACGCGTCGAGGTTGCGATCAAGGAGCTGGGGTTCGTCCGGAACGCGTCCGCCCGCCAGCTGCGTGCAGGCCATTCCCAGATCGTGGGCGTCGTTGTGCTCGACCTGTCGAACCCCTTCTACACCGAACTCGCGCGCGGCATCGAGGACCGGCTGGCACTCGACGACCACACCCTGATGATCTGTTCGTCAGACCAGGACCCCGCCCGGGAACGGAGTTTCCTCCGGCTCTTCGCGGAGCAGGGCGTCCGGGGAGTACTCGTCACGCCGATGGAGTCGACGGCTGAGAACCTGGACGCCCTGTCCAGGTACGACATCCCGGCCGTCCTCATCGACGCCCTGAGCGGCAGCCACGCGTCCGTGGGCGTGGACGACACCGAGGGCGCGCGGCAGGCCGTGGCCCACCTCGTGGACGAAGGCCACACCCGCATCGGATTCCTCAACGGCCCGATGAGCCTCGAACAGTGCCAGCATCGGCACGCCGGTGCCGTCGCAGCCCTCAGGGAGCGAGGAATCGACCCGGCCGAGGCCCTCGTCGAGATCAACCTGGATTCCATGTACGCGGACGCCGGGCAGGATGGGATGGAGGCCCTGCTCGACCTTCCGGTTCCGGTGACGGCCACCTTCTGCGTCAATGACACGGTCGCGCTCGGGGCGATGCGCGAACTGCGCCTGCGCAACCTGTCCATCCCTCGCCACATGGCCATGGTGGGCTACGACGACGTGGCCTTCGCGTCCGAACTCATGACCCCCTTGTCGAGCGTCAATCAGCCCATGCGCAAACTTGGCTGGACGGCGGCCGACCTGCTCCTGAGGGGTGCTCCCGCGAGTGAGCACGTGGTGTTCACCCCGGAACTCGTGGTGCGTGAGTCGAGCCGGCGAAATCCGAAGTCACGCCGGCATCTCTGAGCGGCGACTCAGAACAGGCCGATGATCTCGCCGTTGGCGTCGAGATCGATGCGTTCGGCGGCGGGGCTCTTGGCCAGACCGGGCATCGTCCGCATGTCGCCTGCGATGGCGTACACGTAGTTGGCGCCCCCAGCGAGGCGCACTTCACGGACCGGCAGGCGCCATCCGGTCGGGGCTCCACGCAGCTTCGGGTCGTGCGAGATGGAGAGGTGGGTCTTGGCGATGACGACTGGCGCTGAACGGTAGCCGAGGGCTTCGAAGCGATCGAGCTGCTGGTGGGCCGCGAGATCGAAGTCGACGCCCGCTGCTCCGTAGATCTTCATCGCCACCGCTTCGATCTTGTCGGCCAGTGGCAGGTCGAGGTCGTAGGTGTAGCGGAACTCGGTCTGGTCCTCGCAGGCCTCCACGACGGCCCTTGCCAGGTCGCGCGCCCCGTCGCCGCCGTCGACGACGTGGGTCGCAGTCGCGCAGCGCGCGCCCGCTTCGGCTGCAACCTGACGAATGACGTCGTGCTCCGACTCGTGGTCACCGGGAAACACGTTGATCGCGACGACCGGCGACACGCCGAAGCTTCGGACGATGTCGATGTGTTTTCGCAGGTTGGCGACCCCCGCGAGGACGTCGCCCGGGTTCTCCTGCAGCATCTCCGGCGGTAGTGGCTTCCCCGAGGCGATACGGAAGCGTCCGGAGTGCATCTTCAGGGAGCGCACAGTCGTGACGAGCACGGCAGCGTCCGGGTGCAGGCCCGACACCCGGCACTTCACGTTGAAGAAGCGCTCCGCTCCCATGTCGGCGCCGAAGCCCGACTCGGTGAGAAGGTAGTCGGACGCATGGATGCCCACCTGGTCGGCGAGAACTGACGAATTGCCCGTGGCGATGTTGCCGAACGGTCCGGTGTGCACCAGGACCGGCGTGTTCTCGATGGTCTGCATGAGGTTGGGCTTGATGGCCTCCTTCATGATCACGGCCATCGCGCCGGCAGCCTTCAGGTCCTCGGCGAGCACCGGCTTCCCCGCGAACGTGAAACCGACGACGATCTGACCCAACCTGTGACGCATGTCTGCCAGGGAGGTCGCCAGCGACAGGATGACCATCACCTCGGACGCTGCCGTGATGTCGAATCCAGACTCACGCGGGACGCCGTCAAGTTTTGCGCCGAGGCCCTCGACCACATTGCGCAGCGCCCGGTCGTTCACGTCGAGGACGCGGCGCCACGTGATCGAGTGCGGATCGATCCCGAGTTCATTACCGTGGTGAAGATGGTTGTCGACCATCGCGGCGAGCAGATTGTGGGCTGCCGTGACCGCGTGGAAATCTCCGGTGAGGTGGAGGTTGAGCATCTCCATCGGCACGACCTGGGAATAGCCGGCACCGGCCGCTCCGCCCTTGACGCCGAAGGTCGGGCCCATCGACGGCTGCCGCAAGGTGACCGTCGACGCGTGACCGAGCTTCGCGAGGCCCTGGGCGAGGCCGACCGCCGTCGTGGTCTTTCCCTCGCCGAGGGGGGTCGGAGTCAAAGCGGTGATGAGGACATACTTGCCGGCCGGACGCGTGGCGAGATCGTCGATCGCAGCGAGATCAACCTTGGCGACGAAGCGCCCGTAGTGCTCGAGCCGGGAATCGTCGATGCCCATGCTCGCCGCGATGCGCTCGATGGGTTCCAGGCGCGCCGAGCGTGCGATGTGGAGGTCGGAGGGCAGCGGCTCGCCAGACACGGCTGCCTCAGTCCGCCAGCGGGGCGAAGCTGACGCCCGATTCCGCCAGCATGGCCTCGCCACCGTCGGGCTCGGTGAGCACCCACAGGCCGGCCTTGCTGATCCAGATGGTGTTCTCCCAGTGTGCGGCCCACGAGCCGTCGGCGGTCACGACCGTCCAGTCATCGTCCAGTGTCACGGCTTCCTCGGTACCCAGCGTCAACATGGGTTCGATCGCCAGGCACATGCCCTCGACAAGCTTGGGCCCGCGTCCGCGACGTCCATGGTTGGGAACGTCCGGCTCCATGTGCATCGACGAACCGATGCCGTGCCCCGTGTATTCGCGGATGATCCCGTAACTGGGGTCGGAGGCCCTGATGGACGCCTCGATCGCTGACGAGATGTCGCCGACTCGTCCACCCACCCGGGCGGCAGCGATGCCGGCCCACATGGATGCACCGGTGTCGGACGCGAGCTTTCGCGTCCGCTCGGAAACCTCGCCCACCAGGAAGCTGCGGGCGGCATCGCCGTGCCAGCCGTCGACGATCGCTCCGAAGTCGATGCTGACGAGGTCACCCTCATTGAGCACTCGTTCATCGGGGATGCCATGGACGATCGCTTCGTTGACCGAGATGCAGGCGACGGCCGGATAAGGGGGATAACCCCATTGGGCGCCGTAGTTCAGGAACGATGATGTCGCGCCATTGGCCGCCAGCACCTCGCGTCCGATCTGGTCGAGCTCGTGGGTGCTGACGCCCGGACGCACGGCCGCTCCCATGGCGTCCAGCGCCTCGGCGACCACCAGGCCCGCCCTGCGCATCACACGCACCTGGTCGGGAACCTTGAGCTCGATCCCCCGGCTCATGCGTGCTCGACGACCCCGTCGAGCGCCGCGATGATGCGCGCTGCCACCTCGTCGATGTCACCCTCGCCGTTGACCTCGAGCAACATGCCCCGCTCGCGGTAGATCGCAAAGAGGGGTTCGGTCTCGTGGTGGTACACGTCCATCCTGTGGCGAATGGTCTGCTCGTTGTCGTCGGGACGGTTCTCGAGCTCGGCCCGGTGGAGCAGCCGCGCCACCAGGTGGTCGTCGTCGCCGACGAGCGAGAGGACGCAGTCGAGCTCGTGACACAACTCGGTCAGGATCAGGTCGAGTGCCTCCACCTGTGCCACCGTCCGCGGGTAGCCGTCGAGCAGGAAGCCCTGATCGCAGTCGGGCTCCATGAGCCGGTTGGCCACGACGGCCGAGGTGACGACGTCGGGGACGAAGTCACCGGCATCAATCAGTTCCTTGACCCTGAGGCCCAGCTCGGTGCCCTCGCGGATGTTCTTCCGGAAGATCGAGCCGGTCGAGATCGCCGGGATGCCGTAGTTGGCCGCGATGATCTTGGCCTGGGTGCCTTTGCCCGCACCCGGGGCGCCCATGATGAGCAGTCTCACTTGAGGAATCCTTCGTAGTTGCGTTGCTGCAACTTGCTCTCGATCTGTTTCACGGTGTCGAGCGCGACGCCGACGATGATCAGGATGCTTGTGCCGCCGAAGGGGAACTTACCGGTCGCGTTGATCAGCACGAACGCCAGGGTCGGGATGAGCGAGATGACGGCCAGGTAGAGCGCTCCCGGAGCGGTCAGTCGGGACAGGACGAAGGCCAGGTAGTCCTCGGTCGGCTTGCCCGCGCGGATGCCGGGGATGAAGCCCCCGTACTTCTTCATGTTGTCGCTGATCTCGACCGGGTTGAACGTGATCGACACGTAGAAGTACGCAAAGAAGATGATCAGCAGGAAGAAGACGATGTTGTAGACCGGGTGGTCGCCCTTGGTGAAGTTGCGGGCGATCCAGGTGGCCCCCCAGCCATCCGGGCGGAACGTGGCGTACAGCACCGGAAGGTAGAGCATGGAGGACGCGAAGATCACCGGGATGACACCCGACTGGTTGACCTTCAGGGGGATGTAGGTGGTCGTTCCGCCGAAGAGGCGCTTGCCCACCATGCGTTTGGCGTACTGCACCGGGATGCGCCGCTGGGCCTGCTCCACGAAGACGACGGCCGCCATCACCAGCAGCCCGACCGCGATGACCAGGGCGAACACGAGCCAGCCGTTGGCACCCGGACGGTCGGTCCGGATGGCCCACAGCGAGGTGGGGAACTGGGCTGCGATCTGCGTGAAGATCATGACCGACATGCCGTTGCCGACGCCGCGGTCGGTGATGAGCTCGCCCATCCACATGATGATCGAGGTGCCGGCGGTCATGGTGAGGATCATGACGATCACCGGGAAGATGGACGTGTCGTAGACGATGCCGTCACAGCCCGGGAAGAGATTGCCGCTGACTGCCATCGTGACGAACGCGGTGGCGTTCAACACCGCGAGCACGAGTGTCAGGTAGCGGGTGTACTGGGTGATCTTGGCCTGCCCGGACGCCCCCTCCTTCTTGAGGGTCTCGAGCCGCGGGATCACGACGGTCAACAGCTGCAGGATGATCGAGCTGGTGATGTAGGGCATGATGCCGAGCGCGAAGATCGCCAGCTGCAGGAGCGCACCACCCGAGAACAGGTTGATCATCGAGTAGAGGCCGGCGTTCGTGCCACTCGCGGCCTGGACGCGGCACTCGTTGATCCGCACGATGTTCACGTTGGGCACGGGGATGACCGACCCCAGTCGGAACACCGCGAGGATGAACAGGGTGAACAGGATCTTCTTGCGGAGATCCGGCGTCCTGAACGCGTTGGCGAAGGCGGAAAGCATCCGGGCCCTCTTTCATGGCTGGGCGGGTGGGGGACGCACTGCGTCCACCGGTGGTACCTGGGCATGCCGCGGCCGGAGCACACAGCCTCGGCAGCCTATCAAGTGCACCCGCGCAACCCCACATCGAGGCGCTCCCCCTGCGGCGTCCCCGCGGTCGGGCCGGCAGTCGGCCCCAGCGTCAGTTGCACGCGTCGCCGCACGGGAAGACGCCGGTCGGACGCAAGATTCCCATGCCGCCGTCCAACGATGCCAACGAATTGGTAACGATCGGTCGCCGGCCCCCGGGCGGTGTTACCGGGCCACTGATTGTGCGGGTACGTTCACACTCATCACCGACTGGGGTTGGCACGGGCAGACGTCCGCATGGCCACCCCACCCCTCACACCTGGAGGAACATTGGGTCGCAAGAGGCTCTTTGGTGCAGCCGCTCTCGTGCTCGCCGGATCGCTGGCGCTCGGAGCATGTGGCACCCCGGCCAAGAAGGCCGACACCGACAGCTCGACGACGGCTGAGAAGACGTCACTGAGCGTGATGTGGAACCAGCCGTTCTACTCGTACAACAACTCGACGAGCTTCGGCAACGCCACAGCCAACACCAACATCATCTACATGACCAACGACTCGCTGACCTACTACGACAAGGACCTCAAGCTCCAGCCCAACAAGAGCTTCGGGTCCTACGAGAAGGTCTCCGACGATCCGTTGACCGTCAAGGTCACGATCGCCGACACCGCGACCTGGTCCGACGGCACGCCCGTCACCGCCGCCGACCTCATCCTCAACCACGGCGCCGTCTCGGGGCTGTACAACACCCTCACCGGTGACGCGGCCGACGCCCTCTACAACGAGGACGGCTCGATGAAGGAGTCCACGGGCTCCGACGTCTACTTCGACGCCAGCTCGGCCTCGTGGAGCCTGATCAAGGAGTTCCCCGAGATCAGCGATGACTCCAAGACCGTGACCTACAAGTACACGAAGCCCTTCGCCGACTGGGAGTACAACCTCATCGGCGCCGGACTGCCGGCCCACATCGTCGCCAAGCGCGCGCTGGGCGAGGCTGACGCCGCCAAGGGCGCACAGGCTGTCGTGGACGCCTTCAAGAACAAGGACAACGCTGCGCTGGCCAAGATCGCCAACGTGTGGAACTCCGACTGGAACTACTCCGAGATGCCCACCGACAAGGACCTCGTCGTCGGCACCGGTCCGTACGTGATCTCGGACTTCAAGAAGGACCAGTACATCTCGGTCGCGAAGAACGCCAACTACAAGGGCGAGCACGTTCCCTCGATCGACACCGTGACGGTCCGCTTCAACGAGGACCCCATGGCCGGCGTTTCTGCCCTCAAGAACAACGAGGTGCAGATCATCCAGCCGCAGGCGACCGCTGACGTCCTCAAGGCTGTCCAGGCCATCGACACGGTCAACGTGCAGACTGGCGACGAAGGCACCTACGAGCATGTCGACCTCACCTACAACAACAACGGCCCGTTCGACCCGAAGACCTACGGTGGCGACGCCGCGAAGGCCCAGAAGGTCCGTTCCGCGTTCCTGTCGTGCATCCCGCGCGTCAAGATCGTCAACGACATCATCAAGCCGCTGAACCCGCAGGCCGAGGTTCGCCAGTCGTTCAATGTGGTGCCCGGCTCGGCGAGCTACGCCGCGACGATCGCCGCGAACGGCATGTCGACCATGTACGCCGATGTTGACGTCGAGAAGGCCAAGACGCTTCTGGCCGACGCAGGCGCGAAGAACGTCAAGGTGCGTCTGCTCTACGCGCAGGCCAACCAGCGCCGCATCAAGGAGTACCAGCTGATCAAGGAAAGCTGCGCGGCTGCCGGCATCACGGTCGTCGACAACGGCAATCCCGACTGGGGCAAGAAGCTGGGCGACAAGACGTACGACGCGTCGCTGTTCGGGTGGCAGTCCACCTCGACCGCCGTCACCGAGTCGGACGCCAACTACCGCACCGGTGGCCTGAACAACTTCGGTGGCTTCTCCAGCACCAAGGTTGACGCCCTGTATGACGAGCTCCAGACCACGACCGACGTCGCGCGCCAGGTGGAGATCAACAACGAGATCGAGAAGATCCTCGTCGACGATGCCTTTGGCATCACGATCTTCCAGTTCCCCGGCATCACCTCCTGGTCCAAGACGGTTGAGAACGTCTCGGCCCTGAAGCTCTCGCCGACCATCTTCTGGAACTTCTGGGAGTGGAAGCTCGCCGCCTGATCTGCGTGATCTGGCGTTGACATTGCTCTGAACAGGTGGGGCGCCCGCAGTCCTGCGGGCGCCCCACCTGTATTCTCCCCCTCGAGTCGGCCTCCGGATGGGGCCCACTTTCGCTCGAAGCGCTATGTTTGGCGCCGACCCCTTCATCTGGGCGCTCGCGTCCACCGGCAACCAAGGCACTCATGATCCGCTTCATCGCCCGGCGACTGGCCATGGCAGTGGGGATTCTCCTGGCTCTGTCCTTCATGGTCTACGGCATCCTCAGTGCGGCCATGGACCCGATGGAAGATCTCAGGCTGTCCACGCAGCCCAACAAGGCCCAGCTCATCGAAGCACGCGTCCGCATGCTCAATCTCGACCAGCCCTGGTACTCGCGGTACTGGGGTTGGCTGACCGAGTTCGTGCAGGGCAATCCCGGGATCGCCTGGCAGACGAAGCAGAAGGTCGTCGACATGCTCCCCAACGCTGTGTCGACCTCGGTGCAGCTGGTGTTTGGCGCGACCATCATCGCGGTGCTGCTGGGAGTCACCATCGGCGTCGTGAGCGCACTGAGGCAGTACACGACGTTCGACTACGCGATCACCTTCGTCTCGTTCGTCCTCTACTCGCTCCCCATCTTCTGGGTTGCCGTGCTCCTCAAGGAGTACATGGCGATCCAGCTCAACGACTACCTGGCCGACCCTGTGATCAACTGGCCCGCCCTGCTGATCTTCTCCCTGATCGCTGCCCTCTTCTGGGCCGGCATGCTCGGGGGCGAACGTCGCAGGAAGCTCATCACCTTCGGATCAGCGTTCCTCGTCACCCTCGCGACGTCGTACTTCCTGCTCTCGTCCGACTGGATCCACGATCCCAAGATCGGCTTCTTCGGGTTGGCGGTGATCTCGCTCGCCGCCGCCTACGTCCTGACGCTCCTCTTCGCCGGGATCAAGAACAAGCGCGCCCTCTACTCGGCCCTCACGATGGTGGGCGTTGGGCTCGCCCTGTACTTCCCGCTGCAGTATGTGTTCGCCACGTACGAGATGACCAACGGATACATCTTGGTGCTCTTCGCGATCACGATGGCCGTTGGAACTCTTGTCGGTTGGGCCTTCGGTGGCCCGGACAAGATGGTGTCGGTGCGCGGCGCGATGCTCGTGGGCCTGGTGATGGGAACCCTGGTCTACATCGACCAGATCATGCGGGTCTGGTACAGCTACTCGTCGTCAAGTGCCATCAAGAACCGGCCGATCGCCACCATCGGTCCGGGCACCCCGGGCCTGAACGCCGACTACTGGACCACCTACCTCGACAAGTTCACGCACCTGCTGTTGCCGACCGTCGCCCTCGTGCTGATCTCGTTCGCCGGGTACACCCGCTACGAACGTGGCGCGACCCTCGAGGTGCTGAATCAGGACTACATCCGGACGGCTCGCGCGAAGGGCCTTCCCGAGCGCGTTGTCATTGTGCGCCACGCCCTGCGCAACGCCCTGATGCCGCTGGCGTCCATCATCCCCGGCGACATCGTCGCCCTCATCGGCGGCGCGGTGCTGACGGAGACCATCTTCGGGTGGGGCGGCATGGGCCACATGTTCGTCAATTCGCTGCGCAATCACGAGATCGACCCCGTCATGACCTACATCATGATCACCGGCGCCCTGGCGATGATCGCCAACCTCATCGCCGACTTCCTCTACGCCATCCTCGACCCCCGAATCAGGGTGAACGCATGAGCTCACACGATCCCGAGAACCAACCGCTCGACGACCTCGAACAGAGCCGCACGCAGCCCGGAACGGGAGCCGCCGCCGGCGAGAACGCGGCGGCGGACGTGGCGGCCGAGGCACATGCAGCGGTCTCCTCGACCGAGGCCGACGCGTTCGGCCGCGGAGAGGGCGTCATCGAGGCGAAAGAGGTCGAGGGCCTGTCACAGGGCCAGATCGTCCTGCGTCGCTTCACCCGTCACAAGGGCGCCCTTGCAGGCATGATCGTGCTGGGCACCGTTGCCCTGCTGGCGATCACGTCCATGGGCATCGGGCCGATTCCCGGGTGGTGGAAGTTCCAGGACTTCCTCGGCAGCGGCACCGTCCAGAACGGCGGCGCACCGACCCTGCACCTCCCCCGCTGGTTGGGAGGACCGGGATTCGCCATCGGCGACCACCCCTTCGGGCAGGACGAGATCGGTCGCGACAACTTCGCCCAGGTCATGAAGGGCGTCCAGACGTCACTCTTCGTCATGACAGTGATGGGCATCGTGCAGCTGATCATCGGCGTCACCATCGGTGCACTGTCCGGCTATTACCGCGGACGTCTCGACATGGTCCTCATGCGCTTCACCGACATGGTCATCACACTTCCGGTCATCGTCATCGGAGCCGTCCTCGGGAAGCTCGTGTACACGATCCCCACGAAGCTCAACGCCTCGGACGCGCTGGTCAACACGATTCACAAGTACCTTCCGCTCGAACTGGCGATCGCGCTGGGCTGCATCCTGTGGCCGGGCATGGCCCGCCTCGTCCGGAGTGAGTTCATGAGCCTGCGTGAGCGGGAGTTCGTCGACTCCGCCCGTGTGGCCGGCGCCAGCGACTGGCGCATCATCACGAAGCACATGCTCCCCAACGCCATGGGGGTCATCATCGTGAACGTCACGCTGCTCATGTCGGCCGCAGTCGTCCTCGAGACAGCGCTCAGCTACCTCGGCTTCGGCATCGCGCAACCGAACATTTCCCTCGGCAACCTGATCTCGGCCAACCAGGGTGCGTTCGCGACGCGTCCATGGCTGTTCTGGTGGCCCGGCCTCTTCATCATCCTGATTGCCCTGTGCGTCAACTTCATCGGTGACGGCCTTCGGGACGCCTTCGACCCGCGCCAGAAGCGCATCCCGTCACAGCGGCAGATGGACAAGGCGCAGCTGAAGGACGACCGGGGACTCGTTATCGAGACTGTCAAGGAGGAGGCGAAGTGACCGAGAACCACAACCCGCTGGCTACCGACGGGGTGACCCTGGCCGACGAAGACGTCACCGCGCTGGCCCATGAGTCCGTCCATCGCGGCGAGAAGATCCTTGAGGTCAAAGACCTGTGCATCAACTTCTGGGTGAACGGCGAGTGGTTCTCCGCAGCCAAGGACATGACCTATGACCTGCGAGCAGGTGAAGTGCTCGCCATCGTGGGCGAGTCAGGCTCCGGCAAGACCCAGTCGTCGATGTCGCTCGTGGGACTGCTCCCGGCCAATGGGCGTACGACCGGGTCGGCCAAGCTCAAGGGCACCGAGCTGGTCGGGCTGACCGGTTCGAAGCTGCGGTCGATCCGAGGCAAGGAGATCGCCGTGATCTTCCAGGAGCCGATGACTGCGCTGAATCCGCTGTACACCGTCGGTTTCCAGATCGTCGAGACGCTTCGGACACACTTCGTCATGAGCCCCCACATCGCCAAGGAGCGAGCCCTCGAGCTCATGCGCCTCGTCGAGATCCCTGAGCCAGAGGTCAGGTTCGACTCGTACCCCCACCAGTTGTCGGGCGGACAGCGTCAGCGCATCATGATCGCCCAGTCCCTCTCGTGCGAGCCCAAGCTCCTGATCGCGGACGAACCCACGACTGCACTCGACGTGACAGTCCAGGCCGAGATCCTCAAGCTGATGCGTGACCTGCGTGAGCGCGTCGACGCCGGCATCATCCTCATCACCCACGACATGGGCGTCGTGGCCGATATGGCCGACCGGATCATCGTCATGAAAGACGGACAGGTCGTCGAGCACGGTACTTCTGCCCAGATCTTCGGTGATCCCCAACACCCCTACACCCGTCAACTGCTCGCCGCAGTGCCCCACCTCGGGTCACTGACCTCGACACTGGAGATTCACGAGCGCACCACCATGGTCGAGAGTGAGGGGCACCCGGTCCCCCTGACCGCTGCCACCCCCGGGGTTGCGCCAGCCCTCCTCATGGAGGACGTGGCGATCGAGTACCCGAAGATCGGACGCAAGCCCGCCTTCCGCGCGGCCCAGAACATCAATCTTCTGATCGAGCCCGGTGAAGTCGTGGGCCTCGTGGGCGAGTCGGGTTCGGGCAAGACCACGATCGGACGCGCCGCGGTTGCGCTGCTTCCGGTTGTCGAGGGTCGCCTCACCATCGCCGGTCGAGACATCACGCACGCCAAGAACAAGGATCTGCTGCCCTTCCGCAAGGACGTAGGCATCGTCTTCCAGGATCCGGGTTCCTCCCTCAACCCCCGGCTTCCGGTCGGCGAATCCATCGGGGAGCCGCTGTACCTGCACCAGAAGTTGCGCGGGTCCGAGCTCTCGAAGAAGGTGGAGGACCTGCTCGACTCCGTCGAACTCCCCCGCTCCATGCGCAACCGCTATCCACACGAGCTCTCGGGCGGCCAGCGCCAGCGCATCGGCGTCGCGAGGGCTCTGGCCCTGCAGCCCAAGCTCCTCATCGCGGACGAGCCCACATCGGCCCTCGACGTCTCGGTCCAGGCCCGCGTGCTCAAGCTCTTCCAGAACCTGCAGCAGGACTACGGCTTCGCCTGCCTGTTCATCAGTCACGACCTCGCTGTGGTCGAGATGTTGAGCAAGCGTGTAGCTGTCATGCGCCACGGTCGGTTGGTCGAGGTCGGTCCCACTGCCGAGATCGTGAACAACCCGCAGCACGAGTACACCCAGCGCCTGTTGGCCGCAGTACCCGTGCCTGACCCCGCCGAGCAGAAGAAGCGTCGTGAGCTCCGGGACGAGATCATCGCGGGTGTCGTGTCCTGACGCCTGACACGTCCTGATCGGCGCTGAACATGAATGATGGCGGCCCCCGAGGGGGCCGCCATCATTCTGTCTGGACTTGATCAGAGCTCGGTGACCGAGCCGCCCGCCTTTTCGATCTTCGACTTCGCCGACGCGGAGAACGCGTCGACCGTGACCGTCACAGGCACGGACAGATCGCCGTTGCCGAGCACCTTCACGAGCTGTCCCTTGCGCACCGCGCCCTTGGCAACGAGGTCATCAACCGTGACCTCACCGCCCTGCGGGTAGAGCTCGGCAAGCTTGGCCACATTGACCACCTGGTACTCGACCCGGAACGGGTTCTTGAAGCCACGCAGCTTCGGAAGCCGCATGTGCATCGGCATCTGGCCACCCTCGAAGCTCTCGGGCACCTGGGTGCGGGCGCCGGAACCCTTGGTACCACGTCCGGCGGTCTTGCCCTTGGAGCCCTCGCCTCGACCCACGCGGGTCTTGGCGGTCTTGGCGCCGGGGGCAGGACGCAGGTGATGAACCTTCAACGCCATGTCACTCCACCTCTTCCACAGCAACGAGGTGCTGTACAGCCTTGACCATCCCGCGGATTTCGGGACGATCTTCCTTGACGACCACGTCGCCGATGCGGTGAAGTCCCAGCGTGCGCAGGGTCTCCTTCTGGGCCCGCAGGCCGCCGACACCGGACTTGGTCTGGGTCACCTTCAGGCGAGCCATCAGTGAGCCACCTCCTTCAGGCCTTCACTGCGAGCACGCAGCAGGGCGGCCGGAGCCACGTCTTCGACGGGCTTGCCACGACGCTTGGCGACAGCCTCGGGCTCTTCCAGACTCTGAAGCGCGGCCACCGTGGCATGCACCACGTTGATCGCGTTGGCCGAACCGAGCGACTTGGCGAGCACGTCGTGCACGCCTGCACACTCGAGCACGGCGCGAGCCGAGCCGCCGGCGATGACGCCTGTACCAGGCGAAGCCGGACGCAGCATGACAACGCCCGCTGCCTTCTCACCCTGCACGGGGTGCGGGATGGTGCGCTGGATCAGCGGCACCTTGAAGAAGTGCTTCTTGGCTTCTTCGACGCCCTTGGCGATTGCCGCGGGAACTTCCTTGGCCTTGCCGTAGCCGACACCCACGGTGCCTTCGCCGTCGCCGACCACAACCAGTGCGGTGAAGCTGAAGCGACGACCACCCTGCACGACCTTGGCCACACGGTTGATGGCCACGACGCGCTCGAGGTACTGGCTCTTTTCCTTCTCGGGCTGCTGGCCACGACGGTCATCACGGCCACGACGTTCGCCGCCGCCTCCTGCGCCGCCTCCTGCACCGCTTCCGCGGCGCTGGGATCCACTCATCGTCTCTCTACCTTTCTCAGAACCCGAGGCCTGCTTCGCGGGCTGCGTCAGCCAGCGAGGCAATTCGACCGGTGTACTTGTTACCTGCGCGGTCGAAGACCACGTTCTCGATCCCGGCGGCCTTGGCGCGCTCGGCGATCAGCTGGCCGACCAGCGCGGCCTTCGCGGACTTGTCACCTGCGGCCGTGCGGAGCCCGGCCTCCATGGTGGAGGCCGATGCCAGCGTCCGGCCCTGCACGTCGTCAACGATCTGGACGCCGATGTGGCGGGCAGTACGGGTGACAACCATGCGGGGACGGTCCGGGCCGCCGAAGATCTTCTTGCGTCCACGCGCCTGACGGCGCAGACGGGACGCGGTCTTGGGGGCAAGCCCCTTGCGCATACCCAGGGAGATAGCCATCACTTACCAGCCTTTCCGACCTTGCGACGGACCTGCTCGCCCGCGTAGCGGACGCCCTTGCCCTTGTACGGCTCAGGCTTGCGGATCTTGCGGATGTTCGCCGCAACCTCGCCCACGGCCTGCTTGTCGATGCCCTGGACACTGAACTTGGTGTTGTTCTCGACCACGAAGGTGATGCCCTCGGGGGCGTTCACGACGACGGGGTGCGAGAAGCCGAGCGCGAACTCGAGCTGCTTGGGGCCCTTGGAGATGACGCGGTAGCCCACGCCGACGATCTCGAGCTTCTTCTCGTAGCCCTCCGTCACACCGACCACCATGTTGGCGACCAGGGTGCGGGTGAGACCGTGGAGGGAGCGGCTGACGCGCTCGTCGTTCGGACGCGCGACCTCCAGCTGCCCATCATCGTTCTTCGCGATGGTGATGGGTTCGGCGACCACGTGGCTCAGGGTGCCCTTGGGGCCCTTCACCTCGACGTTGCGTCCATCGAGCTTGACCTCGACACCGGACGGGACGGTGATCGGGAGCCTGCCAATTCGTGACATTACAAATTCTCCTTTTCAGTCTCGTCGATCACCAGACGTAGGCGAGGACTTCGCCGCCCACGGACTTCGCATGCGCCTGACGGTCGGTCAGGAGACCCTGCGAGGTCGAGATGATGGCGATGCCCATACCACCGAGCACCTTGGGAAGCGAGGTCGACTTCGCGTAGACACGCAGGCCGGGCTTCGAGATCCGCCTCAGGCCGGCGATCGAGCGCTCGCGCGAATCACCGTACTTGAGCGTGACCTTGAGGGTCTTGCCCACCTCGCCTTCGGCGGGGTCCCTGACCTCGAAGTCAGCGATGTAGCCCTCGGACTTGAGGATCTCGGCGATCCCCACCTTGATCTTCGAATGCGGCATGCTGGCGCTCTCGTGGTACGCCTGATTGGCGTTGCGCAGACGCGTCAGCATGTCTGCGATCGGGTCAGTCATTGTCATGGCTTGTCAGCCTCTTTCTCACACCGGTTTCCGGATTCGGACCTGGCGCGTTGTTGAACGTGGGTGCGGGCCTTGGCCCACGGGGATGTCAGTGGCTCGGGGCCGGGGTCACCACGAGGACTTCGTGATGCCGGGCAGTTCGCCCTTGTGCGCCATCTCCCGAAGGCAGATGCGGCACAGGCCGAACTTGCGGTAGACCGACTTCGGCCGCCCGCACTTCTGGCAACGGGTGTATGCCCGGACGCCGAACTTCGGCTTGCGGGACTGCTTGACCTTCAGAGCTGTCTTCGCCATCTAGCTCAGCCTCACTTCTTCTTCTTGCCGGGGACGTAGCGCTTGTGGACGACCTTCTTGGGATCGTCGACCTCCTTGAACGGGAAGCCGAGGTGCTTGAGCAGGGCGCGACCTTCGGCGTCCGTCGCGGCAGAGGTCACGAAGGTGACATCCATGCCCCGGACGCGGTCGATCTTGTCCTGGTCGATCTCAAGGAACATGACCTGTTCGTTGAGCCCGAAGGTGTAGTTGCCGAGGCCGTCGAACTGGTTCGAGTTCAGACCGCGGAAGTCACGGATGCGGGGCAGGGCCAACGTCAGGAGACGGTCGGCGAATTCCCACATACGATCCCCACGCAAGGTCACGTGGCAGCCGATCGGCATGCCTTCGCGCAGCTTGAACTGCGCGATCGACTTGCGGGCCTTGGTGACCTGGGGCTTCTGGCCGGTGATGGCCGTCATGTCCTTGATGGCACCGTCGATGACCTTGGAATCCTTGGCTGCCTCACCGACACCCATGTTCACGACGATCTTGACCAGTCCGGGGATCTGCATCACGTTGTCATAGTGGAACTCCTCCGCCATGGCCTTCGCGATCTCTTCGCGGTAGCGCTTCTTCAGGCGGGGCAGCTCGCGCGCGGGGGCCGGGGTCTCGACGACCTCGGTGGCCTCGAGAACCTGTTCGGTCTGCTGTGCTGTCATCAGATCTCCTCCCCCGTCTTGCGGGCGATGCGGACGCTCCTGGTCGCGCTGTACTCTGTGCCGTCGGCGCGACGCTTGGTGACCTCGACGCGCTTGTGCGCGACACGAGACGTCACTGCATTCGCCCCTGTGCCCGAAATGACAAGCTGGACGTTCGACACATGGATCGGCGCCTCGGACGCGATGATGCCGCCCTTGTTGACTTGACCGGACTGCGGCTGCGCCGCGGAGTCCTTCAGGTGGCGCTTGACGATGTTGACGCCCTGAACCGTCACCTTCTCGGCCTCGGGGTGAACGGCGATGACCTCGCCGACCCGACCCCGGTCCTTGCCCGCGATGACCTTGACGCGGTCACCCTTCTTCACGTGCAGCGACATTCAGATCACCTCCGGTGCGAGCGAGACGATGCGCATGAACTTCTTCTCACGCAGCTCGCGTGCAACCGGCCCGAAGATGCGGGTGCCGCGGGGCTCCCCGTCGTTCTTCAGGATCACGGCTGCGTTTTCGTCGAACTTGATGTAGGAGCCGTCCACCCGGCGATGCTCCTTGACGGTGCGGACGACGACGGCCTTGACCACGTCGCCCTTCTTGACGTTGCCGCCGGGGATGGCGTCCTTGACGGTGCACACGATGGTGTCACCGAGGTAGGCGTACCGACGCTTCGAGCCGCCGAGCACACGGATGCACAAGAGTTCCTTGGCGCCCGTGTTGTCGGCGACCTTCAGTCGCGACTCCTGCTGGATCATTTCTTCTCCTCTGCCCCACCGGTTCCCCCGTGGGGGCCTGGTGGAACTTGCTGGTTGGCCCCCTGGATTTTGCCAGGAGGCGTGCGTTCATCCCTCCCGGAGGAGGGTGTGCTTACTTGGCCTTCTCGACGATCTCGATGAGGCGCCAACGCTTCGTCGCCGACAGCGGACGCGTCTCCATCACGCGGACGCGGTCACCGATGCCGGCCTCGTTCGACTCGTCGTGAGCCTTGAGCCGTTCGGTCTGCGTCAGCACCTTGCCGTAGAGGGGGTGCTTCACGCGGTCCTCGACGGCGACGACGATGGTCTTGTCCATCTTGTCCGAGACGACAATGCCCTCACGGACCTTGCGGCTCGACGTCCTGGTGGTGTTCTCACTCATGCTCAGGCCTTCTTCTTCACATCGGGTTCGTCGACAATGCCCAGATTGCGCTCCTGGAGCACCGTGTAGATCCTGGCGATGTCCTTGCGGACCTCGCGCAGACGGCCATGGCTCTCGAGCTGACCGGTCGCGGACTGGAAGCGGAGCGAGAAGAGCTCCTCTTTCAGGTTCACGACCTGGGCATTCAGTTCGTCACGGCTCATGCCGCGCAACTCGGCTGCGGTAGCGGTCTTCGCCATCAGATGTCACCTGCTTCGCGCTTGATGAAACGAGCCTTGAAGGGCAGTTTGTGGATCGCGAGGCGCATGGCTTCGCGGGCCACTTCCTCGGTCACACCGGACAGCTCGAAGAGCACGCGTCCGGGCTTGATGTTGGCCACCCAGAACTCGGGGGAACCCTTGCCGGAACCCATGCGGGACTCAGCTGGGTGCTTGGTCAGGGGACGGTCGGGGTAGACGTTGATCCACACCATGCCGCCACGCTTGATGTGACGCGTCATGGCGATACGAGCGGCCTCGATCTGACGGTTCGTCAGGTAGGAGGACTCGAGCGCCTGGATTCCGAACTCACCGAAGGCGAGTTTGGTTCCGCCCTTGGCGGCACCGTCCCTCTGGGGGTGGTGCTGCTTGCGGAACTTCACACGACGGGGAATCAGCATGACTCACGCTCCTGCGTTCTCGGTGGCGGCGACGGGGGCCACAGCCTCCGGCGAAGTGACGTCGGCGCGCGCCTCGTCGGCGCGACGGCGTCCACCACGCTCGGGACGGTCGTTGCGACGCTCACCCTCGCGACCCGGACGACGGGTCGGACGCTGGCGACCGGGGGCAGCCTGACGTGCGGCCTTCTGGGCTGCACGCTCGGCGCGGGTTCCGGTGACGTCACCCTTGTAGATCCAGACCTTCACGCCGATCCGGCCGAACGTGGTCTTGGCCTCGTAGAAGCCGTAGTCGATGTCGGCGCGCAGCGTGTGCAGCGGAACGCGACCCTCGCGGTAGCCCTCCGAGCGGCTCATCTCGGCGCCGCCGAGACGTCCTGAGCACTTGATACGAATGCCCGTAGCTCCCGCACGCATGGCCGTCTGCTGGGCCTTGCGCATGGCGCGCCGGAAGGCGACGCGTGCACCGAGCTGTTCGGCAATGCCCTGGGCGACCAGCTGTGCATCGATCTCGGGGTTCTTCACCTCGAGGATGTTCAGCTGGATCTGCTTGCCCGTGAGCTTCTCGAGCTGGGCGCGAACCCGCTCAGCCTCGGCGCCGTTGCGTCCGATGACAATGCCCGGACGCGCGGCGTACAGGAAGATCGTGACACGCTCGGAGCGACGCTCGATCTCGATCGAGGAGACACCGGCGCGCTCAAGCGTCTTGGTGAGGTACTCGCGAATCTTCACGTCTTCGCCGACGAACGCGGCGTACTGCTTCTCGGCGTACCAACGCGTCTTGTGGTCGGACGAAATGCCCAGACGGAAGCCGATCGGGTTGATCTTCTGGCCCATGTCAGGCTCCCTTCTTGCTTTCGCTCTTGACGGCCTTGGCAGCCCTCGGGGTCGGGTTGGCCGGGCGCGGCTCGACGACCACGGTGATGTGGGACGCCCGCTTGAGGATGCGGCTCGCCGAACCCTTGGCGCGGGGCCGGATGCGACGCATCGTGACGCCCTCGTCGACGAAGGCCTGCGAAATGAACAGGGTGTCGGCGCGAAGGCTCTCGGTGTTCTCGGCGTTGGCGACCGCGGACGCCACGGCCTTGTACACGGGCTCGCTGGCGGCCTGCGGGGCGAACTTCAGCGTGACCAGGGCGTCACGGACGTCCATCCCACGCACCAGGTCGACCACACGGCGAACCTTCGTCGGGCTCATCCTGACGTGACGCGCGATGGCGTACGAGCCAGGACGATCGCCGAGCAGGGCAAGGCGGCGGCTGGGCCGGCTCTCGTTGTTGCTCATGAGTTGATCAGTTCCTTTTCTGGCCCCGCTCAGCGGCGGCGCGACTTCTTGTCGTCCTTGACGTGACCCCGGAAGGTGCGCGTCGGAGCGAATTCACCGAGCTTGTGACCGATCATCGAGTCGGTGACGAACACCGGCACATGCTTGCGGCCGTCGTGCACTGCGATGGTGTGACCGATCATGTCGGGCACGATCATCGAGCGGCGCGACCAGGTCTTGATGACATTCTTGGTTCCCTTGGCGTTCTGCGCATCGACCTTCTTGGTCAGGTGCGCGTCCACGAAGGGACCCTTCTTCAAGCTGCGTGGCATTTTTCTTCAGACTCCCAATCAGCGCTTCTTGCCGGACTTGCGACGACGAATGATGAGTCGGGTGCTCGCCTTGTTCTTGTCGCGAGTACGACCCTCGGGCTTGCCCCACGGCGACACCGGGTGGCGACCACCGGAGGTGCGACCCTCGCCACCGCCGTGCGGGTGGTCGATGGGGTTCATCACGACACCACGAACGGTCGGGCGGGTGCCCTTCCAGCGCGTGCGTCCAGCCTTGCCCCAGTTGATGTTCGACTGCTCGGCGTTGCCCACCGTGCCGACGGTCGCACGGCAGCGCACGTCGACCAGACGCATTTCGCCCGAGGGCATGCGCAGGGTGGCGTACTTGCCTTCGCGAGCGACCAACTGAATCGACGCGCCCGCCGAACGGCCGAGCTTCGCGCCACCGCCGGGACGCATCTCCACAGCGTGCACCGTGGTGCCCACCGGGATGTTGCGCAGCGGCAGGTTGTTGCCGGGCTTGATGTCAGCGTCCTCGCCTGCGGTGACCGAGGCGCCCTGGGCGAGGCCCTGGGGAGCGATGATGTAGCGCTTCTCGCCATCTGCGTAGTGGAGCAGCGCGATGCGGGCGGTGCGGTTCGGGTCGTACTCGATGTGAGCGACCTTCGCCGGCACGCCGTCCTTGTCGTAGCGCTTGAAGTCCACGATGCGGTAGGCCTGCTTGTGCCCACCACCGATGTGACGGGTGGTGATACGACCGGTGTTGTTGCGGCCGCCCGTCTTCGGCTTCGGGGCCAGCAGCGACTTCTCCGGCGTAGCGCGAGTCAGTTCCACGAAGTCGGCCACGCTGGAGCCACGACGGCCCGGCGTTGTCGGCTTGTACTTACGGATACCCATGAGGTGTGTTTCCTTGTCTCAGCGTCCGTCCGGTCAGGCGACCGGACCTCCAAAGATGTCGATGCGCTGGCCTTCGGCGACCGTCACGATGGCGCGCTTGGTGTCGGACCGACGTCCGATGCCGTAGCGCGTGCGGCGCTTCTTGCCCTGGCGATTGATGGTGTTGACGCCCAGGACCTTGACGCCGAAGATCTTCTCGACGGCGATCTTGATCTCGGTCTTGTTGGCGCCGGGTGCCACGAGGAACGTGTACTTGTTCTCGTCGAGCAGTCCGTAGCTCTTCTCGCTCACGACCGGCGCGAGCAGGATGTCGCGGTGGTCGCGGATCTTGAGGCCTTCGCTCACTTCTCGTTCTCCTCTTCAGCGTCCTGCGTGTCGACGACGACTGCCTCGGACTCGAACGCGACGGCCTTGGCCGACTTGCCCTTGTAGGGACCAGCCGTGAAGGTGTCGAGGGCGGCCTTCGTGAAGACCACCGAGTCGTTGACGAGCACGTCATAGGTGTTCAACTGGTCGACGGCCAGAGCATGGACCGACGCCGCGTTGCGGAGGCTCAGCCAGGCGATGTCCTCGCCACGGTCGAGCACGACGAGCAGCTTGCTGATGTCTCCCACTGCGGCAAGCGACTGCAGCGCGGCCTTCGTCGAGGGGACCTCGCCGGCGACGATGCTGTCGAGCACGAACACCTTGCCGTCGCGAGCGCGATCGGACAGTGCTCCGCGCAGGGCGGCAGCGATCATCTTCTTGGGCGTCCGCTGCGAGTAGTCACGCGGCTGGGGACCGTGCACGACACCGCCACCGACCCACTGAGGGGCTCGACGCGAGCCCTGACGAGCGCGGCCGGTGCCCTTCTGACGCCACGGCTTGATGCCGCCGCCACGCACCTCGGCGCGCGTCTTGGTGCTGTGGGTGCCCTGACGGGCAGCAGCCAGCTGGGCCACGACGACCTGATGGATCAGGGGGACGTTGGTCTGCACGTCAAACAGCTCGCCCGGGAGCTCGGTCGTGCCGGCCTTGGTGCCGTCGACGCCCAGGACGTCGACCTTCAGTGACTCGTTCATGAGGCGTCACCCTTCTTGGCAGCGCTGCGCACGACGACCAGCGAGCCCTTGTTGCCGGGGATGGCGCCACGCACGAGGATCAGGCCCCGCTCGGCGTCCACGGCATGGACGGTGAGGTTCTGGACGGTCACCTGGGCGTTGCCCATGCGTCCGGCCATCTTCATTCCCTTGAAAACCTTGCCGGGGGTGGAGCACCCGCCGATGGATCCGGGGGAACGGTGCTTGCGGTGCACACCGTGCGAGGCGCGCAAGCCGTGGAAGCCGTGGCGCTTCATGACACCGGCGGTTCCCTTGCCCTTGCTCACGCCGATCACGTCGACGACCTCAGTGGCTTCGAAGGCCTCGGCGGTGACTTCCTGGCCGAGTGTGTACTCGGAGGCGTCGTTCGTGCGCAGCTCCATCAGGTGCTTGCGAGGCGTCACACCGGCCTTCTCGAAGTGACCGGCCGACGGCTTGGTGACGTGCTTGGGCTTGATCGCACCGAAGCCGAGCTGCACGGCGGAGTAGCCGTCGCTCTCGGGGGTGCGCACCTGGGTCACGACACAGGGCCCTGCCTGGATCACGGTCACGGGGATGACGCGGTTGTTCTCATCCCAGAGTTGGGTCATGCCGAGCTTGGTGCCCAGCAGTCCCTTGACTTTGCGTTCAATCGTCATGGTTCACAGACCTCACGGAAGCTTGATCTCGATGTCGACACCAGCCGGGAGATCGAGACGCATGAGCGAATCGACCGTCTTCGGCGTGGGATCGAGGATGTCGATGAGCCGCTTGTGCGTGCGCATCTCGAAGTGTTCGCGACTGTCCTTGTACTTGTGGGGCGAACGAATCACACAGAACACGTTCTTCTCGGTCGGCAGCGGCACGGGGCCGGCGACCTTGGCACCCGTGCGGGTCACCGTGTCGACGATCTTGCGCGCCGACGAGTCGATGACCTCGTGGTCATAGGCCCTGAGCCTGATGCGGATCTTTTGTCCCGCCACAGTTGTTCCTTCTTCTCGTCCCTGCTGCACCCGGGACTTCCCGGGCTCGCGGCCGGCTCGCGCCGGTGGTGGTCAGAGGGCTCACGATGAACCCCCGTATTGTTCTTCGGGCTGGTCAGAGGCCTGTTGGCTGACTGACCACCGACCCACGCGGTCGGGTGTGTCGCACCTGCTGGGCCGCACGCCTCCACGATGTGATCACGGATGGGTACTTCCCGGGCGACTGCCCGATGCGTCGAGGCGAGCGCTTCATGCCTGGCAGGTATCCCATCACTGGGACCAGCCACCGCACAACACACCCATACCCCGTCGGAGCAACCTCACGATTCTTTCACGAAGCTGTCCGCTCGCCAAATCGGGACCTGAGCGAACGCGCGCGTCGCAAGATGATCCTTTGTGACGCACAGCACCAGTTGGTCCTTGTGACTGACAAACCTGCCTCCCGCCAACAACCATGGTCCCATGGACGTTGAGCTCCGCGAAGTCCGCGACTTCCTGGCCACGCACGCCCCCTTCGCGGGGCTCGCACCCACCTTGCTGGACGAGCTTCCCTCACGCCTGCAGGTTCGATACTTCCGCCGGGGCACCGAGATCATCTCCCTGGGGCAGGCGAACCACACCCTTTACGTGCTGCGCTCGGGAGCAGTCGACATCATGGACGCTGAGGGCGTCCTCGTGGAGCGCGCCGACCCCGGGACGTGCTTCGGCACGTCCAGCGTCCGCAACCGGACGCCCAGCGAGTTCACGATCACCGCGATCGAGGACAGCCTCACGCTCGCCATGCCCGGCGAAATCTTCCATCACCTTCTGGAGTTCGCCCCATCCTTCCGGTCGTACTTCGGGACCCAGGGGTCGATCCGCGACGCCGTGGCGTCCGTGCAGGCCTCCACGGGTGGAGAAACGATCCTGCGGACGCGGGTCTCGGACATCGCGCGTCGAGCCCCGATCACGACGAACGAGTCGGCGACGATTCGTGACGCGGCGTCGATCATGGCCGAGAATCGCGTCTCGGCACTGCTGGTCACGCGAGGCGGACCCGACGGCGCGCTCGTCGGCATCGTCACCGATCGAGACCTCCGGTCAAAGGTCGTCGCCGCCGGACGCGCCACGGACGAACCCGTGGCGTCGATCATGACGGCCCGTCCACTCACCATCTCCCCCGACGCCCTGGCCTTTGAGGTGCTGCTGGAGATGACCAGCAAGGGCGTCCATCACTTACCGGTCGTCGTGGACGATCGGCCGATCGGCCTCATCTCGTCCGGCGACCTCATGCGTCTCGAACAGGCGAACCCGGTCTTCCTGGTGGGCGACATCGGAAAGCAGAGGACGATCGAAGGCATCGTCGGCCTCGCGCGCCGCGCGCCCCGGCTGGTTCAGCGGATGGTGGCACAGGATGCGTCTGCTGACGACATCACCCGCGTCCTGACCGCAGTATCGGACGCCACCACCCGCCGCATCATCCAACTCGTGGAGACGGACCTCGGCCCGGCCCCGGAACCATGGTGCTGGCTCAGCCTCGGTTCGCAGGCCAGGGCCGAGCACACACTGGCCAGCGACCAGGACCACGCGATCATCTATGCCGACTCGGTCACCCCCGAGCAGGACGCCTGGTACCTCGCTCTCGCTCAACGCGTCCGGGACGCTCTTGAGCAATGTGGGTACAGCCTGTGCGCCGGCGACGTGATGGCCACCAACGCGCAGTGGCGCACCCACCAACGCACGTGGGCCCACTACTTCTCCACCTGGATCAACGAGCCGCAGTCCCTCGCCCTGATGCACGCGTCCATCTTCTTCGATGCCCGTCCCCTCCACGGCGACGGGGGCCTGTACGCCTCACTGCAGGACCTGGTCCTCACCACGGCCCCCGCGAGCCAGCGATTCCTCGGCCACCTCGCTGCCCACGCCGTCGACCGCCAGCCTCCCCTGGGCTTCTTCAAGGGCTTCGTGCTCGAGAGGGAGGGCGAGCACCGCGACCAGGTCGACATCAAGTCGGGCGGCGTCCACGCGGTGATCGAGATGGCGCGCGTCTACGCACTCGCCAACGGGGTGCCCGACCTGTCGACGACGTCACGAATCCGCGCGGTGGGCGCCAAGGGGGCCTTTTCGCCCGAGACGACCCAGGACCTGGTGGACGCCTTCGAGTTCATCAGCCACGTTCGACTGGTGCACCAGGCCGGACAGTTGGAGCGTGGGGTGCGTCCGGACAACTTCATCTCGCCCGACGAGTTGACGAGCTTCGACCGTCGTCACCTGCGCGACGCCTTCGGCATCATCCGCAAGGCCCAACAGGGACTGGGCTACCTGTACCAGACGCACCTGATGTCGTAGGGGTCTGCCTCTGCGAGGGTGAGGCACATCTCACCATTATTGGTTTTTGATAACCATTGCGGGCCACTGTTCGTCTGTGCTTCGCTTTGGGTGACTTGCAAGGAACGGCTCGACTGGTGCGCGGTGAGAGCCCGCCATCCCCACGATTCCGATCGCTGCGAGTCTCTGCCCCCCATCACCACGAGACAAGGAAGTCTTGATGTCACACTCCATCAGTCGGCGCGCCGTGCTCGGTGCCGCTGCCGCCGTCCCCGTCACCGCCGCCCTCCCGATGCAGTTCGCCGAGGCAGCAACGAAGGCCACCTTCACCCTCAACGCCGTCGTCCTCGACGGTGGTGAGCAGATCGTCTCCGTCACCCTGCACACTGCGGGTCTGGGCAACATCGACCCGGCCAGCCTGAAGGTCGACACCTTCAAGGTGCATGCCAAGGCCACCTCGCCCATCCCGATCGATCCGGGAGACCTCATCTTCAACGAGCACGACACCGACCGCGAGGTCACCAAGGCCACCATCGACCAGCGCGGCAACATCACCCTCGAGCTCTTCACCCTCGACCGCACCACGCCCGGCAGCCTCGGCTACATCCTGCTCAAGGGCACGAACGTCGAGCTCGACCTCGTCTACACCATCACCCAGCTGAAACCGCTCAAGTTGCGCAACCGGCGCAACCTCGTCATCAGCGCGTTCAAGCAGGGCAAGAAGTCCAACCCCGAGGTGGACGCCTTCACGTACGGCGAGTCCAAGGGCGGCATGAAGTACCGGCTCTTCACACCGGCCAACAATGGCCACAACGTCGGCGGCAAGCAGCCGCTCGTGGTGTGGCTGCACGGTGGCGGCGAGGGCGGAATGGGCGGCGCCTACTACACCAACGAGACGACGCTTCGCGCAAACCGCGGTGCCCTCGGCTTCGCCACCGGTTGGGGCCAGAGGATCTTCGGCAACGCGTTCGTCGTCGCACCGCAGGCGATCACCGCCTGGATGAGCGACGGTGACGGCTTCGCCCCCCAGATCAAGGCCCTCACTGACGAGCTCCTCGCCAGCAACCACAAGATCGATCCGAAGCGGGTCCACGTCATCGGCTGCAGCAACGGCGGCTACATGTCGCTGAAGATGACATCGATCTACACCGACTTCTTCGCCACGTCCACGCCGATCTGCCCCGGCGCCAGCGAGGTCTTCTTCACCGACGACCAGCTGGCCAAGTGCAGTTCGACCCCCACGTGGTTCGTCCACTCCAAGGACGACACCACGCTGCCGTGGGAGGAGAACACCGGACGCGCAATGGACATCATGGACGGCGAGATCGCCACCCTCTACGACAACGTCACCTGGAACGGCATTCCCTACCCCGGTCACTGGTCGTGGATCTACGTCGGCCACAACGACCCGACGTACAAGGGCAAGAGCCTCTACCAGTGGATGGCGAAGACCAAGCGCTGACAAGCCCCCCGAAACGGTCTGGCCCCATGCTCGCTGCGTGGGGCCAGACCCCTGTTCGGGCCGGAAGATGCTCGTGCCACCCCACCGACCAGCACAATGGGGTGGCATGAGCATCTTCCGTCGGTCCCCGGAAGCACGGCGCGAGAAGCTGGCGTCCGCCGCGCCCCCCGGTCCGTTGCGCGACTACCTCCAGACACCACTCCCCGAACCTGGGACGCCCGTGTCCGCGCTCAAGCTCCT
>Ga0075156_10000175_pt1 | contig 32734 bp, 32 predicted proteins | sample JI81AbrownDNA_FD_70966 | JGI IMG/M metagenome (GOLD analysis project Ga0075156, IMG submission 70966) | Wastewater effluent complex algal communities from Wisconsin, to seasonally profile nutrient transformation and Carbon sequestration -... | ecosystem: Engineered > WWTP > Effluent > Algae...
AAAAACAGCAAATGTTGTGTTAAATGAAATCTATGGAATCAATGAAGGTTTTGTTGTCGATACTCACGTCAAGCGACTAACACAGAGACTGGGCCTTACTAAGCAGACAGATCCTACCAAAATTGAAAAAGAGATTATGGCGCTTGTCCCACAGAATTTTTATCGGAACTTTTCTCTATTCCTAATATTTCTCGGTCGATCGAATTGCCAAGCCCGACGTACGGAGTGTCCGACTTGTGTGCTTTCGCAGGTTTGTCCTTCTTATTCTGCTGACTGACGGGAAGATCAGTCTCATCCACACTTGGATGTTTTTTACGCCAAGAACGATTTCGATCCCAAAGATTAATAGAGAGTTCCTCATGATGTATGCGAATCAAGTCTCGATTTCTAAAAAATAAATCGAGAACCCCTAATTTTCCAAATTCAACTGGGCATTGGATTTCGTGAACATTGGCAAGATACGTAAAGGTTGCTTTGTTTTCTGGTTCAGTTAACAAAAAGAAAGGTAAATTTGGATCGTTCGGTAACTTGACGATACCTTTTTTATTCTCACCATCTTCAGAGACAAAATAAATAAAAGCATCCATCTCAAAAATATCTTTTGAATTCTGAAAAGAAGATAAAAAACCTAACGCAATTTTTACATTGCCGATTTCAAGGGCGTTCATTTTGTCCTTTTGGAAACCATCATAAGGAAAAGAGTTTAAGAATTTATCCTTTGGATCGATAAATGGAAAGAGTAAGTATGCCCTTCCATTTTTTTTCTCATGATTTAATTTTTCAGCTTCTACAAAACTCAAAAGACTGCCGAGTCCACCACGACCTTCCTCATTCATTTTTGCGAAGGCATTTTTCCCGCAGTGAAAAAATATTTTGATGGGTCTGTCTTTTTCGCTTGGATGAGAAAGAAGAGGGGTTAGAAAGAGGACAGAAACAAGTAAGGAAATGTATCGAATCATAATCAGGAATCCTTGTTCCAAAGAACGGATAATTATGAGGATTCATGAACCAAAAAAAACTGATTCTGTCTAATGATTGGATAACATTGCCTCCATGAAAATCTTCCGAAACCTTATCCTCTATGGAAAAATGATCAAATTCTCCCACACTCTCTTTGCCCTGCCATTTGCAGGCATTTCTTTTCTTTTGGCTTACCTCGAGTCTCCTTTGGAGATGAACGATTTAATTCGTATCGGTCTGCTCTGTATATTATGCATGTTTAGCGCCCGGAGTGCCGCGATGGGCTTCAATCGTTATGTGGATGCAGAAATTGATGAAAAGAATCCGAGGACGGAAAATCGTGAAATTCCTGCAGGTAAGATTTCTAAAATAGCGGCCTTACTTTTTATTGGATTATCTTCTTTTATTTTTATCCTTGCAAGTTTTTTTGTAAACAAAATTGCCTTTTTACTTTCTTTTCCCGCACTTTTTGTTCTTTTCCTTTATTCTCTAACAAAACGATTCACATTATTTTGCCATATGGTTCTTGGATTTGCTCTGGCGCTTGCACCTTTGGGTGCTTGGATTGCAATTACAGAATCGATTAGCCTTGTCCCCATTTTCTTTTCGTTAGGACTTTTGTTTCATATTTCTGCCTTCGATGTTCTTTATGCCATCCAAGACATGAATTTTGATCAAAAGGAAAATTTACATTCGATACCGGCAAAGTTAGGGGAAAAAAATGCAAGGATCATTGCCATAAGTCTTCATCTTGTTGCCTTAATCATTTTTGTGATCGCAGGAAGATATGCTGAACTTGGGATCGCGTATTTTATCATTCTGGGTTTTATAGGACTATTGGTTATTTATGAACATCAGTTATCCTGGAAACACGAATCAGGTGAGTTACCGGTAGAGTTTTATCAAGTGAATTCTTATATCAGTGTCGTCTTGTTGCTTGCTATCTTAGTGGATAAGTGGGGTGACTTGATTTTGAAACTTTCTTCCGGCTTAAGCTTTCGATGAAACTTGTAGTTGGTTTAGCAGGTGCTAGCGGGTCAATCTATGCAGCAAGGTTTATCAAAGCACTTTCTCACATCAAAGGAGAATCCTATCTCGTAGTAAGCCCCCCTTCCTTGCGAATATTTTCTGAAGAGTATGAAATCAAAGTTTCAAAGCCAGAAGAAATATTAGATTTTTTGAATCAAAAGTTTGGTTTGGGAACGGAACATAGTTTTCGGATTCGAAATTTTCATGATATTGGAGCGGACATTGCGAGCGGCTCGAATACTTGGGATGCGATGGTGGTTGTTCCCTGTAGCATGAAAACGATTGCTTCCATTAATGCCGGGCTCACCGATAACTTAATTGAAAGAGCGGCTGATGTCAGTCTGAAAGAACGCAGAAAGTTGATCGTCGTTCCCAGGGAGACACCTTATAATCGGATTCATTTGAGAAATCTCCTATCACTTGACGAAGCGGGTGGAATCATATTGCCGGCTTCGCCTGGCTTTTATCAAATGCCAAAGACACTGGATGATTTAGGAGATTTTATTGCAGGAAGAATATTCAATCTTTTAGGTCATGAAACTTCACTTTTCCCTAAGTGGGAGGGTTGAATTTCCTAAAATGCGGATACGGTTTCCCATTTTCACCTAAACAAACATAGGTGATTTCACTTTCGATGACTTCCGAAAGTTTCCGCGTCTCGGGATTGTTTGTAATGGCAAGTGTTTTGCTTGTGATGGATGATTTTCCATATTTTAAAACCTTTCCGTAAATCTGAATGATGTCACCTGCCCGGGCAGGAGATCGGAAAACCACATTATCCATCGAAATCGTGACTATATTTGTGTATTGAATTTTCGTCATCACGAACATGGCCATTCCCTCATCAATCCAGGAAAGCATTTTGCCACCAAAAAGGTTATTATGATAATTCAAATCATCCGGTTGGACCAAATGTTGCGTTACCAAATCCATCTCACCTATTTTTGCTAAAATTGATTCTGACATAGGAACCATTAAAAATTTGTTTTCGATTTATTCGATACCAAAAACCCTTGGTAATAGATTTCGGTCTTATGTATTCATACTCCCATCGCAACATCCTTGACACACTCCAATTCTCCAAAGAAGACCTAGATTTTCTCATTGGAAAAACTAGAATCATGCACGGTCTCCACGAGTCCGGAAAGGCATTCGGAATTTTAAAAGGAAAATTACTTGCTTCCTTGTTTTTTGAAGCTTCCACACGAACCAGGCTTTCTTTTGAGGCTGCAATGGAAAGGTTAGGCGGGCGTTTGGTCTCCACAGTTGGTTTTCAGTTCTCTTCCATCTCGAAAGGGGAGACACTCTACGACACGATGAAAATGATTGAGGCCTATGCCGATATCGCTGTCATTCGTCATCCGGTCGAAGGCAGTTCGCGAATTGCTGCTGGTGCTGTTTCGATTCCTGTAATTAATGCCGGAGATGGTGCAGGACAACATCCCACTCAGGCACTGCTTGATCTCTATACGATCATTTCAGAAAAAGGGAGTTTCGAAAATTTGAGCATTGCCTTTATTGGTGATTTAAAATATGGTCGGACCATACATTCCCTGATCAATTTACTCAGACATTATAAAGTTCATTTATATCTCATCTCACCCGAGGAACTTAGACTTCCAGAATCTTATAAAAAGAATATAAATGGATTTCCCATGACTTGGGAAGAAACAACGGATATCAAAGCGGTATGGGATTCTGATGTCGCATATGTGACTCGCATCCAAGAAGAAAGATTTCCAGATCATAAGGAATATGAGAAACTCAAAGATATTTATAAGGTGAATAAAGAACTTGTTCTCGCTTCAAAAAAGAATACGACCATTTTACACCCGCTCCCTCGCGTGAATGAACTATCTACGGACGTCGATGATTTACCGAATGCCGCCTACTTTCGTCAGGCGAAATACGGGGTTGTCGTTAGGATGGCGTTATTGTGCTTGAGTCTGGGAGTTGAATTCGGAGAAAACACAGATCGGAATGGATAAAAAAATTTGGTCTCTTATGGAGGCACGAGAAGTTTTGCCGCTAGTAAAAGAGATTACCAGCGAATACTACATAGAATCCAGCACGCTTGCGAGTGAAATTCGAACCAAAGTTCTGCCAGAAAACATCTTAGAGGAAAAAGAAGAAAAAATATCTCAATTGGTTCAGAAATGGTCCAATGAAATATTGGCTCTCGGTATGGATGTGAAAGGACTTTGGTTAGTGGATTTTGATCATGGTAACGGATATTATTGTTGGACTTGGGGCGAAGAAGATGTGTTATACGAGCATGGCTATAATGATGGATTTCGCTCACGAAAATTAATAGAAAATAAGAAAGAGGAATCAGATGACGGGAATCAATGAAAATTATTTAAAATTAAAAGCAGGGTATCTTTTTCCTGAAATTGGACGTCGAGTAAAGGCCTACTCGGAAGCTCATCCGAACGAAAAAATGATTCGATTAGGTATCGGTGATGTTACTTTACCACTTGCACCTAGCATAGTTGATGCGATGGTGAGTGCAGCCAAGGAGATGGGCAGCCCTGCCGGATTTCATGGTTATGGTCCGGAACAAGGTTACAGTTTTCTCATTCAGAAGATTATAGATCACGATTATACGAAACGTGGAGTTAAGATCGATGAGGACGAAGTTTTTGTATCTGATGGATCTAAGTGTGATTGCGGAAATATCCAAGAAATTTTTTCACTCGATTCAAAAATTGCTGTCGTCGATCCAGTTTATCCCGTTTACGTTGATACGAATGTAATGGCAGGACGAACAGGGGAAGTGGATGCCAATGGCAGATATGAAAATATTGTTTATATGCCAGCGACAGAAGCAAATCATTTTGAGCCAGAATTTCCGAAAGAAAAAGCAGATATTATTTATCTATGTTATCCAAACAATCCTACGGGGATGGTTGCATCGAAATCTCGCCTAACAGAATGGGTGAATTTCGCAAAAAAATCGGGGAGTATTATTCTTTTTGATTCTGCCTACGAGTCGTTTATTCAAGATCCCGAAATTCCTAAATCCATCTATGAAATTCCTGGGGCCAAGGAAGTGGCTATGGAGTTTCGTTCTTTCTCAAAAACCGCCGGATTTACAGGAACAAGGTGTGCGTACCTTGTCATTCCCAAAGAGCTCAAAGGAAAAACGAAAAATGGTGAGGAAATCAGTCTCAATTCCCTCTGGGCTAGGCGCCACACAACCAAGTTCAATGGAGTTTCTTACATCACCCAGAAGGGTGCCGAGGCAGTATTTTCTGTACAAGGCCAAAAAGAGATCGGTGAACAAATCAGCTATTATATGAATAATGCTAAAACGATACGAGAGGGGCTCACGAAAGCAGGCTATTCTGTATATGGAGGAACCAATGCTCCCTATATTTGGCTGAAAACGCCGAATGGAATGAAGTCCTGGGAGTTTTTTGATCATTTATTATCGAAAGCCCAAGTGGTGGGAACTCCTGGATCTGGTTTTGGGCCTGCAGGTGAGGGTTATTTTCGACTTTCTGCCTTTGGAAAAAGGGAAGATGTCATTTCTGCACTGGAACGCATACAAAAATTGTAAAAATTGAGCAAGGTTTTCCCAGGAGCTCCGATATATATTACAAGGTAGAGCTATGGGAAAATGGAAATACATCCTCTTTACAGCCCTTGCGGGATTACATATCTCGCATTTGAGTGCTGTGTCCCCCGAACAAACAAATTTGGGGATTTTGATATTCGAGAACAAAGAGAATATTAATTTTATTAACGTGTGTTTGAGTAATCTAGCACCACCACAAGAAGAAGCTGCACCAGCGTCGACCACACCAGGTACTGCGCCAGCTGCTGATTCCTCGAAAAAGAATATTGATAATGACTATTTCAAAATGTTGAAAGAAGCCAATCAGTCAGACTTTTCAGGAAACATGTGGTATCTTCAAAGCAATTACACATACTCTTTCCGTCAGTTACGAAGAGCGCAGGGGGAGTTAAAAAATATATTCGAAGTAGTGATTCAAAAATACATCGAAGATTCTAGATCTCTTCTTGAATCGGCGGCTCCAACAATCATTAGATCCAATGACAGCCAATCAAAAGCTCTTCTTCGTTTAGGATTTCGTGATCTCAGATCTGCCGAGGATTTGTATACGACTGGATTAAATTCAAGTCCGCATCAATTCCGCTATAAATTAAAATTATACCAAGAAGGTATTCTTACTTTAAGGCGTGCTAAACGATTTGCTATCCTTGCGATGATTTATAGCAAAACTCCAGACGAGGACAAGCCAGAATACCAGTATCGTTCCAACGAGGATTTAAAAGAGGCTCGTGCGGAAGAGAAACAAAGAAATTATGAAAAAGTTCGTGATACTTTGATAAACTTTATTGAAAACAAAAGAATGGAACGAACAGTTCAGCCCCCTGGCAACCCCGATGCTAAACCATTGGATTTACTTGAACAACACGATGACAACTATGGATTTGTTACTGCAAAAAGGTTAGATTTGTTATCAGAGGCAAATTTACAAATCAAAGAAACAGAGGGTGCGAAAAGAGAATCTGTTCCTCCAGTTCCTTCCTTTGATGACAAGGGTGCCATTACGTATCCAGAAGCTCCAAAAAAATAAAATGAAAGCCATCCTCTACCTAGTCATTTTTAGTTTTAGCCTCTCTCTGTTAGGAAAGACGACTCTTTCTTATCGTGAGAGGAAAAAACAGTTCGATCAAAAAATTTCGCTCATTTTTGATATCCGTGAGAACCTGTCTCTGGAAGAAGAGCCTGGTAAAAACCCATTGCAAGCCGTCAAACAAAACGTAGAGGAAGCTTACCGCGCAGGTGCGAGAGCGGAAATGGAAAAAAGTCTTTCTTTGGCGGAGGGTGAAATTGTTTATGTTGCTCGAAAACTCTGCTCTAAGTTAGAAGATATTTCTGCCGATCTCTATCAGAAAGCACAAGTAAATAACTATGTAGTAGAGACCGATGAAAAAACCTCTGGCAAAAAAATGGAGTGGGATACGAAAGAAAAAATTTCCAGATATCTGGGAATGGCAAAAACTGAAAAGGACCATGCCAAAGAATTTTTCCTTTCTGGAAATTATCATATGTCTCTTCACACCTACAAAAGATCGATTATCTATTCTTTACTTTCGCTCCGTACACAAGGTGCAGAAACTCCAGAAGGATACACCAATGCTGCAAATTCTTGGGCGGAACCAATCTGGCAATCGGTTAACAAACAAAAACTAGGAACGATCCAAACGAATTAAAATTTAGATTTTCACTTTAGGTTATTTTAACAAAATGACTCGAAAGTGAAAATCGAGTCTCTTTATAAACACTTCCTCATGACCAAGGCTAGTCATTTACCCGTAGTAAATGTCGAAGGAAACTTGATTGGATTTATCTCAAAAGATAGAATCTTGCGTGAGTTAGCTGATCTTGGTGAAGAAAGAGCCGAATTCGAAAAAATAACCGCAGAAATTCTAGAAAAAGAACTGAACGAGGGGTTACTGAATTTTTTTAAAGATTCGAGTAAGCTTCCCGTACTCGATGAATTAGGTGTTAGAAAAGAATTTTGGGACAAACCTCGCTTTTTAGCTGAATTTTCGAAATTAGATTCCTTAACAAAAAGAGATCCGAAACTCGCCGAAATTATCGAAAAAAACGAGAAACGCAGGGACTCACGAGATTCCATTCATTGGTATATGGAATTGATTCTCTCCAATTTCCCGGACGGTCTTTTGTCGACTGATGTGACTGGAAACACCGTCTTTTACAATGAAACATTTGAGAAAAAATACCTACCGCTTCCCTTTTTTAAAGATTCAGTTGAGATAGCTGAACGTTTCCTGCGAGACTTGAACCGTGATCTATTCGCGACTTATTTAAAAGAGAATGACCTAGAGATTGAATCAAAGGAGCATTCTGTTCACCAGTTGCAATCCATCGTCAAGGAATTAGATGCTTTCGTAAAAATCATCACCCTACGCAACGAAGAGAAGGTTGTAGGATTTTTATACCAACTCACTTCTCTCGCGAGTAAAGTGGATGCTCTCTCAAAAAAAGGCACTGTTTTTCCAGATTTAGATGAAGCTCTTGCATCAAAATACCCACTGGAACGCGTGTTAGAAGAACTTGAGTCTCGATATATTTACGAAACATTAAAGCGCAATAGAAACAATATTTCTCATGCTGCCTCCGAACTTTCCCTTCCGCGCACGACACTTCAAAACCGAATCAAGTTCCTCAAAATCGCGGAACGATTCCAAGACGAAGATACAGGCAAAAAAAAGATCATCCCTAGAAAAAGAAACGAGTTGCAATTGCACCTGAAAAAGATTGTACCGAAAGGGGAAACTCCTCCAAAAGTAAAAGTTGCCTCGAAAAAAAAGGTGCCAAAACCCCAAGTAAAGGCGAATGTGAAGAAAAAGGTGTCAGAAGTAAAAAAGAAATTCAAAACCGTCAAAAAGGCAAAAAAAAGACGTTGACGAATTATTCCAGAGGTTAACCTTTTCCTTACCATTTAGGTAAACTTCTACTTCGCTTCACTGATGGCCTTTCGGTCATAAATGGTTTCCCAATTTCAAATTCAAAATTCAAACAAGATGTAAAATTTCTATGGCATCACGCAAACAAGAAGAACTACCCTTATCAAACCCTGAAGAACAACCTGAATACTCGAACGGCATCATGGACCAAGAAGAAGGTTCAGAACCTCCTAAACAATTCAAGAAGAAACGAAATCGTTATGAAGGTCCGATCCCTCCCTCCCTCGACTTAGTAGAGTTAAAAAAGAAAAATATCAATGAGTTAGCTGACCTTGCCAAAGGACTCGGAGTAGAAAACACCCACGGTTTAAAAAAACAAAACCTGATGTTCGCACTTCTCCAAGCCCAAACGGAAAAAGATGGCCAAGTGCATGCGGCGGGAGTTATGGAAAAACTTCCTGATGGGTATGGATTCCTTCGTTCTCCTGATTACAACTACGTACCCGGTCCAGACGATATATATGTTTCTCCTTCCCAAATAAAACTTTTTGGACTGCGGACGGGTGATACGGTTGAGGGTCTGATCCGACCACCGAAAGAAGCGGAACGATTTTTTGCCATGCTTCGAGTGGAGTCCATCAACGGTTATCCTGTAGAAGTGGCACAAAAAAGAAATTTGTTTGATAACCTAACTCCACTTTATCCGGATGAAAAAATCAATATGGAGTTTGATCCAAGTCATATGGACACTCGCATCATTGATCTCATGTGTCCGATCGGAAAAGGACAGAGAGCGCTCATTGTGGCTCCACCTAGAACTGGTAAAACAGTGCTTATGCAATCCATTGCCAATGCGATCACACGAAATCATCCAGAAATTTTCCTCATCGTTCTTCTCATTGATGAACGACCGGAAGAAGTAACTGATATGGCTCGTCATGTGAAAGGAGAAGTTGTAAGTTCCACCTTCGATGAACCTGCACAACGTCACGTACAGGTAGCGGAGATGGTGATCGAGAAGGCAAAACGGCTCGTAGAACACGGAAGAGATGTCGTCATTTTACTCGATTCGATCACTCGACTTGCCAGGGCTTACAACCAAGTGGTTCCGACCTCAGGAAAAATTCTTTCCGGTGGTGTGGATTCCAATGCCCTTCACAAACCGAAACGTTTCTTCGGTGCGGCTAGAAATATCGAAGAGGGCGGTTCCCTGACGATCATCGCTACTGCTTTGATAGATACCGGCTCAAGAATGGATGAGGTGATATTCGAGGAGTTCAAAGGAACTGGAAATATGGAAATCCATTTGGACCGAAAACTCGCTGACAAAAGAATTTTCCCTGCCATTGACATCAATCGTTCGGGAACTCGTAAGGAAGAATTGCTCCTACCGCAAGACGTACTCACTCGAGTCTTTATCCTGCGAAAAGTACTTTCTCCTATGAGCATCACCGAAAGTATGGAACTATTAATCGAAAAAATGCGCACCGCCAAGACAAATGATCAATTTTTGGCGAGTATGAACACAAACTAAGAAAGGGCACCATGAAAACTGACATCCATCCAAAATACGTAGCTGCTAAAATCAAATGTGCATGTGGCAATGTCATCGAAACCAGATCTTATGCTGGCGATATGAGCGTTGAAATTTGTTCTCAGTGCCATCCGTTTTTCACTGGAAAATCAAAACTCATCGATACAGCCGGCCGAGTCGACAAATTCAAGAAAAAATACAAAATGAAATAAGACTTGGGATTCTTCCCAGTCTAAACATGGAATTGTTTTTAGGAGAAACCCAATGGCTGTGATGGACTTTAACAGATATAAGGAAATCAATGACCAGCGGTTGAACTACCGTGAGATGGAGGATGCCAATGTGGTTTCCTACTATCGAAACACGGGTTGTGGAGATGGTTACCGCATCTACTTGAAAGTAGATGATGCTGGCGTCGTGAATGATGCCAGTTATACGACAACAGGTTGTGGATTCGGAATTGTGGCTCTTGCCATGGCCACCGAATACGCAAAAGGAAAGTCGATGAACGACTTGCGCAACCTAACTCCAGAAATACTCGAAACATTATTTGAATTCCCGGAAAGAAGAAAGAACTATCCTGAATCTGCTGTCGCTGCACTAAAAAAAGCAGTCGAAGATTGGGAGAAAGGTTCCACAGTACCACCAGAAAAAAGAGTCAGTAAGACAAAGGCGTTAGAGCTACTTGCTAGCCAAGGTCATTTGAAAGGTGCGGACTTGTCGAGTGTGATGATTGAAAAAGAGAATCTCAACGGTGTGGATTTTTCTGATGCCAATTTGAACAATGCCTTCTTGCAAAATTCTACTTTTGTCGGTGCGAACTTTTCGGGAACGAACCTGCGTGCTTCTTTTTTGAACGGTGCTGATCTCCGAAATGCGAACTTCCGAGGAGCAGATCTCCGATGGGCGAAACTGGCTGGTGCCAACATTGAAGGTGCTGATTTTACAGATGCCCTCTATGATATTGGCACGCGAGTGGATCAAAAACAGATGTATATTTTTGATGTCATGAAGAAGGCTGGAAAAGACCTCTATTTATCAACAGAAGAATAGTTTTATGCAAATTGGTGACAAGGTTCAAATTACAAAACGAACGTTTCTAAATAAAGGCATCTTTATTTTCACAGGATCCGCAGTAGAGATTAAAGACATACAGTCCGAAGTGGCAACGGTGATCTATTTTGATAAGGAAGGGCATCCGCACGACTTAGAAATGCACCTAAGCGAACTGGCGCCTCTAACCTAAGCTATCGAATTTCTTGACACAATAGTCAGATTCTATAATCTATTGCTATCGTTTGATATTTTTCTGACAATACATGCTAATTCAATCTCATTCCGAAGAAAACCATATCCTCTTTTCCATCCAACAGGACATTTTGATGGAAAACTCACGGGAGTTTTTTCAGGAGTTTGAGAAATCGATGGAAGGCAAGGCGTTCACACGAATCACTCTCAATTTTTCTTCCGTAAAATTCTTGGACTCGTCTGGAATAGGAGCTGTGATCAAAGCTTCCTCTGCCCTCCATAACAAGGGGATTGAAATTTTCGTTACGAACTTAAACAAGAACTTAAATTCTGTGTTTCGCTTGTCTGGTCTGAATCACATCCTCTCGATACTGACGTTAGATGAATATCTTTCCAAGTTCCCTGAATTTAGAAAGGCTCTGGAACCATAATATGAAATTTACTAAATCTCTTTTGATCGTACAAATCATTCTCATTGCATTTGTTCTCTTTGGATGTAGCACAGGAATCAAAACTCGTGAACTTCTGTATCGGAATAATGATTTCGCGACATATAGCGTCAACCGAGAGAATCTAACTCTAAAATCCGAAGCTAGACTTCCAAAATCCTTTTCGCATCCAGTTGAAATTTCAGAAGAAAAGATTTTAGACATGCTTGGGAACCTGAAATACAAACAAGAAAGTTCTTATGGAAATTTAAACCTCTACGTTTTTGAGGAAAACGAAATTAAGGAATTTGCCACTGATCTCGCTGATGCCCTTCAAAAAATTAAGCCAAATCAGATCCTCCTTGTGATTTCAAAGTACAATCCTCTCAAATCTGTCGTATCTCATTATGTTCGCACTGGCTTTTATATCTGGTCTACGGAAAATACGATAGAAATCATTTTTGGTGATATCCAGCAAGAAATAGAATTTCACGAGCAAGGCAATTATTACGACTGGTCGAGGATTCCAGAAATATCATTTGATAATACGGCAGACTCGAATTTTATACTTTCCACGGCCAATTTCACTTTCAAACAGGTGGACGGTTTTAAAAATAAAAGATGGATTGTCTTCAATAAATCGGATTTAGGTCGAGTGAAATTTGAAAAGAGAAAAAGTGCATCGAAAGATGTTCGAAAAACGATCGATTCAGATATGACACCTGAAAAAAGAGTCGATCGCGACGAAGAAGACGCAATTCTCCCAGATTAGAAATTTATTTACATTAACGTTCGCTAGCGGGAATATTTCTTTCCGCATGTATGTTTCCGTCCGCGCCGAATTGTAATACCGTTTTTCCAATGACGGAATTTAAAGCTGGTCGGTAAATTTTTCCCACTCCAAAACTCACTTCCACACCTGGGAAAATTTCTCTGTGAACGTCTACATGCGCGGTTTTACTCGGTTCATAAGAACCTAGAGCAGTATCGAATTGTTTTTGAAGAGTTTCGAGAAGGGTCGTATATTTTTCATTCGCTTCTTTGAGTTTAGAGATCATCTCCTTTTCCTCAATTTTTAGTTCACGTTTGTTCGCTTGTTCGGATAGCTTTTGTAAGGTGAGCTGAACTTTACGAAGTGTGATTTCTTTATCCACAAGTTCATGCCTCATCCGATTTAATTCTTCTAGAAGTTCTGGAGGTGTGCCGATGGCTACTTTCGTTTTGGTTTCTACTACTGCGCCCAGTTTTTCACATACGATCGTATTTCCAGCGATGGTTGTTCCGCCAATGATTTCACCCCTCCCGCCTTTCACTTGAATGAGATCTTTGGCGGAAAGTTCTGAATGCATGGAAGCTTCTTCAATAAAGATGGAACCAGATGCGGAAAGTTTTCCTTGCTCCACGAACTTTACATATATGTTTCCTTCTGATTCTATAAAACCTTCCCCTCTGCCCATAAAACCGCCCGAAATAACAATGTCCCCTTTCGCCTTTAAGAAAGCCTTCCCAACCGAACTATTTATGATGATACTTCCATTTGTAGTTAAAGAGAAGCCATCGCCTATTTTGTGTTCTACGATAATGGTTCCAGGAAAATCAACGTTTCCAGTTGAATAATCAACTGCTTCTAGGTTAATCACTTCATCTACACGTATTTCGCCTGTTCTTTCTAAAACGGGTCTTCCCGCAATTCTCGAGTAAAGTTTGCCTTCTCTTTCGATAACATTCATCCCGATGATCCAGTTTACCTCTTTTTCCTGTTGGCAAGGAATCAATGCGGAGGTGACAGTTTTACCTACTTGCCCTGGTTTTGGAGGAATTTTTTCAGCAAGGAGAACATCCGGTTTCACTGATTGAATCATGGCAATATTTTTATAATCAATTCGGCCATGTTCATCTTCCTCTAGATGAGGTTTGTTTTCGGAGCGGAAAAAAATTTTAATTTCACCATCACGACCAGCAATCGGCGGAATTCCCTTCGCAAATTGTATGGGTACCAAAAACTCTGGATTTCGAATGCACCCTAGTATTACTGAATCCATGATTCCAACACTAATACCTATACTGGCGATTTGTTCTCTCAATAGATGTTCAGTAAGAAGTGAACCTCCATGTTTCGGGGGGTGCAGAATAAGAAACGCGCTCATTTGATCTTCTGAAATCGTAATATCTACATATGAATCTTCTGGCGTGCCTTTTGACCAATACCCGATTTCCGTCTCTCTTCCATCTGCAATGGCAATGATTTTTTTAATATGGTCGGAGTCGTAATGTTCCACACCAAATAGTTTAATTCGGGATATAACATCCTTTAAATCTACTTTTATGCCCTTTTCTCCTGCTTTCGTAACACGCAGGTATGCCTTTCCAGCTTTGTTTTCAATTTGAAAAAAGCCGTTTTCGTTGGCCTCCAAGTCTTGTAAAATTCGATCAGGATAAGAATCAGCTGTGGGCATGCTATTTTTAAATATACTCTAATATATGTTTAATGATAGTATCTTCACCATCATGTTCTATGTCTAAAAGTTTTTGACTGTTTTCATTGTTTCTTATGTATGATATTCCGTCTTCAAAATCACATTCCGAAATTTGTGAATGACTTACGTAGGCGCTAGGAAAGTAAGTTTGAAGTGAATGTACAAGAATTGGATATTCGGCAAAATCTCCTCTATCTGTATACAATACAGGCGTCTTTGCATAAAATGTCTCCGCTAGAATCCCGTAACCTGGTTTGGTTAGAACAAAATCACAGGCACGAACGAGATTCGGATAATCTCCTGGTTTTGGTGTGAAAACTCTTCTTGTATCAATTCCAGGAACGCCAGAAGCAACTAGTTTTATATGATCGGGCAATCTGTTCCAATTCATCTGAAAATCGGTGAGTCCATATGCACCAAAAGAAAGTAAAATATAGGTAAACTCTTCTGAAAACTCAAAAAAAGCTCGTGCGTCGGACTTCGTTAAATTTGGTTTTCTACCTACCATACCTACGCGAGTTGATTCTAAAAATGAAGGCATAGGACATGTGAAGGGGAGAAATAAGGCCTCCGTAGCAAACGAATACTCAGTTCGTATCAGATCCGTAATGATTTGAAAATAAGAGTCATCTTTAACATAGTTTTCATAAACAAAGTCCCATGTAAAATTTCCAATCAAGACGGAGGGAATTCCCACCTCCACGGCAAGAATAATAGGAAAGGAGCCAACATCAGTTAGAATTAAACTTATGTTATGTTGTTTGCAATATCTTGCTTCCAAATCGAGAAGGGAATTTTTATTTTTTTCAAATTCCTGCAAAGCTAATTTCGTTTTTAATAAATCAAGCGAAAGTGAATCTTTTTGATAGACACCGACGTCTTCATTTACTTTTCTTTTAATAATTTTCGGGTGTTCCCATTCTATAAAATCGGACCTCATCGAAATTAAATGAATTTTTGAAATCGCGGGTTGATTTACAAGTTTCTTGAGTATAACGGAAGTACGGCTGATATGACCAAAGCCATGTCCTGAAACATAATAGTATATATTCAAATCTACAAACCTTTGTTTTGTTGGCGAAGCGATTCGTAAAGTACGATTCCACACGACATAGCTAAATTCAAAGAATCTGCTTCACCAAACATAGGAAGAAAAAGTGTCTCATCACTTCCTTCTTTCGCTTGGCTAGTTAGCCCATACTGTTCACTTCCAAATAAAAATGCGGATTTTCTTTTCAAATCTGCGGTCGAATAGAGCTTTTTTCCGTCAGGTGTGACGGCAAAAACTTGGTATTTTTCTTTCTTTAGATTGGAAATGGCATCTTCGAGTGAACTCATATAGATCGGTAGTGTAAACAAAGTTCCAGTACTTGCTCGAACGACATTTGGATTGAATAAGTCAATGCGCGGGTCTGTTATGAGAACGAGTCCGACACCTGCGCCCTCCGCAGTCCGAAGAATGGTTCCTAAATTTCCAGGTTTTTCGACTCCCTCAATGATCAAAACAGGATTGAGTGAAAGGGAAGAGATTTTACTCCAATCGAGAAAGGAATTGGGAGTCTCAGCTACGGCAATCAGTCCGTCTGGTCTATCTCGGTAAGATATTTTTTCAAAAATCTTTTTTGGTAATTGAAATATGGGGCACTTCACTTTGTCGACTAATTTCTGTTCGTTTGTTCCAAGGTAACATTCTGGAGAAATAAATAGACAGTCCAATAGAATAGGAAAACAATCAAGGCCAGTAGTATTGCCTGTTATTGCTTTCTGAATCTCCCGATAACCTTCAATAAAGAACTTCTTTTCTTCATCGCGATGACGCTTTTCTTTTAAGGAGGAAACCCATTTCACTTTTGGATTTGAAAAGCTTGTGATCTCTTGAATTTGGTTTTTCATGTAAATTTAAGTTTTTCTTTGAAAAAAGGAGCAGAAACCGGAAGGATATTTTTTACCGGAAGCTTCCGGGATAAAGAGTTCGTCTGTGTGGTAGATGCCCTTCGTCTTGATTCTACTAGAAAGAATTCTTTCTAGTGTGAGTGGACTGTAACCTTGGCTATGGCAACTGAGGATCACAAACTTGGGGGAATGATCACATAATTCCATAAGTGCATCCATGAGTTCAGGTAAGTTCTCTTCAATTTTCCAAACTTCGCCTTTTGATCCACGTCCAAAGCTAGGCGGATCCAAGATAATACCTTGGTATTTTTTATTTCTCTTAATCTCTCGTCGAATGAACTTAATTACGTCGTCCACGATCCATCTAACAGGCTTGTCAGAAAGTCCTGAAAGTGCGGCATTCTCCCTTGCCCAATCAACCATTCCTTTGGATGCGTCCACATGACAGACGTTCATCCCAGCATCCAAACAAGCAAGTGTTGAACCTCCGGAATAGGCAAATAGGTTTAATACTTCAAATCCATCTCCCGTTTTTCCAAGCTCGCGTATGCGATCCCAATTTGTTTTCTGCTCAGGAAATATACCGATGTGACCAAAAGGTGTAAGTTTGATTTTGAATTTTAAATCAGCGAAGTTGATAGAAAAACTTTCAGGAACTTTTTTAATAAAATTCCAGGAGCCAGAACCCGTATCATTTTTAACATATCTGGCATCAACATCATTCCATTCTTTGGGGGTTTCTTTGCCATAAGCAGAGGAGGGTGAAGATCGAATCAGTTTATAACCACCGACCATTTCCAGTTTAGAGAAATCGCCAGAATCGAGAAGTTGGTATTCATTTTTCATTTTAAATCCAAAAGTATAAAAGTAATGTCGTCTTCCCATTCTTTTAAAGGACGTTCAGAGAACGATTCTAATTCAGAGATGAGTGCCTTTGACCAGGCTTTTCCTGGTAAAACATAATTATTTTTTAAAAACTCTATCAAGCGGTCTTCCCCATACATCACTTCTTCTCGGTTGAATGTTTCAGTGACCCCGTCTGTCAAAAGCAAAACTCGATCTCCACTGATCATTCGGTGATTGATTTCCTCAACCGTGATATTGGCAAAGGAACCTATGAATCTACCCTTCGGATGTACCTTTATAATTTCACCATTTCGGCGTTGTAGATAGATGGAAGGGTGTCCTGCTCGTCCAAATCGCCAAACCAATGTCTCTATGTTTAGGTAAACATAAGCAGCTGTTAGGAATTGTGAATTACAATTCCCGTATAGAATCTTATTCATCCCTTCTAATACGCGTTTTGGTGAGAATAGATTATCCTTTTGAGTAGCATAGGCTATTTTTCCCATTGCGCTTATCAGAGACGCTGGTATCCCATGACCTGAGACATCACAGATAAGAGTTCCCAATTCACTACTATTAGGTGAAGAAAATTCATAAAAATCTCCACCTACCTGCTTCATTGGTTTAATGAAAACTTCAATATCTAAACTTTGAATGAGCGGAATTGTTTTCGGTAGAGATTGCATCAGGATATCTCGAGATATTTGTCTCTCTTTCTCGAGACGAACGATCTGTGCTTCAGCCTTGTCTTTTTCAAGTCGAAGGAGTTGAATTCGGTCCGCTAGCGCAAAGGAGAATAAAGTAATATCGGCTATGGATGCAGTGGGAAATAACATTTCCTCGAAAAAAGTATTCGTTGAAATAGAAGTGAGCTTTAGCAGACTGTAGGTGATTGAGGCAATCATTAGTATTAAAAAGGCAGCTCCAAAAATATAAAAGCCACGAATTTTGCGATAAAATCCCCAAGCGATGAGAGCGAGAACAAAAACAGAAAATAAAATAGTTGTTACACTCAGTAGAACGGATGCCAAGTAAATTTGCCCAGCGGCAGCAAAAATCGTATTTAATAGATAAACAGCTACAAAAACAATTAAAATCCGTGCACCAAAAGGAAGCCGTTTCTCAAGCTTCAGGAAACTTTTAGTGAAAAGACAAAAAAACAACAAACTCATGCTAAAAAAGAGAGAGATTCCTGATCTCATCAAAGAAACAGATTCTGGATAAAGAAAATAATTTCCAAATCCTAGTAAACTCATCTGTCCAAGACCGAAAAACAAAACATAACCGAGATAATATATATAATTCACATCTCGAACAAAAAAAGCAATGGCCATATTATAAATTAAAATGAGAGAGATCGATCCAAAAAATAAACCATAAATCCATTGTTCCGTATAATCTTCCGTACGAATTGATGGTTCTCCGGCCAACTCAATCGCAAACTGTAAAGAGAGATCGGATTTGATTTTGAAGTAAATCGGGGTATCCTCAGTTCCTTCAGGTATAGATATTATATAATGCCTATGAGGAATTTCTCTTTGGGACATTGGTACGAAGTGACCAGTTCTTTTTTCTTTCATTCCACCTTCTTTTGTCATAAAATAGAAGTGAATCATATCGATGTTATGTGCTTTGATGATTAAATACTTTGAATCGGAACTATCAAAGAGTCCCTTATCAGGCAGAATGCGAAACCAATGTGTTGATCGTGTGAAGCCGAAATTAAAAAAATTCGAACCAGTGGATTGGAAGTTAATCCGGTTCACATTGCGAAGTAAGTCATCAATTTTGATTTTATTTGTTTTGTCTTCCCAGGTTGAGACGCGCGAAGTGATGCTCATCCTTGAGTCTACAGCAAGAACAGGCGATAAAAATAGGGTAAAAAAGAGAAGGGAGAGAGTCCAAAACGAGAAAAAGACAGATGAGTAGATCATCTGACTTTTCCCCTTATAGCGTTTAGGCGTTCTTTTTGGCAACTTCGTACGGAGTTGCAATTGGACCGGTATAAATTTGGCGAGGCCGACCAATTTTCATATTCGGATCTTCAATCATTTCTTTCCACTGAGCAATCCATCCCGGTAATCTACCCATGGCAAACATAACCGTAAACATGTTAGTTGGAATACCGAGTGCACGGTAGATGATTCCAGAGTAGAAGTCGACATTCGGATAGAGTTTTCTCTCAACGAAATAAGGATCGTTGAGTGCAGCCTCTTCCAATTCTTTGGCGATATCAAGAAGTGGATCTTTGATTCCTAGTTTGTTTAAAACTTTATCGCATGCCACCTTGATAATCTTGGCTCTTGGATCAAAGTTTTTATACACTCGGTGTCCAAAGCCATTCAAACGGAATGAGCTATTCTTATCTTTTGCCTGTTCTACGATTTTTTTGACACTGAGTCCGGATTTTTTAATCCCTTCTAACATCTCGAGAACCTCTTGGTTCGCACCACCATGGCGTGGACCCCAAAGTGCAAGGATTCCTGCGGAAATGGCACCGTAAAGGTTCGCGAGCGAGGAGCCGACTAATCGAACAGTTGAAGTAGAGCAGTTTTGTTCATGATCTGCATGGAGAATCAAAAGAAGGTTTAGAGCCGCGACAATTTCTGGATCAATTTTATATTCTTCTGCAGGTACAGCAAACATCATGTTTAAGAAATTGCTTCCATAATCTAGATCATTGAGCGGGTGAATGGTCGGCTGACCAATGGACTTCTTGTAGGCAAAAGCAGCAATGGTCGGAAATTTCGCGAGAAGGCGGATGATGGAAATGTCTCGGTGCTCCTCATTCATCGGATCATAGGAGTCTTGGTAATAAGTGGAAAGACATCCCATCATACAAGACATGATTGCCATTGGATGGCCATCTTTTGGGAATCCGTTGAACAGACGTTTTAGATCTTCATGGATCATCGTATGGTGAGTGATAGATGTATTCCAAGATTTTAATTCTTTTTCATTCGGAAGGCGACCATGAATTAAAAGATATGCGACTTCAGTGAATGTTGATTTTGCCGCTAGGTCTTCAATGGGGATCCCACGATATCGTAAGATTCCCTGTTCCCCATCGAGGAAGGTAATCGCACTTGTACATGCTCCAGTATTTAAATAGCCACTATCAATCGTAACATAGCCTGTTAATTGGCGAAGTTTGGTGATATCAATCGCCTTTTCATTTTCGGAACCAGTTAGGACGGGTAGTTCATACTCTTTCCCATCGATTTTTAGAATTGCCTTTTCGGACATACCTTCTCCTGTCTATACTCTTCTATGTTGAAGAATACTGAGGGAAAAACGTAGGAAAAGCTATTTTTTTAAAGCTTATGGTATTTTTTCATAATGTCATAAGCGTAGTAATTGGAGACGACAATCCGGCAATAGTCCCTCGATTCTTTCACGGGAAGGTCCTCGAGGAAGTGATTGAAATCCCCGCGGTAAACTGCCTTTTTCCATTTTCTGAGATTTCCCGGACCGCCATTGTAGGCAATGGATGCCCATTTCAATTCATTCTCATTTGATTTTAGCAAATAAGCTAAAAATTTCGTACCAAGTCGAATCGAAATGTTTGGCGTATAGAGAGAATAATCGATCACTCCCATTCGACTCGCTAGCTCTTTGCCCGTCGCTGGCATGATCTGCATTAGACCTCTGGCATTCGAGCGGGATGTGGCCGTTTCTTTGAAAAATGATTCTTGGCGCATCAGCGCATAAACCATGTCCTCCGAAATTTGATTCTCATCGGAATACCTTTTTACAAGTTCTCTATGGGGTCTCGGATAGATTCGGCTAGAGACTTGCGTAGGTAAAAGAATGGGATCGTCAGGGATCATCATTCTTTTCAGAAGCGAACGAGTATAAAACGCAGTATAATATGTATTTTGAGATTTATCTCCGATTCCGACTAGAACTTCTTCTTTTTCCTCTTCTGATAATTTTTCTTTTAAGCTATAATGATTAACGAGCGATAGTCCCAAAGTATCTTCACCGAGCTTAAAATAATCGGAAGCCAAAGCGAGTGTCCGGTTTCCTTGGATTCGACTTGCTGCATTGGAGAGTTTGATTCCGAGTTCGTATGAACCTTTGGGAAATGCAAAACCTAAATTTTTTCCCATGATATGACTTGATTCTTCAGGAATTCCCGCTGTGTAGGAAAGGTATTCAAAAAGTGAATCTTTGTTATATGTAGGATAGTCAGGCGCACGCTCTTCCTTGATCAGGGTGATAAACTCTTCACGAATGACCCGCGTATAGTAGGAACCAGGGCAGAGTAGGTAGTATCTTTTAAGTTCTTTTTTTAATCTAGCCGTCTCTGATTTTGATTGTAAAGCTCGGAGATACCAATAGACAAGTCTACCTTTGACGGGTAAGTTCGGAATTTCTGCGAGAGCTCTTTCGAATTTTTGAATGGGTGCGAAATTGATTTCAGAATTTTGTCTGACAACCAACAAATCGAGCAATCTATCTTGGTAAAATAAATTAAAAGGATACTTCCCTAAATAGAGAACTAAATTTTCAAAGTATTGCTCCTTTTCGCCTAACCTATCATACGACGCAGCAAGGATTCTATAAGTGCTTGCATCCTTTCCACCAAAACTTTTAACAAGTTCGATAGCTTTTTCGAATTTGTTTTGTTGGTAGAGGATATCTCCCAATGTCCCAATCCAGGAGGGATCAATTTCCACATAACTTTTATTGGCTCGAAAGACACGAAAGAGTTCGTCAGTTCTATCAAGTTTCGTAAGTTGTAATGTTAGATTTTTAAATCCTTGGTAGTATTGAAGCCTCGTTGAAAAGAGCTCAGGTCTGGACCTAAAAATCGCTTCTTTGTCTGCATTGTTGATAGCCGGAAAAAATAAGGTGAGTTCCGAGATTGGTAGCTGATGGATATTTCCATTGCCCTTCCATTTCCCCCAATCAGCAGCTATGTACTGTATTGTATATTCTTGCACGGTATCTCTTTGAAGACAGAGAAGCCATTCATGGAGTGCTCCGGCTTCATCACCTAGCATCAGTTTTGCCTTACCAAAACGATAATGGGAGTCGGGAGTGACGATAAAATATTTAACCGATTCTGGAATGTTTTGTGTTTTTTCTAGGATATCCTTCCACCTGTTTTCGATTGCAAGCAAACGAATGAGTTCGTCAAATGCCTTTCTGCAGATCGGATCCTCTTCAAAATTTAGGCGAGATAAGTATGCAATTTTCTCATCATTGGAAAAATGATTCCTTTGTACTACCTCATTGTAGAGTTTCCAATAGGAAAGCCGGAATAAGGTAGTCTGGTATGGCATTGTTTGGGTGAGAATTTTTTTTGTCTCTTCTGCGGAAGTATCACTGACAAATACTCCTCTCACTAGAGACAGAAGGTAACGAAAGCGCGTTTCTTTGTTACCGTTAGGTGCCTTTTCGTGATATTCGATTAAACTATAGACCTCACTCTCTTTCGACGGGGAACCATGCTTGAATTTTTCTTCAATTTTGTTCCATTGGTGGGATTTTATCCAATAATAGAGGTCCTCTTCTGCGAATAAGTTTGTGGTTATGAGATAAACCAACAGAATTCTACTTGCTACCCAAAAAAACCTCATGCATACTTCCTATACGTACGAATTTTAGAGGGAAAGGAAACCCTCCTTATGAGCTTACAAAGCGAACTGAAATTAGCCTGGCCAGAAACAACACTTCATTTCCCAGTACCCGCCCAAATCATCCCTAAAACCAGACTGAGCGACCTATGGAAAAACTTCATCCCTGCTTTCCAAGGAAAATACAGTCGGTTTACTAGCTACTTAATGTATTTATCGACCGATTTTTCGGGAGGTTTTAAAGTTTGCTCTGTTTTAGCGCCAAATCCTACTGAAAATAGTTTTATTGTTCCCTTCCAGCCACCAGGTCCCCCCATTTCGCTTCCCCTTCGGAGCGAGATTTGGACAGCGTCACAAAAAAAAGAGTGGGAGGAACTGAATCGGGAAGATTGGGAACTCTTGGGCCTTAGTTTTCTTTTGACTGGGGATATCGGAGATTTTAACCAATGGGTCAAAATGACGGAATCTGAATTTGGACTCTCAGGGGAGTGTAAAAAATTCTTATATCTTCTGGGTTGGAATTCGGATCCAGGAAAAGAAGAAAGAGGCATTTTGCAATCATTAGTCGATTATACGAATGGAAAATACGATCGCACTGATTTTGAAATGTTATCCTCTGCTGTTCTCAAAGACGGTCATTGGCAATTGAGTGGAGTTCTGTTTGATGCGATCGCCAAAAACGCATGGGTTGGCAAACAGACATTAAACTTCTTGGATTTTCTTTCCGGTTTTTATTTAGATTGGCAGAATTGGGAGAGGGAAAAGTTCTTAACGGTTACTCTAGGAAAAATTCCACCGTTCATTGCGCTAAGAAGAGCAAAAAAAATATTAAATACGCAGGATTATTTAGAATATGCGAATAATCTAAGATTTGTTTTTCGCGGAGATTGGGAAGATAGAGAGACTCCGTTAAATGCAGACCCATCGTTCTCAGACGATCCTTTTTTGGTCACGCTCCTCAGATTTGAAAAAGAAGGGGATGTCTTTCTTGGAGAAGTTAAAGAGAGGTATAAGGCTACACCATATTCCTATTTTGTTAATATGCAGTTAGCTCTTCTTTCTTATCGATCAGGAGATTATTCTCGATTTTTGGAATTTTATGAGAAAGGAGGAAGGCTTCGATATTTATCGATTCCACTCTACTTATTTGCAAAAGTGAAAGAATCCCGTAAAGAGGAGATTCTTGCTGACACCATTTTTGAAACATTGGAGAAACATCAAAAAACGCCAGTCTTTCCTGAAGAGTTAGGCGAGGTATAACATGGCATTGACTCCAGAAGATATCCAAGAGCTTACTAAATTACAAAAAATGATCAAGAATTTGGAGAAAATTGAAAAATCAGCTAAAGATAGCCTTCAGAAAGAAAGAGTCTCATTCGATATCGAAAGGTATCGGCGAAGGATGCAGGAAGTTTCGCCAGAAGGAATTCCTGAAAATTTAGAGCAGACGATGCACAATGCGAAGATGCGCGTATCTGATCCTAATAATTCGAAAAATAAAGTGATCTCACAGTATCCTGTAATGAAAATTACTCCGAGTTCAAACGATACCGAAATCAATCAAATCGGAACTTTGATCAATATTATGGATTTAGAATATATTCCTATAGTCGGGGATGCCCATATTAAATTTGATTATTCCCATGCGACTGAGAGAGACTCAGTCTTAAAGTATATGGAAAATCTTCGAAGGAATATGAAAATATTGATTGAGACAATCGAGGAATACGCAGCGGCAGACAAACAAGAGTTTCGCGAACAACTCTCTCGAATGAAAAACAAACAATCTCGGATATTCATAGCCGAATCTTTTGAAACACTGACAAAATTCCAAGATTTCCTTAAATCTGTAAATCACGAGATCAAAGAAGGAAACAACGTCATCATGAATATGGAGGAGCCAATTAAGTTCAATCCAAGGTTTGAAAAAGCGACCATGCTAGAGGGAAAGTCGATCATGGAAGCCCTCCGAGAATTCAATACCTTCGTAGATGAAGCCTGCGAACTCATCAAACTACCTTCTTTTAGAGGCTAAAAAAACCTTTTCATCCTCGGGGACTCCTACTAAACTGGGAAAAACTCTTTATAATGGATCGCACAAAGCATGGCTTTAGTTAAAAACCAAACAGAAGTAACCAATTCGACAATCGGAGAAAACTCCTACTTCAATGGTAAATTCTTTATCAATGGCTCTCTTAAAATCGATGGAAAATTTGAAGGTAAATCTCTCCAGGCAGAGCACTTATACATCGGTGTGACAGGCAAAGTGAAAACAAACATCACGGCTTCGAGCGTGATCGTCGAAGGAATCGTTGCTGGAAACGTAACTGCTAGGAATCGAGTGATGTTGCTTCCTACATCTAAAATTCTCGGGGACATTAAAACTCCAGAACTCATCATCCAAAATGGGGTGATCCTAGAAGGTCGATGCATGATTTCCAATGATCTGAAACACAGTGCGAAAGATTTGATTGAACTCGAATACTCAAAGGATTCTCTCAGCGTTGAAAAAATCTTTGGGAAACAACCTACTACGAAAGAGTAATTGAAGACTATTCTTCTCTCAGAGGGAGACCCGACTAGCATTAACTATGAGTTGATGCTAGGGTCAAAGTCACTACTTAACAAACTTTCTAAAAAATATCGTATTGTCCTTGTTAGAGGAAATCACCATATCAAGGATTCCATTTTTTCGCGCGTAGATGAAATTCCGAAAGACGCTGGTCTTTATTCTATTTATACGAATTCTGTTTCACCTTCAGAAGACAAACAGATCAAAATCGGAAAACCATCGGAAGTCTCCGGTCGAGTCTCTTACCAGTCACTACTACATGCGATTCAGTTACAGAAAGAAAACCCATCTTCCCAGTTGATCACTTTACCTCTGAGTAAGGAATGGGTGATTAAATCAGGTGCCTCCCATTTCCGGGGGCATACGGAAACTCTTTCTTACGAATACAATACTCCGACTTTTATGATGATGACAGGTAAAAACCTCAAGGTGATACCACTTACGACTCATGTCCCATTAAAAGAGGTTTCTGATGAACTCGCTCGGGTGCAAGTAGACGAATTGATCCAAGCGCTTCGCAAAACAAAACTATTAAAAAATCCAAAAATTGGATTGCTGGGCTTAAATCCTCATGCGGGTGAAGGCGGAAAGATTGGCAGAGAAGAAAATGAAATTCTAACACCACTTATGGATTCTTTCAAAAAAGCTAAATTCCAGATATTCGGTCCCCTTCCTGCTGACTCTGCGTTCTTAAAAGGCGCCAAAAACTATGATCTTTATTTATCTTGTTACCATGATCAGGGCCTCATTCCATTTAAAATGATTGAAGGAAAGGTCGGGGTGAATGTAACCTTAGGATTAGATTTCATTCGAGTTTCTCCAGATCATGGCACTGCATTCGACATTGCTGGGAAAGGGAAGGCTGATCCTACGGGTCTCCTTTCTTGTTTGAAATTATTAGTAACTTAAAATGTCGCTTATAGATTATCTAGCTTTCCCTATATTATTCATCTGGTTCATTGGCCTTCTCCTAACATTTTTTAGGCGAGACTTGGAGCCACACTGGAAATTTTTTTTCTTTCTTGTCTTTTGTTTTTACATGGTTCAGTTTTTTCCAGAATTTTGGGCAGGAGTATCTCGATGGAAAACAAACCCTAAGAGTGAACTGCTCACATGGATATCTGCACTTGGCAACGCAACTTATGTATTTCTATTTTTACTTTGGCCACTCGTTCTCATTCGAATTTATTATTCAGCTGCGAATAACTTAAGTAAAACTTTAATACCATTGCTCGCTTATGGAACAGTCGTGTATTGGGTTTTGTTTTTTTTATGGTCTTATTATTCCAAAGAATGGAATCAATTTTTAGAAGGATTTATCAGTAAATAAAGTTTAAGGAAAAAATATGTCAGTCCCATTTATCGATATAAAACGTTTTGAGTCAGGTTTTCTTGACGAGTGGAATGAAAAAGTAAAGTCAATGTCTTCGGTCGCACAATTTATCGGTGGAACAGAAGTGACAGAATTAGAAACTGAGTTGTCACAGTGGACCGGAACGAAATATGCGTTAGCTTGTGCAAATGGAACAGATGCGATTCAAATCGCTCTCCGTGCTGTGGGTGTTGGTAGGGGCGACAGAGTGATCGTTCCGGATTCTACGTTTTGGGCGACATTTGAATCCGTTGTAAATGTGGGTGCCGATCCCTATACAGTAGACACGAATCCAAACGATCTCCAGATGGATTTTCAAGTTTTTAAGGAAGCTATTGAAAAAGTAAAACCGAAAGCTGCGATCATTGTGCATCTTTATGGCTGGGGAACTGCTGACATAGAATCATATCGTAAACTATGTAAGGAAAAAAATATTCCACTCATCGAAGATGGTGCGCAGTGTTTTGGTGTGAAATACAAGGGAGATCCTATATATAAGGATGCACTCATTTCAACTACTTCCTTTTATCCTGCTAAGGTTTTAGGTGCCGCCGGGGATGGTGGTGCAGTTTTCACTAATGATGAAGAGATTTCTATTCTTGCTAGAAGGCTAGCAAATCACGGAAGGACCTCTCATTATGAACATGGAATTGTTGGTTGGAATTCTAGGCTTGATTCGCTACAAGCAGCGTTTCTTAGAATTTCCTTGAAACATTTAAAGGCGCGGATTGATTCACGCCGAAAGTCCCAAGAGTTCTTTTACCAAGAACTGCCGAAATTAGGAATCAATGCCATCCATCCACCGACAAATTTTGAAGAGAACGGATACTGTAATGTAACACTTGTTGATCCGGTGGAACGTCCAAAGATCGAGGCTGTTCTCAAAGAAAAGGGAATTGGTTTCGGAAACATCTATCCAGGTGCTATGTCGGACCAGCCAGGCGCGAAACCTCACCTGATAGAAAGATTTGGAAAAGATCAAAATGCTAGACGGATCGCATCCTCTGTATTAAATTTTCCTTTATTCGCATATATGACAAATGCTGAGTTAGAGGAAGTGATCTCAGCTATTAAATCATATAAGAAATAATAGGACAAAATGGAAAAATTCAGAATCGGTGTATTCCTATTTCTTCTCCTCGTAGTAGCAGTGTTAACTTTTAGTCTGACTAAAAGTTGGAGGCTCTATGATTCTGGTTATGAAGTTACTGTGGAATCAGTCGAGGAGAATAAGGACAAAGACAAAGATAATGCCGTCGAACCGACGGACATCATTGATTTGGAAGATGGAAGCGGGAAGGTGTTCTGGAAACAATTTTTTGTCTATCCTGTGGGACTTGTGACAGAGGCTGGAGGATTCGGACCAGATGGTATCACTTCCCACGCTAGAAATTTATACTTTGTCAATTTGAAGTCCGGCGTGGTGAAAAAACTTTTTCAAAGGGATACTTATATATGGGATTTTTTTGCCGGTGATTTTACGAAAAAAATTATCTCGAATAATATCGATGAGCCGAAGGAAGATACGCTTACAATCGATAAAAAATTGATTATCATTGCTGCTAATGTAGATTCGAATAAGGATGGTGTCTTAAATCACAAGGACGCGAAACGTATTTTTATTTATGATCCAGACAAAGAATCTTTGGATGATATCTTACCCGAAGGATATCAATTTAAAAAAATCATTTTTAACACACAAAAAAACAATTTGTCTCTCGTAGTGAAAAAAATGTTAGTTAAGAATGTAGCAGCCGAGAATCAGAAACTTAAAAAAGTGGAAACTCCGATTAAACAGGAAATTTTTTCTTATGATGTAAGTGCGGCAAAAGGAATATTAACGGGGACATTTGATTGATCTTTTAAAAAAACTCTCATAGAAATTCGAGTTAAAAAAAGCCTGAGTTTTAATGCTCAGGCTTTTTTATTATTAGCTGGTTTCGAAACTTACGTGGCTAGTTGAGAGCATCCTTTACCAGTTCCGCTTGTTCTTTTAGGTGTGTAACCACATGACCACAAGCTGGACTTGGGAATTCTGATCTTCCAGCATAATGCAGTCTTTTGTTTTCAGGGATCAGGCCTTCGATACGATCTCGAATAAATGACCAAGCCCCCTGGTTTTTCGGTTCTTCTTGTACCCAAACGAATTTTTTAGTTTTCGAATAGGTAGAGATCATATTTTTGATGTCTTTTTCTGGGAACGGATACAACTGTTCTACGCGCACAATGGCAATATTTTCTTTTTTCTCAGTATCCACTGCCTTACGAAGATCATAGTAAACTTTTCCAGAACAGAAGAGCAGTTGGTCGACTTTTTCTGGTTTGGCGACTGGGTCAACAAGAACCTTCTTGAAAGCACCTGTTGTGATCTCATCCAAAGTAGATCCTGCCTCTTTCAACCGGAGGAGAGATTTCGGAGTCATGATCACAAGCGGCTTCCTAAAACTTTGTAAAATTTGTCTACGCAGCATATGGAAATACTGAGCTGGAGTCGTTAGATTGGCAACTTGGATGTTATCCAGTGCACATAACTGCAAAAAACGCTCGAGCCTAGCAGAGGAATGTTCAGGACCTTGACCTTCATAACCATGAGGGAGTAAACAGACCAGCCCGCTCATTCTTTGCCATTTGATTTCAGAAGAGGAAAGAAACTGGTCAAAAATAACTTGAGCATTGTTGGCAAAGTCACCGAACTGAGCTTCCCATATGACAAGGGAATTCGGATCAGCTAGGGAAAAACCATACTCGAAACCGAGACAGGAATATTCAGAAAGGGAGGAGTTGACAATGTCAATCCGTGCTTGTTTTTCGCTGATATGATTCAGGAGCGTTAATTTTTTCCCATTTTTTAAATCTGCGAGCGTTGCATGTCGATGAGAGAAAGTACCTCGCTGCGCATCTTGGCCAGCCATACGAATTGGAAAACCGTTTTCTAAAATGGATCCGAAGGAAAGAGCTTCCGCAAATCCCCAATCGATCGGTAATTCCCCCGCACCCATTTTTTGTCTGTCTTCCAATACCTTTACGTGTTTTGGGTTAGGTGAAAATCCTGTAGGTATGGTAGTAATCGCCTTAACAATTCCACCTAATTGCTGTTGAAGAAGTTCTGTATGCACATCAGAATCGAGTGGTTCTTTCGAATATCTGGACCACACTCCGCCAAGTGTATCTACTGTAATGCGAGTGTCTTTTTCTTTGGCTTGTTGAAAAGAAAGTTCTAGACCTTCATTGATACTATCTTTGATGTGTTTGATTTCTTCCGCAGTGATATCACCACGTTTCAGTAAAGTTTCTTCATAAATCGTTATCGTCTTTGGGTGTTTTTTGATGATTTCATACATCTGTGGCTGAGTAAAAGTTGGCTCATCCATTTCATTGTGTCCGAGTCTTCTGTAACAGATGAGGTCAATGATCACATCTTTTTTGAATTTTTGACGATATTCTAGCGCTAGTTTGGTGACCCGATAAGTTGCCTCTGGGTCATCACCATTCACATGAAAGATTGGAATTTGGTATCCTTTGGCGAGATCCGTCGCATAAAGTGTAGAACGAGATTCATTCGGGAGAGTCGTGAAACCAATTTGGTTGTTGATGACAATATGAAAAGTACCACCCACAGTATAACCGTCTAAGTTCATCATGTTGAGAGTTTCGGCAACCACACCTTGGCCAGCGAAAGCAGCATCCCCGTGAATGGCGACCGGCATATATTTCGAACGATCCGTGTCTTTTAACATCTCTTGGCGTGCACGCACAGAACCAGCAATCACTGGGTCCACTGCTTCCAAATGGGAAGGGTTAAATGCCAAAGAGAGTTTAACTTCTTTGCCAGAGTGTGTGGTGACATGGTTAGAATACCCTAAGTGGTATTTGACGTCCGCATAACCTAGTTGGCCTGGGTTTAATTTTTCTTCGAACTCAGCGAAGATAAGGCCTGCAGGTTTACGGATGATATTGACGAGAACGTTCAGCCTGCCTCTATGTGCCATACCAATGACCAGGGCATCCATTTTATGAAGACCTGCTTCTTCGACGAGAGTGTCGAGCATAGGGATCATGGTTTCTCCCCCTTCGAGAGAAAAACGTTTTTTCCCTACGAACTTTTTAGCGAGGAAGTTTTCGAAAGTATCTGCCTGGTACAATTTTTCAAACAGTCGAAGGGCATTGAATTTGGAAATGGGCTCATTGTTTGCCAATGGTTCCATTCTATTTTGCAGCCATTCACGTTCTTCATCATTGACCAAATAGTAATGTTCGGAGCCGATTGATCCGCAGTAAGTTTTTTCAAACCAGTCAATGACTTTCGATAGTTTCGCTTTCCCTAGATTGGCAACACCCGAATCCACTTCTGTTTCTAAATCAGATGATTTGAGTGCTTTGATTTTGAGATCAATGAATTCGCGATTCGGTTTGTTGATGCCCAGTGGATCTAAGTTAGAGGCAAGATGGCCTTGTCGTCGGTAGGCATTCAGTAAGTTGATGATACCAAAATCACTGAGAGAAGAATCCTTTCTGTGTTCGGAGGAGGAGTAATTTACGTAACCGTTTCCATCGAAACCGTTGCCATTGCCGTTCGAGCCAACCGAGTTACGTTCCAATTCTTGAAAGAAAAGTACCCAATCGCTTGATAGGGAACCTGGATCTTTTTTGAATGTATCATATAACTCTTCTAATACGACGGCGTTGTCTCCGTATAAACTCATCATCTGTTCTGCAGTCATTTTTTTCTCCGTAAATAATAAAGGAATATCGTGTTTTAAGTTTCGCCTACTAGGAATGGATCGACCATTTCGCGTCTGCATCCATTGCTGCTTCTCTGATCACTTCCGAAAGAGTCGGGTGAGCGTGAGTGGAACGAGCAATGTCTTCTGCACTCGCACCAAATTCAAAAGCCACCGCGATTTCTGCGATCATGTCTGAAGCCCGCGGCCCGACGATATGAACACCTAACAACTTGTCCGTTTTTTTATCCGATAAAACTTTGACTTGGCCATCCGGTTCATTCATTGCCTTAGAACGTGCGTTCGCCTTAAACATCGATTTACCGACTTTGTATTCAATTCCTTGGGCTTTGAGCTCTTCTTCGCCACTTCCGACCCAAGCCACTTCTGGCCAAGTATACACGACCCAAGGAATGGCACGGTAGTTCACATGCCCAGCCTTACCAGCTAACAACTCCGCAAGCGCAATCCCTTCGTCTTCGGCTTTGTGCGCAAGCATCGGGCCATCGATGACGTCGCCGATGGCATAGATGTTCGGGATATTGGTTTGGAAGTGGTTTGGCTTGACTTTGATGCGACCACGTTCTGTGAATTCGATACCAATTTCTTTGGCACCTAGTCCGTCTGTATTGGGTCTACGGCCAATAGAAACAAGAACCTTGTCCCCTTCGAGGGTGGATTTGGTTCCGTCTTTGGCTTCGATTTCCACATCGACTTTTTTGCCTTTTACTTTGGCACCGTGGACTTTGGTTTCAAATAAAAACGTTAACCCTTGTTTTTCAAGCAGGCGTTGCGTATAACTAGCGGTAGCTGCATCGGCGGTTCCAAAGAGTCTTGGCAAAAGTTCCACGATGGTGACTTTGGCACCGAGCCTTGCCCAAACAGAACCAAGTTCGAGACCAATGACTCCTGCACCCACAATGATGAGATGATTCGGAACTTCTTCTAATGCAATCGCATGGTCGGAAGTGATGAGAGTTTTACCATCAATCGGAAGAGGAGGAATTTCGATCGGTGTAGAACCTGTAGCAATGATGACATTTGTGCCGGAAATCGTTTCTGATTTCCCGTCTTCGCCTGTGATTGAAACTTCTGTTTTGGAAACAAATTTACCAAGGCCAAGGTAACGGGTGACTTTGTTTTTTTTCATCAGGTAATCAACACCAGATGTCACTTCGCCAACAACTTTGTCTTTACGTTCCATCATTTTTTTGATGTCGATTTTGACAGATCCTACAGTGATACCATGATCACCTAGCTTATGTTTGGCTTTGTCGTATTCTTCTGAGGAATCGAGGAGAGCTTTGGAGGGAATGCATCCTACGTTTAAGCAAGTGCCTCCTAAAGTTTTTCTCTTTTCGATGATAGCGACTTTTTTCCCAAGCTGAGCGGCACGGATGGCAGCTACATAGCCACCAGGTCCTGCACCAATAATGATTAGATCATAATTTTCCATATAAAAATCCTTATACCTCAAAGAGAAGACGAGTCGGATCTTCCACGGACTCTTTGATTTTTACGAGGAATTGGACTGCTTCTTTTCCGTCCACGATCCTATGGTCGTAAGAAAGAGCTAAATACATCATCGGTCGAATCACGAT
>Ga0075156_10000177_pt1 | contig 32609 bp, 27 predicted proteins | sample JI81AbrownDNA_FD_70966 | JGI IMG/M metagenome (GOLD analysis project Ga0075156, IMG submission 70966) | Wastewater effluent complex algal communities from Wisconsin, to seasonally profile nutrient transformation and Carbon sequestration -... | ecosystem: Engineered > WWTP > Effluent > Algae...
TGGTCGATACCCGTGCCTGGGACACCATCGGTGAGATCTCGGTGCTGGCGATCGCGGCCACCGGCGTGGCGAGCCTGATCTTTCTGCGTTCGCGGACGCCGCGCGTGCAGGCCCGCGAAGGAGACCAGGCCTTCGGCGCCCGGGGCATGTGGCTGCGGGCCAGCGGCGCCCTCGACCCCACCTCCCGCTCGCTGATCTTCGAAGTCGTCACCCGGATCATGTTCACCGTGATGATGCTGGTGTCGCTCTATCTGCTGATCGCGGGCCACAACGCCCCCGGCGGCGGCTTCGCGGGTGGGCTCGTCGCGGGTATCGCCCTGATGATCCGCTACCTCGCCGCCGGACGCCGCGAACTCGACGAGGCCGCACCCTTCGACGCCGGACGCCTGCTCGGCTTCGGCCTCGCCCTGTCGGTGCTCAGCGCGGTCACCCCCGCGCTGCTCGGCGGCAAGATCTTTCAGAGCTACGACTTGACGCTGGTCATTCCAGGGTGGGAGACGCTGGCCACCCCGTGGGGCGATTGGACGCTGTTCGGCGAGATGCACCTGGTCAGTTCGACCGTGTTCGACATCGGGGTCTACCTGATCGTGATCGGTGTCGTGCTCGACCTGACCCGCAGCCTCGGCGCGGGCATCGACATCCAATCCGAGGAGGACCGCGCGCCGGTGCCGCAGCCCGAGTCGACCCGCACCCTGCCCGCGGGTATGGCGGGCGCCGGCGGGCCGCCCACGGCGTCGACCGAGGGAGGTTCTCGATGAGTCCCAACCTCACTCTGGCGATCATCGCCGGCGCCCTGGTGGCCTGCGGGGTCTACCTGATCACCGAACGCTCCTTGAGCCGCATCCTGATGGGCGTGATGCTGGCCGGCAACGGTGTGAACATCTTGTTCCTGGTGGCTTCCGGACGCGCCGGCGGCCCACCCCTGATCGGGGTGACCGCCAAGGAGGACATGAGTGACCCGCTGCCTCAGGCCATGGTGCTGACGGCCATCGTGATCGCACTCGCCACCTCGGCCTTCCTGGTCACCATGGCCTATCGCTCCTTCCAGTTGAACGGGCACGACGAGGTACAGGACGACGTCGAGGACGCCCGCATCCGCGAACTGGCCGCACTCGACGAGGCGTCCGATTCGTTCGAAGAGATCCGGTTCAGCGACACCGGGGCGGACGTGGTCAGCGAATGAACAACCTGCTGCCGCTGCCCGTGCTGTTGCCGATGTTCGGCGCGGCCCTGACCCTGCTACTCGGACGCCGTCCTCGGTTGCAGCGACTGGTGTCGATCCTGACCCTGACCGCTGTCTGCGGAGTCGCCGGGTCGCTGATCTGGATCACCGACACCTATGGCGTGCAGGCGCTCTGGGTCGGCGCCTGGGCCCCGCTGGGAGTGGTGCTGGTGGCGGATCGGCTGGCCGCCCTGATGCTCACGGTCGCCTCGTTGGTCTCCCTGTGCGTGCTGATCTACTCCACCGGGCAGGACGAGGAGGAGGTCTACCGCGAGACGCCCGTGTCGATCTTCCACCCCACCTTTCTGTTGCTCAGTGCCGGGGTGTCCGACGCGTTCCTTGCCGGTGACCTGTTCAACCTCTTCGTCGGCTTCGAGATCCTGCTGTTCGCGTCCTACGTGCTGCTGACCATGGGTGGCACCGCCGCCCGGATCAGCGCCGGCTCGATCTACGTGGTGATCAACCTGGTCAGCTCCCTGCTGTTCCTGACCGCCCTGGCGGTCATCTACGCGGCCACGGGCACGGTCAACATGGCGCAGTTGAGCCTGCGTTTCGCCGCACTACCGGGCGACGTCACCATGCCCATCCAGTTGTTGTTGCTGGTGGTGTTCGCGATCAAGGCAGCCGTGTTCCCGTTGTCGTTCTGGTTGCCCGACTCGTACCCGACGGCCCCGGCGCCGGTCACCGCGGTGTTCGCGGGCCTGCTGACCAAGGTGGGTGTCTACGCGATCCTGCGCACCCAGACGGCGATCTTTCCCGATCGCCCGCTCACCGAGTTGCTGGGCTGGGCGGCCCTGGCCACCATGCTGATCGGCATTCTCGGGGCGGTCGCCCAAAGCGAGATCAAACGACTGCTGTCGTTCACGCTGGTCTCGCACATCGGGTACATGATCTTCGGCATCGCCATGGCCACCCAGGCCAGCTTGGCCGGCGCGATCTTCTACACCGCCCACCACATCACCGTGCAGGCCTCGCTGTTCCTGGTCGCCGGCCTGGTCGAACGCTTCGGCGGCTCCACGTCGATGGACCGCCTGGGCGGCCTCGCCACCATGTCACCGGTGCTTGGCGTGTTGTTCTTCGTGCCCGCCATGAACCTGGCCGGCATTCCACCACTGTCGGGTTTCATCGGCAAGCTGGGCCTGCTCGCGGCAGGTGTCGAGGTGGGTACCCCGCTGGCCTGGGCCCTGGTGGCCGGCAGCGTGGTGACCAGCCTGCTCACCCTGTACGCCATCGCCAAGGTCTGGAACCGGGCCTTCTGGGGCACGCCGGTGCTGGGGCCGCACGCGCCGCACGACGAGTCCGAGGGCGAGTCGGACGGTCGCCTGCCCGGTGTCATGGTCGCCGGCACCGCCGCTTTGGTTGTGCTCGGCCTGGCCCTGACCTTCTTCGCCGGTCCGCTGTACGAGTACGTGGACCGCGCCGCCGCCGGTCTGCTGGGCAGTTCCTACTTGGAGGCAGTGCTGTCGGGGTGGGTGCGATGAAGGGCTCGACGAGCCGACGCCGGCTGCGGTTCCGGTTGCAATGGCGAGCGATCGTGGTGCTCGCCGCCATCTGGGTGGTGCTGTGGGGCAACTATTCGCTGGTCGACGTGCTGGTCGGCATCGGGCTGGCCTGGCTGATCACCGTCACCTTTCCGCTGCCTCCGATTCGCTACCACGGACGGTTGCACCCGATCGGGCTGATCGTGCTCGGGGCGACGCTGTTGCGTGACCTGGCCGTTGCGTCCTGGCGCCTCAGCCTGTCTGCCTTCGCCCCGCGGATCGACTTCCACCCTGCGGTGGTGCGGGTCAAGCTACGGGCGAGCAGCGACCTGTACCAAGTCGAGACCGCCGAGATCATCTCGATCGTGCCCGGCTCGATCGTCATCGACGCACGTCGCTCGACCCGGGTGCTGTACCTCCATCTGCTCGACGTCGCCGAACCGGACGGAATCTCCCAGGCCAAACAGGAGGCGCTGGCTGTGGAGCGCCGGGTGCTCAAGGCGATGGGGAGCAAGGCCGAACTGGAAGCCCTGCGCCGAAGGGAGGATCTTTCGTGATCGCCATCCTGACCCAGATGTTCCTGTGGGCTGCCGTGCTGATGATCGGGGCCGCCGCCGCGATGACCCTGTGGCGACTGACCGCCGGTCCTTCCACACTCGATCGGATCGTCAGCGCCGATGTGCTGGTGTCGATCGTCCTGGTCGGCATCGGGCTGTCGATGGTGGTGTTCGACAACACCAGCGCCATGGCGATCCTGCTGGTGCTGTCGATGGTCGCCTTCACCGGCGCCGTCAGCATCGCCAGGCTGCTCGCGCCACGGGCGGCTGAGCGGCAGCGCTATCGCCGAGACAACGGAGGTGACTCGTGACCGAGGAACTCTACGACCTGTTCGGCGCGATCTTCCTCGCCGGCGGCGCCTTCTTCTGCCTCGGTGGCGCGGTCGGCCTGGTGCGGTTTCCAGACATTTTGGCGCGCATGCACGCCGCAACGAAGCCACAGGTCTTCGGTCTGCTGCTGGTGCTGAGCGGGATCGGCATCTCGGTGCACGACGCCAAGGTGTGGATGTCGCTCGGCCTGGTGATGGTGCTGCAGATTCTCACCGCCCCGGTCGGGGGTCATCTGGTCGCGCGGGTCGCCTACCGCTCCGGCGAGTGGAACACCGACGACCTGGTGGTGGACGAGCTGAGCGAAGATCTCAGTGAGGCCGGCTTCACTCGTAACGAGGAGTTTCGTCCCGAGCGCGGGCAGGACCGGCCGAAGTCCCAGGAGCCTCCGCAGCGGCGTTTCGACTGAGCCCTGCACCGGAACTCCGCCCACCTCGCGACCCAGCGGCGAACCGGCGGCGTCGGCCGAGCGGGGGACCGGCGCTACGACTTCAGCCAGATCGTGGTCTCGCCCGGCAGGTCGGTAGCGGCCGGGCCCGAACTGAGCAGTGCGACGCCCGAACTCAGCGGGTACGGCGCAGTGCCGAAGTTGGACACGACCAGCCAGCCCCCGGGGCGTCGGAAGCTCAGCACGTCGTCACGTCCGGTGTCGATCCACTCCAGTGATTCACCGGTTCGCAGCTGCCTGCGCAGCGCGATGGCCTGGCGGTACAGGCTGAGCGCCGAGGCGGCATCGTCCCACTCGGCCTCAACCGAGTAATGGCCGAACCAGAGCGGCTGGGGCAGGTGCGAGCCGCCCTCGCCGAAGCCGAAGGACGGTCCGGTGCGCGTCCACGGCAAGGGCACCCGGCAACCGTCGCGTCCGGTCTCGACGTCTCGGTTGCGAAAGAACGACGGGTCCTGGCGGGCGGCGTCCGGGATCTCGGCGACCTCCTGGAGGCCCAACTCCTCGCCCTGGTAGAGGTAGGCCGATCCCGGCAGGGCGAGCAGCAGCAGGGTCGCCGCGCGGGCCCGCCGCAGGCCCTTGGCGGCGTCGATCATGGTGGGGTCGCCGCCGGCCATCAGCCAGTCGCCGCCGTGCTTGCGCAGGGGCGTCCCGTTCGGATTGACCCCGGGAAAGGGGGTGCCGTACCGGCTGGTGTGCCGAATCGTGTCGTGGTTGTTGAGCACCCAGGTGACCGACGAGCCCGACGTCGCCGCGACTACCAGGCAGTCGTCGATGATGTGGCGAAAACTCGCTGCGTCGTAGTCCCCGAGCTGCAGGTCGAAGAAGAACGACTGTCCGAGCGTCTTCGGGCTGGCGTACATCGGCACCCGCGAGGCGTGCACGGCGGCCTCTGCTACAGCGGTGCGGGGTGGATCGTAGGAGTCGAACACGCCGCGCCACGAGGCGTAGATGTCGTGCAACTCGTCGCGATCCAGCATCGGGTGGCTGCCGTCCTGCGGATGTGCCTCGAGTTCGGCCTGCGACGCAAGCGGATGGCTCATGTCCTTGGCCAGCATGTGAGCAGCATCGACGCGGAAACCGTCGACCCCACGATCGGCCCAGAACCGCAACGTGCCCAGAAAGTACTCGCGCACCTCGTCGTTGGCCCAGTTCAGGTCTGGCTGCTCGACGGCGAAGGTGTGCAGATACCACTGCCCGTCGGCGACCTGCTCCCATGCGGGGCCGCCGAAGAGTGAGCCCCAGTCGGTGGGCGGCTCGGCCCCGTCCGGCCCGTTGCCGTCGTAGAAGTGGTAGCGCTCACGCGCGGCCGAGCCCTTTTCGGCCGCGAGCGCCTCCAGGAACCACGGGTGCAGGTTCGAGGTGTGGTTGGGCACGATGTCGATCAGCACCCGGATGTCGTGCGCATGCAGCGCGGCGAGCAGCGCGTCGAAGTCGTCGAGGCTACCGATCCGCGGGTCGACGTCGCGGTAGTCGATCACGTCGTAGCCGCCGTCGGCCAACTCGGACGGATAGAACGGGCTCAGCCAGACCGCATCGATGCCCAGCGAAGCCAGATAGTCGATCCGCGAGGCGATGCCGCGAAAGTCGCCGATGCCGTCGCCATTGCTGTCGGCGAAGCTACGAGGGTAGATCTGATAGACGACGGCCTGCCGCCACCACTCGCTGTCGGTATTGGTGACGACGGTCTCCAGGTCGAGAGGAAGCGACACGGACGGTCCTTTCGGCAGCGGTGTGGTGGGCGGCCCAGCGAACCGCTCGGCAGGACTCTAGTGGTGCGCCTCCATCGAGAGACACACCACTAGTACGGTTCGCCCATGGAACCTGGCGCGGCGCCCCGGTGGGCCCGTTACGCACCGGGGCTGCACACGTTGCTGCGCTACGACCGCTCCTGGCTGCGGGGTGACCTGCTCGCTGGCATCACGGTGGCCGCCTACCTGATCCCGCAGGTGATGGCCTACGCCGAAATCGCCGGCCTGCCACCGATCGCGGGGCTGTGGGCGATCCTTGCGCCGTTGGCCGTCTACGCCCTGCTCGGGTCGTCGCGGCAACTTTCGGTGGGTCCCGAATCGACCACCGCGTTGATGACCGCCGCCGGGCTCGGAGCGTTGCTCGGTGCGGCCGGCGGAACGGATCGCTGGTCGCAGGTCGCGGGGCTGATGGCGATCGCCGTGGGCCTGGTCTGCCTGCTCGGGTGGCTGTTCAAGCTGGGTTTCCTGGCCAACCTGCTCTCTCGTCCGGTACTGGTCGGCTACATGGCCGGCATCGCCGTGCTGATGATGACCAGCCAGCTCGGCAAGGTGACCGGGCTGAAGATCAGCGGCGAGTCGGTCGGTGCCGAGTGGTGGTCGCTGCTCAGCCAACTGGGGGCCGTCCATCTGCCGACGGTGCTGCTGGCGGCCGTGCTCGGAGGGGCTCTGGTGGCGTTCCGGCACTGGCTGCCCACCTGGCCGGGCCCGCTGATCTGCATGTTGATCGCCGCCGGCTGTGTGTACTGGTTCGGCTTGGACCGGCTCGGCATCCGCATCATCGGCGAGGTTCCGCAGGGCCTGCCCGCACCCAGGGTGCCGCGACTGGACGATGTGGCTGTGCTCACCCTGCTGCCGTACGCCTTGGGCATCGCGGTGGTCGGCTACAGCGACAACGTGCTCACGGCACGGGCTTTCGCAACCAAGCGCAAGGAAGCGCTGGACAGCAACCAGGAGCTGCTGGCTCTGGGGGCCGCCAATGTGGTCAACGGTTTCACCAACGGCTTTCCGGTCAGCTCATCGGGTAGTCGCACGGTGATCGGCGACGCGATGGGCAGCCGCAGCCAGCTCTATTCCTTGGTCTGCTTGGCGATGGTAGTGGCGGCGCTGCTGGTGCTCGGCCCGGTGCTGGCCTGGTTTCCGGCAGCCGCCCTGGGGGCCCTGGTGATCTACGCGGCATTCAGGCTGATCGACCTGGCCGAGCTGCGCCGGATCGCCCGGTTCCGCCGCAGTGAACTGTTCCTGGCCCTGGCCACCACCGCAGGGGTGCTCGCCTTCGACGTACTCGGCGGCATCGGCTTGGCGGTCGGACTCTCGGTGCTCGACCTGATTCGACGCATCGCCAGCCCGCACGACGGGGTGCTCGGCTACGTGCCCGGGTTGGCCGGCATGCACGACGTCGACGACTATCCGAACGCCGTCCAGGTGCCCGGGCTGGTCGTGTACCGGTACGACTCGCCGCTGTTCTTCGCCAACGCCGAGGACTTTCTGACCCGCGCGCTGGCCGCGATGCGCGAGGCGTCCCCCGACTGTCGCTGGTTCGTGCTGAACGCCGAGGCGATCGTCGAAGTGGACCTGACCAGCGTCGACACCCTGGAGTCGCTGCGGGAGTCGATGGCCTCGCGCGGCGTCACGTTCGCAATGGCACGGGTGAAGTTCGAGTTGCGGGAGCAGCTCGAGGCGGCCGGTTTCGCTCAGAAGGTGGGGGAGGGGCTGATCTTTCCGACCCTGCCCACGGCGGTGGACGCCTACGCGCGCTGGTACCGCGCCGAGCAGGGCGAGGCGCCGCCAGGGTTGCCAGTGTCTCCGCCCGAGCCGAGCACACCCGACGGCCAAATCTGAGGGGACCGCAGCGAGCGATCGCCCCTGGGTGGCTTGTGTTCGACCCACTGGAGGGTGACCTGCGGTTTCCTTTGTGTGGCATGTGGCATAATCACGGCAGGACGAGCCCGCACAGGTGGGCTCAACTGATCCGGCGTTCGAGGTGACAGCTCGATGCCCGGCCTGCTCAACCGCGACGGTGACGACCGCGGGGGTAGGCGTGGGGCCGAATCCAGTCCACAGGCTTAGCCACTTCGGTGGCCACATCCGCGGTGCACCCCAGGCCGCATTAGGAGAGCACATGCTCGACGAAGAGAATCCCACAATCATCGCCGACGAGGGCGCGCCCGAGCAGGCCACACCGCCCCGGCGCCGCCGCTCCGCCAGCCGTCCGGCCGGTCCGCCCGCCGCCCCGGTGATCCCGCCGCCGGTCGAGATCGAAGCCACCGACGAACCCGAACTCGCGGCGCCCGTCGAGACTGAACCCGTCGAGACTGAGCCAGCCGAGCCTCAGCCAACCGAGACTCACACCGCCGCCGAGGATGAAGCCGAGCTCGAAGAAGCCCCAGCCGTCGCGCTGGAGAGCGATCCGGTCGAGCCGAGCGCGACCACAGTCGCTGAAGCGTCTCCTGAGGCGCCCGAGGAGTCGGTACCCGAGCCCGAGCCCGCAGCACCCCGTCGTCGCCGCAGCACCCGGGCGGCCAAGGCGCTCGAGCCGGTCATCGAAGCGTCCGAACCCGTCATCGAAGTGATCGAGGCAACCGGCGTCGTCGCCGAGCAGCCAACCCCGCTCAGCCTCGACGAACTACCCACCCTGGACGATCTCGTGCCGGCGACCGATCAGCCGCGTGGACGGCGGCGACGCAGCAAGGCCGACCCCGCGCCCGTCGCCGACGTCGCCGACCCGATCGAGCAGACGCTCGGCGAGTTGAGCCGAACCGGTCGCCGCGGCCGACGCGCCAAGGTTGATGAAACCGAGGCCGCCAAAGCCCTGGATGAGTTGGCCGCGATGATCGGTGGCCAAGCCGACGAGCCTTCCGACGTGGAGGCGACCCCGAGTCCGGACGCGCTCCCGGTGGCCGACGTGCCGCCGATCGAATCCGCAGAGTCGGCGGAAGACGCCGACGATGTCGACGAGTCCGTCGATGAGACTGACGAGGGCGACGACGAGGGTGCCGAGGAAGGCAGCCCTCGTCGCCGCCGCCGCAGGCGCGGTGGCCGTCGCCGGCGTCGCAGCGGTCCCGGTGAGGGCGCCGACAGCGACGCATCGGACGACGACGCCGGCACCGACGATGAAGACGAGGCTGTGGCCGAGGCTCCGGGCGCCGAAGGCGAGGGCGCCGAGTCCGGCGACCCGTCCAGCGCGACCCGCCGGCGCCGGCGCCGTCGGCGCCGCGGTGAGGACACCACCGGCGCCGAGGACGACCCCTCCGACGTCGTGGTCCGGGTGCGTGAGCCGCGTCGCGCGCGCACCGTCAACGACGAGGTCACCGGCATCGACGGTTCCACCCGCATGGAGGCCAAACGTCAGCGCCGCCGCGACGGCCGCGCCGCCGGACGCCGCCGCACGCCGATCCTGTCCGAGGCCGAGTTCCTGGCTCGGCGTGAATCGGTCGAACGCACCATGCTGGTCAGACAGGCCGACGACTACACGCAGATCGGCGTGCTCGAGGACGGGGTGCTGGTCGAGCACTACGTCGACCGCGCGTCCGCCGCGTCGATGATCGGCAACGTCTACCTGGGCAAAGTGCAGAACGTGCTGCCTTCCATGGAGGCCGCCTTCATCGACATCGGCCGCGGCCGGAACGCCGTGCTGTACGCCGGTGAGGTCGACTGGGACGCCTTCGGCGTCACCGGGGGAGACCGCAAGATGGAGAAGGTCTTCAAGTCGGGCCAGAGCGTGCTGGTGCAGGTCAGCAAGGACCCGGTCGGCGCCAAGGGTGCACGACTGACGGCCCATGTCTCGATCCCTGGCCGCTACGTCGTGTACTCGCCCAGCGGGCAGCTCTCGGGCATCTCGCGCAAGCTGCCCGAAGGGGAACGCAACCGGCTCAAGGGCATTCTCGAGGAACTGGTCGGCGACACCGCCTCGGTGATCGTCCGCACCGCCGCCGAGGGCGCGTCCGAGGAGGAACTGGTCCGCGACGTCAACCGGCTGAAGGCCCAGTGGGAGGTCATCGAGAAGAAGGTGAAGGCCGGCAAGTCGCCCGAGCAGCTGTACGCCGAGCCCGACCTGACGGTCCGCATCGTCCGCGATCTGTTCACCGAGGACTTCGGACGCCTGGTGGTCGACGGCAACGGCAAGGGCGACGACTCCTGGGACACCATCAACGCCTACGTGACCCATGTCGCGCCCCATCTGGAGACGCGGTTGGAGCATTGGAACCGCGACGAGCAGGGCGACCTGTTCGACAAGCACCGGCTCAACGAGCAGATCACCAAGGCACTCGAACGCAAGGTCTTTCTGCCCTCGGGCGGCTCGCTGATCATCGACCGCACCGAGGCGATGACTGTGATCGACGTCAACACCGGCAAGTTCACCGGCACCTCGGGCAATCTCGAGGCAACGGTCACCTCCAACAACCTCGAGGCGGCCGAAGAGGTCGTCCGCCAGCTGCGGCTGCGCGACATCGGCGGCATCATCGTGATCGACTTCATCGACATGGTGCTGCCCGCCAACCGCGAGCTGCTGTTGCGTCGGCTGGTCGAATGCCTGGGCCGTGACCGCACCCGGCATCAGGTGGCGGAGGTCACTTCGTTGGGCCTCGTGCAGATGACCCGCAAGAAGATCGGCACGGGCCTCGCCGAGGCGTTCACCGTCACCTGCGAAACCTGCCAGGGCCGTGGCTACCACCGCCACGACACCCCGGTCGACTCGCAAGCGCCGTCCGACGGTGGCGAACGCGACCACGGACGTCGTCGCCGGTCGTAGCCGCTGGTCGAGCTTGTCGAGACCACTGACTGCACGCTGACAAGGGGTTTCGACAGGCTCAACCGTCCGGTTGGTCGACCTTGTCGAGACCGGCGACTCCGCGCTAAACCGTCCGGCTGGTCGAGCTTGTCGAGACCACTGATTGCGGGCTGACGAAGGGGTCTCGACGGGCTCAACCGTCCGGTTGGTCGAGCTTGTCGAGACCACTGAGTGCGGGCTGACAAGGGGGTCTCGACGGGCTCACCCAGCCGATGCCTGGTTCTCGACGGGCGCAACTGGCCGACATGGCTTTCAATCTCGCGCTCGACCGGACGACGAGTCATAGGGTGTGCGAGAAGGAGACCCCCATGACTTCGACATCGTCAGCGACGACACCCCTGAACAGCCCCGCTCGTGTGATCACCGCCAGCCTGATCGGCACCACGATCGAGTTCTACGACTTCTACGTCTATGCCACGGCCGCGGTGCTCGTGTTTCCCCAGTTGTTCTTTCCGACGGGCAATCCCACGACGGCCCTGATCGCGTCCTTCGGCGTGTTCGGGGCTGCGATGGTGGCTCGGCCGGTGGGCGCGATCGTCTTCGGACACCTCGGTGACAAGCGCGGACGCAAGACCACCCTGGTGATCAGCCTGCTCACCATGGGCATCGCCACGTTTCTGATCGGCGTGCTGCCCACGTACAGCCAGGCGGGCCTGCTGGCGCCGATCATGCTGCTGGTGTTGCGGTTGACCCAGGGCTTCGCGCTCGGCGGCGAATGGTCCGGAGCAGCGCTGGTGGCCACCGAAAACGCGCCCGAGGGCAAGCGTGCCTGGTACGGCACCTTTCCCCAGCTCGGGGCGCCGCTCGGCTTCATCATCGCCAACGGGCTGTTTCTGATCATCAACTTCTCGCTGCCGCACCCCGACAGTGCGTTGCTGAAATCCGAGGCCTTCCTCAGCTGGGGCTGGCGGGTGCCGTTCCTGTTCTCGGCGGTGATGGTCATCGTCGGGCTGTGGGTGCGGCTACGGCTGGTCGAATCGCAGGCATTCCGGACCGCCGAGAAGAAGGGCGCGATTCGCAAACTTCCGCTCAGCGACACCTTCAAGCACCACTGGCGCGAGGTCGTGCTCGGCACCTTCATCATGCTGGCGACCTACGTGCTGTTCTACCTGATGACCAGCTTCACCCTGACCTACGGCACCGCGAAGGCCGACGCCACTCCCGGCGGCCTGGGCTTCAGCTACACCACCTTCGTCCTGATGCAGATCATCGGGGTCGTCTTCTTCGGCATGTTCACCCTGTTCTCGGGTCCGGTGGCCGACAACATCGGTCGCCGCAAGCTGCTGATCTGGACGACGGTCGCCATCGTCGTGTTCGGGCTGAGCTTTCCGATCTGGTTGCAGTTGAGGCCCGACACCGCCTTCACCGGGGCCATGGTGCAGGCGTTCCTGATCTTCGGCTTCCTGTTGATGGGCACGACCTTCGGGCCGATGGGTGCTTTGCTGCCCGAGTTGTTCCCGACCAACGTGCGCTACACCGGATCGGCGGTCGCCTATAACGTCTCGAGCATTCTGGGTGCCGCCCTGGCACCGATCATTGCCGTCGCCCTGTGGGCGCAGGCCGGCGGCAGCACCTGGACGGTCGGCCTCTACCTGGCCGGGGCGGGCGTCCTCACCCTGATCGCCCTGCTGTTGAGCAAGGAGACCAAGGACAACGACTACTCGGCGGCGTCCGCGGACGAGGGTCTCGCCGCCCTTGCCGAGTCGGAGTCCGTCCGACTCTGACGCCCGTCCGACTCTGACGCGGGGCGGTCGGCCGACTCAGCCGGTCGAGCCGACCAGCAGTCCAACCGCATGGATGGCGAGACCAGCAAGGCAGCCGACCACCGTGCCGTTGATCCGGATGAACTGCAGGTCGCGACCCACGTGCAGCTCGATCCGGCGGGCGGCCTGGCGGCCGTCCCAGCGCTCGATGGTGTGGCTGATCACCGTGGACAAGTCGGCTCCGTAGGTGCGCACCACGAACGCCGCAGCGTCCTCCAGCCGCTGTTCGAGCCCGGTTCGTAACCCCTCGTCGGCGGCCAGGGAGGTGCCGAAGCGTTGGACTGCACGTTGCGCACGATCCTTCAGCCCGGACGATTCCGCGGCCAGGGCACCGTCCAGAGACGAGCGGACGGTGCGCCACAACCCGACCACGGTCTCGGCCGTCTGGGGATGGCCGAGCAGCCGCTCCTTCAGCCGCTCGGCGCGCTCAGCAACCACCGGATTGTGTTGCAGGTCGCCGGCGATCTGGCGCAGCAGGTCGTCCAGGGCGGCTCGGGTCGGGTGCTCCCGGTCGGAGCGGATCGCCCACAACCACTCCATCGCCTGGTCGTAGGTCCAGCGGACGACCCGGCGGCTGACGAAGCCGGGCGCCCAGCGCGGCGCCCGCTCGCCGACGATGCCGTTGAAGGTGTCGGGGTGCCGGCGCAGCCAGTCGTGCACCTCGCCGACCATCAGGTCGACGAGACCGTGGTGGGCTCCGTCGGTGACGATCGCGTCGAGCAGGTCGCCCACGGCGCCGGCCAGCGGCTCGGACTTCAGCCGCGGAATGATCACCTCACCGACCAGCTGGGTGACGTCGTCGTCCTTGACGTGGGTGAGCGCGATGCGGGCCAGCCGCGAGCCCTCAGTGACCACTCGGGCCGAGTTGACGGGCTGCTGCAGCCACTCACCGAGCCGGGCGCCGACGCCCAGCGAGCCGATCCGCTCGCTGATGATTTCTTCGGTGAGAAAGTTCTCGGTGAAGAACGATTGCAGGTTGCGGGCGATGTCGTCCTTGCGCTTGGGAATGATGGCCGTGTGCGGAATGGGCAGTCCGAGCGGGTGCCGGAACAGCGCAGTGACTGCGAACCAATCGGCGAGCGCACCGATCATGGCGGCCTCGGCGCCCGCGTTGACGAAGCCCCAGACACCCTCGTGGGCGACCCGCAGCGTGGCCAGGTAGATGACCGCGGCGATCAGCAACAGGCCCAGCGCGACCAGCTTCATCCGGCGCAGGCGGGTCTCGCGTTGCAGATCGGTGTCGGCCGGCTCAGAGCCTTGCGCGGGCTCGCCCAATGCCCGCCGGGCGATGCTGCCGGACGGTGCGGTCACAGCAGCTGGAGTCGGGCCAGGTCACCGCGAAGCTGCTCGGCGCTGGTGAACAGCACGGTGCCGAGCCCTACGCCGGCGGCCGAATCCAGGTTGACCTGGGTGTCGTCGATCATCACCGCGGCGTCCGCCTCGAGCCCGAAACGGCGCAGGGCGTAATGGAAGATCTCGGGGTCGGGCTTGGCCAGACCCACCTCGCCCGACACGATCACGTCCGCCAGTTCGTCGATCACCGGGTTGGCCCGCCGGGCCACGTTGAAGTTCTCCTTCGCCCAGTTGGACAACCCGAAGCAGGGCACGCCGGCGGCCAGCAGCTCGCGGATCACCTCGGCGGTGCCGGGCACGGGACCGCTGACCGACAAGGGAAAGCGTTCGATGTAGAGCCGGTAGGTGTCGGTCAGGTGGGGCGCCTGGTCGTCCATCTCGACGACCGCCTCGGCCAGCGGCATGCCGGCGTCGCAGCGTGCGTTGAGCTCCCAGAACACCTCCGACTCGAGAAACACCTCGATCGCCTCGTCGGCAATCACACCGCTCAGCACCCGGACGGGGTCCCAGTCGACGATCACGTTGGCCACGTCGAAGATCAGGGTGGTGGTCATGAGTCCTCCTCGGCGACGGCGATCTGCAGGGCGGCGGCCAGCACCGGCCCCAACCAGCGGGCCTGTTGGTCGCTGATGGTTGCGCCGACCAGGCTGTCGGCACCCTCCAGCTTGTTCAACCGCACCACGTCCAGCCCGCGCAGGTCAAGGTGTTCCCCCTTGCGGTGGCGCACATCGAGATCCTCGATCAGGCACTCGGCCAGCTTCACCCGGTTGGTGGTCGCACCTGCGAGATCGAGCGTGCCGATCCGGCACCCGATCAGGCTCACGTCGTTCAGCACCGCATCGCGCAGGTTCGCATAGCCGATCCGGACCCCGCGCAGGCACACGTTGTGCCAGTTGGCGCCGGAGCAGTCGAGCACCCCGATGCTGCCGCCGTCGACGACCACGCCACGCCAGAACGACCGCGGCGCATTCCAGGTGACCACCGACGGTCCGTCCACCTCGACCTCGTTGAGCCGCAACCGGCGCGCGTGCAGCGTGTCGGCCGGCAACCGGTGGATTCTCGAGTCGGTGATGTCGGCGCCGATCGCAGACGCCTCGTCGCCGGACCAGCCCAGCTTTGCCTCGGTGAAGCCCTCGCCGTCGCAGTGGTCGCCGGGGTCGGTGGCGATCAGCGGCGGCAGCTGGGGCGGGCTCAGCCGCGGTCGCTCCAGCGGGCTCATGGCACGTTGCGCTGCAACTCGTCGAGCCACAACTTCGCCGAGGTGTCGGACGGCATCCGCCAGTCCCCGCGCGGCGACAACGATCCGCCGCGGACGACCTTGGGTCCGTTCGGCAGCGCCGAGCGCTTGAACTGGGCGAAGCCGAAGAACCGGCGGCAGAACACCTCGAGCCAGCGCTTGATCGTGGCCAAGTCGTAGCCGACACGCTTATCGGCGGGGAACCCCTCCGGCCACTCGCCGCGCCCGGCGTCCGACCAGGCGTGAGCCGCCAGAAAAGCGATCGTCGAGGGGGCCGTGCCGTGCCGCAGCACGTGATACAGGGTGAAATCCTGCAGGTTGTACGGGCCGATCGTCGCTTCGGTCGACTGCGGTTTCTCGCCCGGCGTCGTGGGCACCAACTCGGGGGTGATCTCGGTGTCGAGGATCGCCCGCAGCACGACCCCGACCTCGTCGGCGAACGTTCCGGAGCTGATCACCCACCGGATCAGGTGCTGCATGAGCGTCTTCGGAACGCCCCCGTTCACGTTGTAGTGGCTCATCTGGTCGCCCACCCCGTAGGTGCACCAGCCCAGCGCCAGCTCCGACAGGTCACCGGTGCCGAGCACGATTCCGCCGCGTTGGTTCGCCAGCCGGAACAGGTAGTCGGTGCGCAAGCCGGCCTGGACGTTCTCGAACGTCACGTCGTAGACGGGCTCGCCGTCGGCGAACGGGTGATCCATCTCGTCCAGCATGGTGCGCGCCGTGCCGGTGATGTCGAGGGTGGCGAAGCTCACCCCGAGGGACTCGGCGAGCCGGGTCGCGTTGGTGCGGGTGTGGTCCGAGGTGGCGAAACCCGGCATCGTGAAAGCGAGAATGTCGGTGCGAGGACGGCCCAACCGATCCATGGCGCGTGCGGCCACGATCAACGCGTGGGTGGAGTCGAGGCCACCGGAGACACCGATCACGATCTTCGGCTGGCCGATCGACTTCAGCCGTTGCTCCAGGCCGCCGACCTGAATGCTGTAGGCCTCGTAGCAGTCGAGGGCGAGTCGGGCGGGGTCGGCCGGCACGAACGGAAAGCGCGCCACGTCGCGCTTCAGGCCCAGATCCCCGGACGGCACGTCGAGGGTGAAGGTGATCCAGCGAAAGCCGTCGACCCGGTCGGCGTGGGCGCGCCGATTGTCGTCGAAGGTACCCATCCGGAAACGTTCCTGCTGCAATCGGGCGGCGTAGACGTCGGCGACGGACGCCCTCGGGCCGCTCGGGAAGCGTTCCGACTCGGCCAGCAGCACGCCGTTCTCGTAGATCATCGTCTGCCCGTCCCAGGACAGGTCGGTGGACGATTCGCCCTCGCCGGCGGCCGCGTAGACGTAGGCGGCGAGGCAACGCGACGAGTTGGCCGAGCACAGCTGATGCCGTTCCACCGACTTGGCGACGGTGATCGGTGACCCGGACAGGTTCGCCAACACGGTCGCTCCGGCCAGGGCAGCTTCGGCGCTGGGTGGGATCGGCACCCACATGTCTTCGCAGATCTCGACGTGCAGCACGAAGTGCGGCAGATTCTCGGCGGCGAACAACAGGTCGGGTCCGAACGGAGCGTCCACGCCGGCGACCCGGATCTCGCCCGTCACGTCGTCGCCCGGCGCGATCTGCCGGCGCTCGTAGAACTCGCGGTAGGTGGGCAGGTACGACTTGGGCACCACGCCGAGGATCACGCCACGGTGAATGACGATCGCGCAGTTGTAGATGCGGTGCAGGCTGCGCAGCGGCGCACCGACCACCAGGACTGTGCCGAGATCGGCCGAGCCGTCGACCACCTGGCGCACGGCATCGTCCGCGGCATTCAGCAGGGGGTCCTGCAACAGCAGGTCCTCGATCGAGTAGCCGGTCAGGCAGAGTTCCGGGAACACGGCCAGCGCGACCCCGTCCGCAGCCAGCTCACGAGCCTGGACGAGGATCGCGGACGCGTTCACGTCCGGCTGCACCATGGTGATCGGCAGGGTGGCCGCCGCCACCCGAACGAACCCGTGCGCGTACAGGTTGTGAAAGTCCATCGAGCCTCCATGGCCGTGCCGGTGCTGACGCCAGCATGGCAGAGAGCACGAGATGGCGGGTCGGCACCGGGCAGCGAGCCAGGGTCGAACTCAGCGCCGAGAACCGACCAGTGTGTGGCCGACCGGGCACCCAACTGGGCGTGTCGCGCCGGATTGAGGCCAGTTTCCGGCGAAAGCCACAGGCACACGGGATGGCGCAGCCCGCTGGACGACGGGCCATCGGGAAAGACACCCGACACTCGCGGCACACAAAGGCGAGCTCCTGACTCGAGGACTGCCGAGAATCGACCGCGATTGCCCGCGACGCGCCGATTCGGGCGTCGCTTCGGCACAGGAGTGGTGCTTTTCCGGCGTCAACCGGGCTGGGCGCACACAACGGTCCGTGCCAGGGAGCTAGGGCCGTGTAGATATCCAGATCGCTCTGAGCCGAGTTCGACGGCGATGGATCGCGCTGAGCCGAGCTCGACAACGATGGACGGGTCAAGCCTGCGAACGTCAGTCGCCGCCGAAACCACCGAAGTCGCCGCCACCGCCGCCCCAGTCGCCACCGCCGCCCCAGTCGCCACCACCACCGCCACCGACGTCGGCACCAGCGCTGAAGTCAGCGCCGGAGCCACCGAAGTCGCCGAAGGCACCGCCGGCATCGGCGCCCAGGCCGTCGATGGTTCCGCTGTCGAACATGCCGCCGCCGTCGGCGAAGGCGTCTCCGAAGCCGGCTCCGTCAGCCAGGCCGCCGACGTCGCCGCCGAAGCCGTCCATCGCCGAGAACATGGCCAGGCTGAACATCGCATCACTCATGCCCCAACCCACCACGCCCAGCCAGAGCAGGTCCATGTCGTCCTCGTAGCCGTCGCCGCGGGCCTGGGCGGCCAGGTCGCCGAAGACCTTCACCCAATGCGAGGCCACCCCGAGCACGATCGCCCAGGGCAGGTACTTGGAGAAGATGCCGGCCGCCTCCTCGTAGCTGAACTGCTCCTTCTCGGCAGTCTCGAGGTAGCGCTTGAACCCCAGGGTCTGGATGCGGACAGCGGTGCCTTCAGCGGTGCGTACCGGACGCTGCGACGTGCGCGACCCGATCAGGGCGCCGCCCAGCCCGGCCAGGGCTCCAGCGGCCATCGCGACCCCGGTGCCCGTGCCGAAACCGAGCAGCAGCAGGAGGCCGGCGACGATCCAGACGATGCGCACCGGCTGGGTGCCCATCACGAGCCTGAAGTAACCGTGCTCGTAGGCCTCGTTGGCCAGGGTGTATTGAAAGTCGTTGAAGGCGTGGTTTCCGTGCCGGGGCAGGCTGCTCAGCCGGACGTCCGGCCCGTCGATGAACAGCGCGTGCAGAAACTCCTGCTCGGCCCGGTCGAGGGTGTCGTTGACCGGCGCACTGTCGGCGACCCGCAACTCCCAGTCCTTGCCGTTGCGCGCCGAGGCGTCTTCGACGATCGTGACGCTCAGGTAGCCGCGGGCGCCCAGGTCGACAATCGTTGCCATCACGTCGCGGGTCTCCGGCTTGCCGTCCACCACGGTGCCGCCCAGGCCGGGCTTGATGCCGCGCGGCGGGCTGAACGCGACGGCTACCTCGCCGCTGTATTCGGCGCCGCCGGGAACCGGCACGCGTTGGTCCGACTGGCCGGGCGCCGGGGCCAACCCCGGCGTCAATCCGACGAACATCTCGTCTGCGAACTTGGCCTGCTGGGCGCGCCACGCCCACACCAGCAGAACGACCACACCCAGCCCGGCTACCACCCAAAGCCAATCCATACCTCCATAGTGGCAGGTGCGTGGTAGCCGGGGTCGCGAGAGAATCGCAAGCATGTCCGCACAGACGATCGAAACCCCGCTCGGACCAGCCCGCGTGACCCCCTTCCAGGCAGCTGACCCGAAGGCGGTGCTGATGCTCGGCCACGGTGCCGGTGGTGGAATCAACGCCTTCGATCTGGTCGCGCTGGCCGACGAGCTGCCTCGGCGCGGCATCACGGTGCTGCTGCACGAGCAACCGTGGCGGGTGGCCGGCCAGCGCATCGCGGCTCGTCCCGTGGTGCTGGATCAGGGCTGGCCCCCGGCCGTGGACTGGGCCCTCGCCGAATACCCCGGGTTGCCGCTCTGGGTGGGTGGACGCAGCGCCGGCGCTCGGGCAGCCTGTCGCGGGTTCGACGAACGACAGGCTGGGGTGGTCTGTCTGGCCTTTCCCTTGCATCTGCCTGGCAAGCCCGACGTTTCGCGGATAGCCGAACTGGCGGGCGTCCGGGGGGCGGTGCTGGTGGTGCAGGGGCAGCGGGACCCGTTCGGATCCCCCGAGGAACTGCGGACGGCGGCCGAGCAGGCCGGGGGAACGGTGCCACGCATCGTGACCGTGCCCGGTGCCCACTCCTTCGGCCCTCGGACGGCGGCCGACCGCGCGCGTGCCGTCGAGCTGAAGCGCACCCTGGTGGACGCCGTCGCGGGCTTCATCGAGGGTGCCCGCTGAGGCCTGAGTTCGAGTGCTCAGTCGAGAACCAAGGCTGGGATCGACGTATTGGTCCCGAGTTTTGCAATCGTGCTGCGGGGTTCCGCAATCGGTCCACGTGCCCATCGCGGGAGAACGTCCGGTACGTGTAGGTGGGGCGCTACTCTTTTGCCCATCACCCCCTGGAATCGAGGATCGAAATGAAGCGTTCCCCTATTCGTGCTGTAGTGACGATCGCACTGATAGTCACTTCCGCTGTCGTTGCTGGTTCGAACGCGCAAGCAGCGCCTATGCATGATCCCAATCGCGTTGCTGGGTGTGCAGTAATCAACTCGTAGTTCACAACCATTGCGTCCGCACAATCGTTCCGTGGACTACCAGCCCGCTCCATAGCACTGGAACGTCGAGAGTTGGTCCGGGTGCGCGGCGGTAGCGGCGGCCAGCGCGTCGGCCGGCGGCAATCCTTTCGCCAACTCGGCATGCATGGCCGGCAGGATCGCTGCAGCGACGTCGTCCGACACGCTCGCGGGGGATGCGATCACGCAACGCGCGCCCGCATGCAGCCAGGCCGTGGTCAGGCCCAACAACTCGTCTCCGCGGCGCAGTGTGGTGGCGCCCAGTTCGCAGGCCGAGAGGATGACCGTTTCGGGCACCTGGGGTAGTTGGTCCAGGTCGTAGCCGTACCACGGGCCGTCTACGAGTTCGAGGTTCGAGAACAGGGGGTTGTCGGCCACGTGATGGCCGTGCGCCGCCAGGTGCAGCAGGTCGACCCGCCCGGCCAGGTCACTGACGGCGGATGCGGTGGCGTCGGCGCCGATCAGCACCTCGGCTGACGCCCAATGCGTTGACGCCTCAACCACCTCGACTGCAGAGCGCGGCAGTCGGGGCCCGGCCACGAACCCCGACCTCGCGAACTCGTGTGGCCGCTCGCGAGCCGCGACCCAGGCCGACGCGCTGCGGGGAATGGTGACCGCCCGTCCGCGCAGGCTCGGCAGCAGGGTCCAGGCAACACCGGCGAAGATTCCGGTTGGGTTGACCACGATTCGATCGCTGCTCAGCAAGTCACGGATCGGTCCGAGGATCAGCTCGTCCAACCGGTGCAGCCGCTCGAGCAGGGACACGCGAACAGCCTCGGCGAGGCCCGGCGGCAGATCGGCGGCTTCCAGGTCGAGATCCGCCGGCAATCCGCTCAGCTCGGTCTTGATCACCTGCAGCGGGCCGAGGGAGAGCAGGCGACTCCGGGTCGGGCCGACGACCAACGCCCACGCCCGGTCGCCGTCCGACAGCGGGGCCAGCAGGACTGCGCCCGAGGAGGCAAGTTCCTGCTTCAGGCGGCTCATGACGACGACGTCGGCCAACCGGGCAGATCCCTGATCTCGCCAGGCACGTTCGCGCACGCGCTGGAACAGCTCGGATTGACGCTCCGCTCCGGTGCTGCCGGGGGCCGGCGCGCGCATGCTGAGCAATCGGAGTTCGGTGAGATCCTCCGCCATCGTCTCGTCGCTGGGTGGCCGGACCGGTTCCACCCGGCCGGCCAGCGCCCCCGTCCGCTCCACCCATTCCAGCACCAGTCGCGTCGACCCGTCGCGGACGGCTAGGTGCAGGCCCAGCTGCGCCAGGCGTTGTCCGTGCGCCGCCAGTGCAGTTTGCAAGTCGAGGCTGCCGAGAGCTGCCTGCGTGCGCTGGAGTTCGGTCAAGCCCCTCCGGATGGTCGCCAAGGCCTCGCGATCCTGGCCGGATCGAGCCTGCTCGGCAGCGATCGCGTCAGCGGCCAGAAGTCTCAAGGAGAGGGGGGCGTCTCGGGGAAGCGCCATGCGGTCACCGGCGCGCGCGTGCACCAGCACCTCGATCGCGAGCGCATCACGATCGAGCCGGGCAGTTCGCAGCTCGGCCACCAGGTCGCTGGCCTCGGGCACCCGCTGGCGGCGCTGCACGCGGCAGGTGGCCTCGATCGCGCGACACCGAAGCGCCTGAAGAGGCGCGCCGACCGCCGAGAACCTACGGGCGGCCCGGCGCGCGGTTCGGACGGCCTCGAGCGGTTCCGAGGGCGCCAGGATTCTGGCCAGGACCAACTCGGCTTCGGCCTGATAGCGCCTGAGCCGCATGTTGCCGAACCCGGCCACGGACCCCCGCAGCTCCTTCAGGCCCTCGTCGATCAAGCCGGCCGCAAGCAGCGCCTCGGCTCGATCCTGCATCGCCATCACGGCCAGGGCTGATGATTCCTTGCCCAATGAGCGGCGGGCATGGTCCATGCGCCGCAGGGCCTCGGCCAGGTCGCCCTGCAGCATCGCGGCGTAGCCGAGATTGTGCTCGGCCTTCGCTCGAGCCACCGGATTGAGGCTGAGGTCGTACTGGACGATCGCACTTTCGAAGTCGGTGATGGCCCGCTTCGGCTGCCCGCGCTCCAGAAAGAGATTGCCGCGATTGTTGAAGACCTTGCCCAGCTCGGCCGGCTCCTTGGCCAGCAGTCGGACGGCCTGATTGAAGTCGGGCATCGCCGCGTCGAGATCGCCCAGCCGCACACGCACCAAGGCACGCTGTGCGAGCAAAACGCCCGCCTCTCCATCGGCTAGTCGGCCAGGGCGACTGAGCGCCTTGTCGAGCAGATCAAGACCCACCTTGGGGCGACCCAGTTCTACCTCGACGTAGCTCAGCGTGCCTTCCAGCAACGCTATTTGAGCGGGGTCCACCGTTCGCTCCAAGGCGGCAGACAGCCAACGCCGCGACTGCCGGAACCGACCGGCGCTGTTAGCGGACTTGGCACGTTCGTGCAGCTCGGCGGCGCTCAGCACCCCGTCATGGTGCCACGATGTCTGTCTCGGCGGCGACGCAGGTCCACCCCAGGGTCACCCGAGAGGCCCTGTGGCTCGCCTCGTCGGACGGCATCTGGGACAGCAAGCGAGAGGCGAGCCGTCCGGCCAACAGCGGTGCGGCGAACGACGTGCCGCTCCAGATCGCGAACCGTCCCGAGAAATCGTCCGGGTCGAGGCCCTCGCGTACGCGCCCCTCGTAGCTGATCCTGGCCGACGGCAGGTAGCCACCCCGAAACTTCGGAATCGTGCTGACCAGCGCGGCGCCGGTCGTCCAGGCCCGCACCCAGGGCCCGGTGTTGCTGAACAGGGCCTCGGTGCCGTTCGGATTCAGTGCGCCCACCGAGACGATCGGCAGTTCGGAGACGCTGGGGACTGCAGCCGGGTCATTGCGCCAAGGACCGAACGCGGCCGGATACCTAGGCCGGGCCGTTGCCTCGTTGCCTGCCGCGCACACCACAATCGTGCCCATCACCGAGAGTGCCCGCAGCATGGTGCGTAGCTGAAGTTCGGAGGCGGTGTCGGCGGCAGTCTCGTGGAAGAAGCCGTAGGAGAGGCTGAGCACGTCGATGCGCTGACCGTCGTCGCGGCCGTCGAAGTACCGTGTGACCAGCTCGATCACCTGGGCGAGAGTGGCCATCACCTCGGACTCGGCCAGCGGGCCTTCGGACGGAATGAGCCGCCACGAGAGGATGTCTGCGTCGGGGCACGCCTGGTGGATCAGGCCCGCGATGAACGTGCCGTGACCGGACGTTGCGTCGAGGCCGCCGTCCAACGGGCCCACCTGGTCCGGGTGCTCCTCGGAATCGGTCGATGGGTCGGTGTAGCCGATAGGAGCACCGTCCAAGGTGACCGTCTTGTTGACTATCCCGTCGAGCCAGGGATGGCGTCCCACGCCGGTGTCCATGATCGCGACGATCGGGCGCAGGGTCTTGATCTTGCGCCGCCGTGGCGGGTTGCCGATGAAGGCGACCGGGGTGCGGTTGCGATAGCCGTGCGGCTCGTACAGCGGGTGCGGCTCATACAGCGGATGGGGCTCATATAGCGGGTGCGGCTCGTAGAGCGGGGTCGGGGTGACGATGTGGTCCAGTTGCACGCCGCGCAGGGCATCGATGCCACTGTTCGCGCGAGCCAACTGAAGCAGCACCCACGCGTCGGGCGAGGAGGACGTCTGCCCGGGGATGATGTCGATCAGGTAGCGGGCCTGGCCGAGGGTGATCCGGCGATCAGGTTGATCCGGATCGGGAACCGTCAGCCGCCAGGACTTGAAATCGGGGTCGGACTCAAGCGTCCAGCCCTTGAACTTCGCCGCCTCCTGCAGCACCGGCAGCACGTCATCCAGTCGCTCGGTCGGGACGAGAATGCGATGTCCGACGTAGGCCGTCGGTCGTGTCTTGAGGCCCTTCACCTGCATCGCCGTGCCCGGATCCAGCACTCGTCCGAACAACTGGCTGAGTGCCTCGCGCGACGGCGTCTCGGGATCGCGGTCCATCGGGTCGCGCATGATCGGCTTGGCGATCACGGGCTTCTCGTCCGGCGGCCTCTGCTTGTCGGGTTCGACGTTCTCGTTTTCGATCATCGGGGCAGTCCTAGGGGTCGGGGTCGTTGAGCGTCAGATCTCGAACAGGGTCGTGCGGAAGGCGGAGTCGCGCTCGGACACCAGGTCGAGCCGGGTCAGCCCGCTCGGCACGCGGGCGAACTCGAAGCGACCGTGGCTGCCGACCGGCGAGGTGGCGGTGCCGGCCTCCTGCCACAGTGAGGCGGTCAGCTCGACGAGTTCGCCCTTGGCGTCGGGGGTGCGAGTCACCCAACCGTCGATCCGGCGGTGCTTCGCGTCGACCGCGCTGATTCGCAGCAGCACGGTCACGCCGGCGGCGGTGAACTCCATCACCAGCTTCTGATCGTCACCGCCACGCACACCGGCGAGTTGCTGGGAGCGGTGCACCATGGTGAGCAGCTCGTACTCGAGCTCGAGATCGTCGACCGCCAGGGCGACCAGTACGCGCTCGGTCAGGCCCACCGGCACAGGATCGAGTTCCAGATACATCTTCTTCACGGCCACCAGCAGGGGGTCACGTTCTTCGGCGCTCACAGTTGGCCACCCTTCTCGAGCGAGCTGCGCAGTTTGTCGAGGCAGCGACGGCGGGTCGGGCCGATGCTGCCGATGGGCATACCCAGGGATTGGGCAAGCCCCGCATAGTCGGGACGGTCGTCGAAGGCGACGATGCGCAGCAACCGCTGGCAGCGCGCGTCGAGGGTCTGGACGTGCTGCCACAAGGCGGTGCTCGCCAGTTCCTCCATCGCGCTGGCCTCTGCGGCCCTGGACGACGGCAAGCCGGCGGCCAGTTGCGTGTCTTCGACGGCCAGGGTCTTGGCATCGGTCGACTTGGCGCGCCACGCCGTGCGGCGCGCGGTCGTCAGAAGCCAACCGCCGATGGCTGCGGCCTCCTGCACTTGATGACGATTGCGCACCAGGGCCAGCCAGGTGTTCTGCACGGAGTCCTCCGCCGCAGCCTGGCTCAGCCCGTAGGCACGCACCGTGTGCCACAGCACCGGTGTCATCAATCGCACGAGTTCATCCAGGGCGGCTGACTCGCCGCCCTGCCAGCGCCCGAAGCACGCAGCAGCCCTGACCCAGACGGAAGTTTCCGCCGCGTCTGAGCGCCCCGCCACATCCGATGCAACCATCAGAGTCCCTGTTCCCACAAAATCTCAGGAGACACCCCCTGTGCTCCTGATACCTGCGCAGCGCTCGAGTTGCTGCACAACCAAGGTGTAGGCAGAAACCTACCCCTTTGGAGGTACTGAGCGCAGGGCACACTGGGGTGATGGGTGACACCTCGCGTATCAGTTTCACGTCCATCAGTTCACGGGCCTGGGAACATCCGGCCGACCGTGGCGCCCTGGTGGCGCTGCGCAAGTTGCGCGGTTTCGACGTGATCCTCAAGCAATTGTCCGGTTTTCTGAACGAGCGGGCGGTGCGGATGCTGCTGCTGGGCTCGGCCGTTCGCGCCGATCCGCGCCAGTTCGCCCGCGTCCACCGGCTGTATCACGAGGCGGGCGAAGCCTTGGACGCGGGCGCGCTGCCTGAACTGTTCGTGCGCGCCGACCCCACCATCAACGCCATGACGATCGGCCTCGACAAGCCGGTGATCGTGCTCAACTCCGGCCTGCTGGACGTGATGGACGACGACGAGTTGCGCTTCGTGCTCGGCCACGAGTTGGGCCACGTGTTGAGCGGTCACGCGGTGTATCGCACCCTGCTCGGGGCGATGCTGGCGCTGTCGTCCACCCTGTTCGCGATTCCCCTCGGCGCCCTCGGCGCACGAGCGGTGATCGCAGCGCTGCTGGAGTGGCAACGCAAGTCGGAGTTGTCGGCCGACCGGGCCGGCCTGCTCGCCACCCAGCAGCCGGACGTCGCGCTCAGGGCGCACATGAAGATGGCCGGGGGCGGCCGGATCGACGAACTCGACCCCGATGCGTTTCTCGAGCAGGCCTCGCAGTACCACGCGAACGACGACGTCCGAGACGTGCTGCTGAGGGTGCTGATGGTGGAGAACCAGACCCATCCGTTCGCGGTGGTCCGGGCCGGCGAGCTGGACCGGTGGGTGAAGTCGGGCGCCTACGCGGCTGTGCTGGCGGGTGACTACCCGCGTCGGCAGGACGACGACGCGGCCAGGATCTCGGACGAAGCGGCTGCCGCCGCGGCGTCGTACGGCGAGGACTTCAAGCGGTTCGACGACACCATCGGCGGGCTGTTCGGGGATCTCGGCACTGGGCTCGGGCAGGCCCGCGACTGGGTGGCCGACCGGTTGCGAGATCTCAGCGACACCTCGCGGCGCGACCCCAGGCCCAACGACGACGACCAGCCACGCCGTCCCTCGGGTCCGACCGGTTGGTGAGTGCGACCCGTCGGGTCAGCTGACGCCCAGGTGCGTGCCGAGAAAGTCGAGAGTACGCAGTCGGGCCAGGTCGGCGGCCGCCTGGTGGTGAAACATCGGGTTCGGGTTGTCGAAGGCATGCCCCGCGCCGGCGTAGGTGTGAAACTCGGCCGTCGGGTTGGTCTCGCTGATCGCGCGCTCGACCCGCTCGACCACGTCCGGGGTGAAGAAGGAGTCGGACAGCCCCCAATGGTGCTGGCTCGGGCAGGTCACCTGGGCAGCGAGGTCGAGCAGCCCGGGAATCGCCGAGCCGTAGTAGCTGACCAGTGCCTCGGGGGCGTTGACCGCCGCGACCGCGAAGCCCATGCCTCCGCCGAAGCAGTAGCCCACGATGCCGACGCCGCCGACCACTTCGGGGGCGGCGCGCAGGGCATCCAGGGCGGCTGAGGTGTCGGCGACGGTCTGCTGCCAGTCCAACTTCTGCGCCGCCGCAATGCCCTGCTGGACGTAGTCGGCGGCGGCCTGGTCGAAGCTCGGAGTGCCTTGCCGAAAATAGAGCTCGGGTGCATAGACGACGTAACCGGCCTCGGCGAAGCCCGCGCAGCGCTGCTGGATGTAGTCGCTCACGCCGAAGATCTCTTGGATCACCAACAGCCCGGGGCCGCGTCCGGAGGCGGGTAGCCAGCGCTGGACGGGCAGTTGCTGGTCGGGACGCATTACCTTGACCACATCGTTCACCCGGCCATCCTGCCCCACTGGGCAATGGGACGCCGGAGCGCCTGCAGCCGGTACGCTCAGCCGTGTGGGGGTCCGCCGGTTTGACCCTCTCGGCGCTGGGCCCGTATTCTTGATCCTCGGTGCCCGTAGATCAATCGCGGCTGTGCTGGTTTCCTCCAGCTTGCCCGTTCCGGCACTGCATTCGTGAAGTTCGAAGAGAGTGGGTCAGGCGTGTACGCGATCGTGCGCAGTGGCGGACGCCAGCACAAGGTTGCCGTCGGCGATGTCGTCGAGATCGATCGGGTCAACAAGGCTCGGGTGGGTGACAGCGTTGCGCTGACCCCGCTGATGGTCGTGGACGGCGAGTCCGTGACCGTCGAGGCCAAGGAGCTCGCAGCCGTGAAGGTCAGCGCCGAGGTGCTGGGCGAGGTCAAGGGCGTGAAGATCCACATCCTGAAGTACAAGAACAAGACCGGGTACAAGAAGCGCCAGGGCCACCGGCAGAAGTACACCCAGGTCAAGGTCACTGGAATCGAAGGCTGAGGTAGCACGAGATGGCACACAAGAAGGGCGCATCGAGCTCCCGTAACGGCCGCGACTCCAACTCGCAGCGGCTAGGCGTCAAGCGCTTCGGCGGCCAGCAGGTCAACGCGGGCGAGATCCTCGTCCGTCAGCGCGGCACCCACTTCCACCCCGGTGAAGGCGTTGGCCGCGGTGGCGACGACACCCTGTTCGCGCTCCGCGCCGGGGTGGTCGAGTTCGGCACCCGCCGGGGCCGCAAAGTCGTCAACGTGGCGCTCGCCGCAGCACTGTAGGGTTCACACCGACTGAGCCACGATGGGGCGGCTTCCCAACTCGGGAAGCCGCCCCATCGTGCGCGTTCAGCCAGCCGGCATGACAGGGTGTGCCTGTGGCACTGCCTGCCGAACTCGAAAGCAAACCGGCGAACCGGACGACCCGGTTGCGGCGCCGCCCGACCGCACCGCTGTGGTCGAGCACCGATGACCGCTGGAGCCTGGCGGCCAGGATCGGCGCACTGATGGTGGTCGTGCTGCTGGTGGCCTCGGTGCCGCTGTGGGGGCTCACCGTCCGGTCGGCCGAAGAGACCGCGCGGCGGGACGCGATCGCCCGAGCGCAGTCGACGGCGGTCGCCCTGGCCGCCTCGTCCTGGGTGGAGCAGGCCGTGCTGAGCTCCGATCCCACCGCGGCCCTGTCCGCCTCCGTGGAGCAGACGCGGGCCGGCAACGACCTGCTGTTCGTGGTGGTGATGAGCCCGGAAGGCATTCGTTGGACGCACCCCGACCCGGCGCAGATCGGGGGACGCTATGTCGGTTCGATCGAGTCGGCGCGCAGCGGCCAACTGGTCGTCGAGGACTTCGTCGGCACGCTCGGCCCCTCGGTGCGGGTGGTCGTGCCGATCAAGTCCGGCAACCAGATCATCGCGCTGGTGGCGGTCGGAGTTTCCCTCGATTCGGTGCAACGCGTCGGCGCGCAGCGCGTACAGCAGTTCCTGCTGTTGTTCGCCCTGTCCATGCTCGTGGGCCTGGTCGGCACCTGGTTGATCGCGCGTCAGGTGCGCCGCCAGACCCGCGGGCTCGGTCCGATCGGGCTCGGCCGGCTGCAGTCGTACTACGACTCGGTGTTGCACTCCCTGCGGGCAGGTCTGGTGCTGGTCGGCACCGACGGAACCGTGGTGCTGTGCAACGATGAGGCGCGTGAGCTGATCGGCACTCCCGTGGTGAGTACCGGCCAACGGGTCTCCGACCTGTGGCTCGACCCCGAACTGGCCGAACTGATGACGTCGGGCCGCGACTGCGACGGCGAGATCTTCGTCGAGGACGGGCGGGCGCTGGTCGTCACACAGCGCCGAGCAGTCTTCGAGGGCGAGGACCTGGGTTGGGTGACGACGCTGCGTGACCGCACCGACCTGGTGCGACTGACCGGTGAACTCGACTCCCTACGCTCGTTCAGCGACATGCTGCGCAGTCGCGCCCACGAGGCGGACAATCGTCTGCACACGGTGATCATGCTCGTCGAACTGGGTCGCAGCAACGAGGCGATCGAGTTCGCCACGGCCACCATCGAACGTAGCCAGGCCCTGGTCGACGCAGTCACCGGCGCCGTCCGCGATGCTCCAGTGGCAGCCTTGTTGCTGGGCAAGTTCGCTCAGGCGGAAGAGCGGGGGGTGACGCTGGTGCTGGCCGACGACCTCGAGGTGCCGAGCACGGGCGTGGCAGCGATCGACCTGCTGGTGGCCCTGGGCAACCTGATCGACAATGCGGTGGACGCGGCCGCTGAGGGTCCGGAGCCGAGATGGGTCGAGGTCGCCGGTCGGGTGGACCGATCGTCACCGGCGTCCCAGATGATCCTGCAGGTGACCGACTCGGGTTCGGGAGTTCCGCCGGACAGAATCGGGAACGCCTTCACCCGCGGCTGGAGCACCAAGGAGTACGACGCGGACGACCGTCCGCAGGGCCGGGGCATCGGGCTCTCGTTGGTGTCCGGCGCAGTCCGTCGGCTGGGCGGGTCACTCGCGGTGACCACTGAACCCTCTCGGTTCGAACTCCGGCTGCCGCTGCCCGAACGGTCGGACGAGCTCGCGACGGAGCAGCCATGATCCGGGTTCTCGTGGTGGACGACCAACCCGCCGTGGCAGAAGGGCATCGCCTCTACGTCGAGCGGGTGCAGGGGTTCTCAGTGGTCGGCGTCGTGCACGACGGACTCGCCGCCATCGAACGCTGTGCGGCGGGCGATGTCGACCTGGTGCTGCTCGACCTGGCGATGCCAGGCATGAACGGCCTCGACGTCGCGCGCGCGCTGCAGGGCAGTGCGCACGGACCGGACGTGATGGTGCTCACCGCCTCCCGGGACCTGAACACCGTGCGCGCCGCCATGCGCACCGGGGCATTGCACTTCGTGGTCAAGCCGTTCACCTTCGCCACGCTGCGGGCCAAGCTCGAGCACTACGCCAACTTCGCCGAGGCCGCGACCGGGCAGCGCGATGCGCTCGACCAGGGCGAGATCGACGCGGCGCTCGCTCACCTGCGCGATCCGAGCGGCCACGAACTGGCCAAAGGACTGTCGCCCGAAACGCTGGAGGCGATCCGCGGGGCGCTGTTGGCCGAGCCCGAGGGCCTGAGCGCGAGTCGGGCCGCCGAGCTGATCGGCACGTCGCGGGTGACCGCGCGGCGTTATCTGGAGTTTCTCGCCGACAACGGGGGGTGTCGACGCACGCCCGTCTACGGCCGAACGGGCCGGCCCGAGTTGCGCTACCGGGCGATCACCCGCGATGAGGGCGAAACCCCTTCGACCGACTGAGTGCGGGGTGGCGCGCACGTTGCCGGTCGCGTGATCGACGTCCGGTCGTCGCCTTGGCTGCCGCGAGCTCGAGGGCCCCGGCGGGCACGGGTCGCGAACTCTAAATACATAAGGCCGAAAGGGTTTCATCGCGGCTCGCCGAGGGCCCATCATCACTGACAACCCCCAGGGGCGGATCACCCACCGCAAAGGAGCAGCCAATGATCATCCTGCACGCAACGATCGCAATCGCACTGGTGTTGTTGTTGATCATCTGGCGCAAATGGGATCCGGTCATCGCGCTGGTGATCGGCTCGCTGTACCTGGGCATCGCCGGTGGCGTCGGGGTGCTCGACACGGTCAAGCAGATCGCCGGCGGCTTCGGCGACATCATGACCAAGGTCGGCCTGCTGATCGGCTTCGGGGTGCTACTCGGGGCGTTGATGCACTCGTTGGGTGCCTTGCAGCGCCTGGTCGAAGTGCTGCTCCGGGCGCTCGGCCCGAAGCGCCTGCCCTACGCCATGAGTGGCGCCATGACGACGCTGTTCTCGTCCATCTATGTGGACGTGCAACTGGTGCTGGCCTCGCCGCTGGCCCGGGGCGCAGCTCCGCGGATCGGGAACAAGGGTCTGCCGCTGATGGCGTCCGCGCTCGGCGCCGGCATCTTCTCGGGCTACGTCTTCGTGGTGCCGGGACTCGGTGCCCTGACCATCGCCGGGCAGCTGGACCTGTCCCTCGGCCGCATGCTGCTGCTCGGCCTGTTGATCGGACCCATCACCGCCATTGCCGTGCCGCTGCTGTTCAAGGTGATGTTCCTGCGGGGCAACTTCTGGAAGCCCGAGAAGGATGAGCACCTGAACGAGGCTCTCAAGGCGCAGGAGGAGCTGGACGACGACCTGGAGGGTGAGCAAGCAGCCAAGTTGCCGCCCCTGTGGCTCGCCCTGATGCCGATCCTGGTGCCGTTGGCGCTGATCGCCTCCGGGGCCATTCTCGGCGCGGTCGTGCCGGCCCATCAACGCAACCCGGTGATTGCGGCGATGGCTGACAAGTCGTTCGCGAACCTGGCCCTGTTCATCGGCCTGCTCGGTGCCTATCTGCTGGCGCGCTACACCGTTGGGCGGGAGCGCACCGACAAGGCAGTCGAGCGCGGACTGAACACCACCGGTCAGATCCTGTTGATCACAGGCATCGGCGGCTCGCTCGGTGCGGTGATCGAAGCCACCTCGCTCGACGAGACCCTCGGCGATCTGTTCTCGGCCGGCGGGGCGGGCACGTCGGTCGTGGTCAGCCTGCTGTTCGCCTGGGTGATCGCGGCGCTGCTGCACTTCGCGATCGGTTCGGTGTCGGTGGCCGGCATCGCCGCCGCGGGCATCCTCGCACCGATCGCCGGCAGCCTGGCCGTCGATCCGGTGGTGCTCGGCCTGGCCATCGGTTCGGGGGCACTGTTCGCGGTGCAGGTGAACAGCAACTTCTTCTGGATGTTCCAGTCGATGCTCGGCCTCACCACGCAGGGCGCGCTGAAGACGTTGACCATCTCGACGGTGCTGGCCTCGGTGTTCTCGCTACCGCTGGTGATCGTGGTGGGGCTGTTCACCTAGCCCCCTACCCACCACCGGGCGCTCGCGTCCTCGACCGGCCAACCGGCAGCGAGTTAGCCTGCCATGGTGAGCAGACGGCGGTGGCGAGCCCTGTCGGGGCTGTCGGCGGCCCTGGTCATGCTCACCGGCTGCAGCATCGAAGGTCGGGTGCAGGCGTTCTCCGCCTCGAACCTCAGCATCGATCTGACCGTGCACGGCAGTCGCAGCCCCTATTGCTCGGCGGACATTCCAGGGCTGTCGGTCACGCCCGGCAATGAGCCGGGGGGAGTGGTCAGCAGTTGCCACTACGCCGGCAAGGTCGACCTGACCACCGTGGGCAGTGTGCTCGGGCTCGCCTCGGCGGGTGAATACCTGGTGTTGGTCATCAACCCGTTCCAGTTCACCTTCGATGGGCCACAGGACGTGCGTCGAACCGACGTCGAAGCGATCGACATCACCGTTGTGATGCCGGGCACGGTCGTGGAGCACAACGGTGGCCGGGTCAGCGGTGCCGAAGTGCGGATCACCGATCTGGAGCAACTCCAGGTGCCGGGTGGCCTGCGGCTGGTGGCGCTCAACCACGCGGGTCCTCCGTGGTGGCAGTGGTGGGCCGGGGGCGGTTTCGTCGTCGGGCTCTTGCTCGGGCTTGCGGCGATCGGCGTCGCGAGACTGAACCGGCGACGGCGGAGCGAGGCCGGCAACGAGTCGTCCGAACCGAACCCCACCGACGATCAGCCGGACCCGCTGGAGGGTGCGCCGATCAATGGTCGGACGTCCGGCGACTCGAACGACGAACCCGGGTGGGCGCCGCCCGACCCGGGGGCCCCGGAGACGCCCGACCACCCTGGACGCTCCGACCCTGCCCGTTGGGCGCCCGAGAACTGAGTACGTCGCGCGCCCGAGGGCCAACCAGAGACCGTGGTCGGTTTCCGGTGACAGGTACGCGTGGT
>Ga0075156_10000180_pt1 | contig 32257 bp, 23 predicted proteins | sample JI81AbrownDNA_FD_70966 | JGI IMG/M metagenome (GOLD analysis project Ga0075156, IMG submission 70966) | Wastewater effluent complex algal communities from Wisconsin, to seasonally profile nutrient transformation and Carbon sequestration -... | ecosystem: Engineered > WWTP > Effluent > Algae...
ATCGTGGGCACCGACCACGCGCCGCACGCGGCGAGCGACAAGTCGCCCGCGTTCCCGCTCGCCAAGCCCGGAATGATCGGTCTGGAGCAGGCGCTGGCGGTCGTCATCGATGTCATGGTGGCCCCCGGACGTCTGGACTGGGCGGGTGTCGCACGCGTGCTGAGCTCGCGTCCCGCCCATCTCGGACGCCTGGCCGGACAGGGCCAGCCGGTCGCCGTCGGATCCGTCGCGAACCTCGTGCTCGTCGACCCGTCGTCCCGGGCGGTCGTCGACCGCGAGGAGTCGGCGTCGATCAGCCGCAACAACCCTTACCACGGCTCCGACCTTCCCGATCCGGTCGTCGCGACCATGTGGGCGGGGCGGCTCACCTACCAGCGCTGACCCCGCTTCGAAAGGCGTCAGGCCTTCGCGTCCCGGGGTGTCATCGCGGACGCCAGCGGCCCGTAGGCCGAGACCAACTCGGCGATCCTCCGGCGGGACTCGCGGTAGACGGCGACGTCCGCATCGCCGGCCCGTTCGCCACTGACCTGCGCCGGATCGGCGCCCAGCAGGTGGAGTGCCCCGCGCAGCGACGCGGCCCGGCCGGTCGCCAGGAGCGCCAGCGCGGACGCGCCGAGACCTGTGCCCTCTGCGCCGCCCGCCAGCACCAGTGGCCGGTCGAGGCACGCGGCCACGATGTCGCGCCACAGTTGCGCGCGGAACACGCCGCCGGTCGCGCGCACCTCGTCGACGGGGTGAACCGCGTCCAGTCCGTCCAGGACGGTGGCCAGGGTCATGCCCACGCCTTCGAGGGCCGCGCGGGCGAAGTGCGCGGGCGTGTGCATCCGCCTGACGCCCAGGTAGGCGCCCGGGATCGTGGGATCCCAGAGCGGGGCGCGCTCACCCATCAGGTAGGGAATCATCACGAGCCCGTCCGATCCTGCAGGGACCGAGGCCGCCAACTCCATCAGTGCTTCGTCCGAGGCTCCCTCGGGTCCGGCGAACATGTCGGCGGCCCAGCGTCCGACGACCCCACCGTTGCTCACGGCACCGCCGACGACCCAGGCGTCGTCGGTCAGCGCGTAGCAGAAGAGGCTTCCGGAGTTGTTCAGCAGAGGGGCATCCGTGACCATGCGCAGGGCGCCGGACGTCCCGAGGGACAGGCCGGCCACACCGGGGTCGAGGGCTCCGACGCCCAGGTTGCCGAGCGGTCCGTCGCCGGCCCCCACGATGACCGGGATGCCCGACGGCAACCCGACGCGGGCGGCCACGTGCGCCGACAAGGGCAGGGACGCCGTCGTCGCGAGGATCGGAGGCAGTTGGTCGATGCTGATGCCCGCCAGGTCGGCCGAGGCGGGTGACCACTGGCCGGAGGCCAGGTCGAGCAGCCCGGTGCCGGACGCGCACGACCGCTCGGTCGCCAGCGTCCCCGTGAGGGTTGCGATCAGCACGTCCTTCAGGCCGACCCAGTGGCGGACGCGGGCACTGACCTCGGGGTCATGTCGGGTGAACCAGATGAGTTTCGTGAGGGGCGACATCGAGTGCAGGGGCGTCCCCGAGCGACTGGCAAGCGCGGACGCGAGACCCTGTCGTCGCAACTCGTCGGCCACCCCCGCCGCACGCGAATCGGCCCAGGTCACCAGGGGTGTCAGGGGACGCTGGTCGGCGTCCAGGCCCACGAGACCGTGCATGGCGGTCGAGAGTCCGATGGCCACCACGGTGGCCCCGCCGCATGATTCCACGCACTCGGCGAGGGAGACCAGGACGGCCTCCATGACCACGGCAGAGTCCTGCACCTCCCAGCCGGGCTGCGGCTGTTGCAGGGGGTACTCGCGGAACGCGGTGCACCGCCAGCCGACCTCGTCCCCGAGCCCGAAGGCCGAGACCTTGGCGGCGGTGGTGCCGACATCGATACCCAGGACGACCTCGCGGGTGTGGTGGGGGTGGGGCATCGGCGTCGACATGGGTCCATTGTTGCGGTGCCCGGACGTCGGCAACCCGTCGTTGCCAACCTTTGCCCTCGAAGTCCGCGCGCGGTTCCCCCGCTGACCCGGGCGAGGTAGCTTGGCGACATGAACACCCCGGTTCGCTGCGAGCTCATCGGTGGCCCGCACCAGCACGTTTCCGACGCGGAGCTCGACGCCTTCATCACCCGCAATCTCGCGGACCTCGACGTGGACGGCAAGGTCGTCACCCTCGTCGTGCCCGACGGCACGCGGAGCTGTCCCCTGCCCCTCGTCATCGCCGGCGTCCACCGGCAACTCATCGGACGCGTCGCCAGCCTCACGGCCGTGATCGCCCTGGGAACCCACTCCTACATGGAACCCGACGAGATCGACCGCCACTTCGGTGTCGGTGGCCCCGGACAACCCGCGACGCTCGCGGAGGCCTACCCCGGCCTCGTCGTGGTCAACCACGAATGGCAGGACCCGTCGATGATCGTCAAGGTCGGGACGCTGGGCGCCGAGACGATCCGCGAGCTCTCCCGTGGCAGTCAGGCAGTCGCCGTCGACGTCGAGCTGAACCGTCATGTGGTCGAGGCCGACGTGAACATCGTCATCGGGCCCGTGTTCCCGCACGAAGTGGTCGGGATCTCGGGCGGCAACAAGTACTTCATCCCCGGATGCGCGACGCATGATGCGATCGACCTCAGCCACTGGGTGGGTGCCCTCATCGGCGTGGAGGACGTGATCGGCGCCACAGGCATCACTCCCATGCGTGCCATCATCAACGCCGGATCAGAACTCATCCGCGGGCAGCGCCTCGCCCTGAGCCTCGTGGTCGAGTCGGGCTCGGGCGAGGTCGAGGCCGCGGCCTTCGGGACGTCCGAGGACTCGTGGGCCGCAGCCGCCGACATCGCCGCGCAGACGCACATCGTGTACGTGGACGAACCCTTCACCCGCGCCATCGCCTGCATGCCCACGCGTTACGACGACATCTGGACCGCCGCCAAGGGATGCTACAAACTGCAGCCGGCCATGGCCGACGGCGGCGAGGTCATCATCTACGCCCCCCACGTCACCGAGGTTTCGGAAACCCACCACGAAATCTACGAGATCGGCTACCACTGCATCGAGTACTTCACCCGGCAGTGGGACAGGTTCTCCCAGTACCCCAAGGGCGTCCTGGCGCACTCCACACACGTGCGTGGGGCGGGCAGCTACAACCCGGCGACGGGCGTGGAGACCAATCGCATCAAGGTCACGCTCGCGACGAAGATCCCGCCGGAGGTCTGCGCGCAGGTGAACCTCGGCTACCTCGACCCCGACACCCTCGACCTGGACGCCGAGGCCGCGCGTCCCGGGACGACCGTGATCCCGAACGCGGGAGAGATCCTCTACAAGCGACGGTGAGGACGACGACGCCCTACGGACGACGGCGACCCGGGACGCGTCCGGTCGAACCGCGCACGACCAGCGAGACCGGCAGCACCATCGGCCCCGAGAGGTCATAGGTCCCGCCGCCGACCAGGTGCAACACCGCCTCGGCACCGCGCTGGCCGAACATCACCAGTGGCGCCGCAATCGTCGTCAGACCGGGCGTGACGAGGTCGGACGCGAACGTGTTGTCGAAGCCGATCACGCTCATGTCGTCGGGCACCCGGACGCCGGCCTTCCCGAGTCCACGCATCAGGCCGATCGCCACCAGGTCGTTGTACGCGAGGACCGCCGTGCACGTCGTGGCCGCCACCTGGGCTGCGACCTCCTCGCCACCGCGGACGGTCGGCGTGACGGGACCCACCCTGTGGTCGATGAGGCCGGCGTCCGCCATGGCCTTGGTGAAGGCGCGCCACCGCGCGCCGTCGGCCCAGGACGCGGCGGGGCCGGCCACGTAGGTGACCCGCCGGTGGCCCAGGGACGCGAGGTGCGCGATTGCCTCCGTCACTCCGGCGGCCGTGTCGGGGATCACACTCGGGATCGAGCGCATGTGGCGGTTCAGCAGGATGACCGGCAACCGCTTGGCCACAGCGCGCAACTCGTTGTCAGAGACCCGTGAGCTCGCGACGAGCAGTCCGTCCAGCGCAGGGATCACCCGGTCCAGCGCCGCCTTCTCGACGAGGGCCGATTCCTCGGCGTCGATCACGACCAGGCTGTAGCCCGCTGCAGCCGTTGCACGTTCGGCTCCCCTGATGATCCCGAAGTAGAAGGGGTTGGTGACATCGCTGAGGAGCAGCCCGAGCATGCGGGTGCGGGTCCGGGCCGGGGGGCGGTAGATCTCGCCGATGCGGTACTCCAGCTTCTCTGCGGCCTCGTGGATCCTGCGCGAGGTCTCGGGACTCACCCGGCCCGGCCGGGCGAACGCCCGGCTCACGGTCGAAGGGCTGACCCCTGCCTCACGAGCGATGTCGTAGATGGTGGCCGGGCGCTGCACGGCGTCCCCCGTTCCCACGGTCATGCCAGTGACACTAGTGGTGATCACCAGGCGGCACGGTCGGTGGCAAGAGATGGCAACCACTGGCTCAGGGCATGCCCGTTCGGGCTCAATGGAGTGAACAGACACCAGTCAACGAAGACCGAAGAAAGAAGGACGCACCCCATGCTCCGACCCGTCGACACGTCCAGCCGGGAACGCAAGAACCTCAACGGCCTGTGGGCCTTCCGCCTCGACCGCGAAGGCGTCGGGACGGCGCAGGCCTGGCAGGCCGGCGACCTCCCCGATGCCAGCCAGATGGCTGTTCCGGCCAGCTTCAACGACCTCGCCACCGACCGCGAGACCCGCGAGTTCTTCGGTGACATCTGGTACCAGACGGTCGTCCGCGTGCCGCGCGGCTGGGCCGGGCAGCGCATCGGCGTCCACCTCGAGTCGGCCACGCACCGCGGGACGGTGTTCGTGAACGACACCGAGGTCATCACCCACCAGGGCGGCTACCTGCCCTTCGAAGCCGACATCACCGATCTGGTCGCCCCTGGTGAGGAGTTCCGCCTCACCGTTCGCGTGAACAACGTGCTCAGCTTCCAGACGATCCCGCCGGGCGTCATCGAGGATTCCCCCCACGGGCCCAAGCTGCGCTACTGGCACGACTTCTTCAACTACGCCGGCATTCACCGCGACGTCTGGCTGACAGCGCGCCCCGAGTCCCACCTCACCGACGTCACGGTCATCACAGACATCGACGGCACCACCGGACGCGTCACCTACTCGACCGAAGCGGTCGGCGCCCTCGTCACGGACGTCGTCGTCCGGGACGCAGCAGGGCTCACCGTCGCAACCGCCACCGGAGCCGAGGGGACGCTCGACATCCCGGACGCCCACTTCTGGGCGCCGGGCGACGGCTACCTCTATGACGCCGAATTCCGAATGCTCGACGGTGAGACCGTGGTCCACAGCTACCACCAGTCGGTCGGCGTCCGCACTGTCACGATCGACGGCACGAAACTCCTGGTCAACGGCCAGCCCGTGTACCTCACCGGCTTCGGCATGCACGAGGACCACGTCACGGTCGGCAAGCAGCACATCGACTCGATGATGATCCGCGACTTCGAATGCCTGCGCTGGATCGGGGCCAACTCCTTCCGGACGTCCCACTACCCCTATTCCGAACGCGTGATGGACTATGCGGACGCACAGGGCATCCTCGTCATCGACGAAACCCCCGCCGTCGGCCTCAACATGGGTCTCGGCGGCGGGATCATGGGCGCCCAGGGCTACACCACCTACTCCCCCGACACGATCAACGACGTCACGCAGGAGGTCCACGCCCAGGTCATCCGCGACCTCATCGCCCGCGACAAGAACCACCCGTCGGTGATCATCTGGTCGATCGCGAACGAGCCCGAGAGCGAGACCGAGGGGGCCGAGGACTACTTCCGTCCGCTGTTCGACGTGGCACGCCAGGCGGACGCGTCGCGTCCGGTCGGTTTCGTCAACGTCATGCTGGCACCCCACGGTGCCTGCCGGGTGAGCCAGTTCGCCGACCTGATCATGCTCAACCGCTACTACGGCTGGTACGTCTTCAACGACGACCTCGTCGGCGCCGAGGCCGCCTTCGCGTCCGAGTTGGAGGGATGGTCGACCGAAGGCAAGCCGATCATCATCACCGAGTACGGTGCCGACACCTACCCGGGGCTGCACCAACTCCCTGGCCAACCCTGGAGCGAGGAGTACCAGATCGACTACCTCGAGGCGCAGCACCGCGTGTTCGACAATTGCGACGCCGTGGTCGGCGAGCAGATGTGGAATTTCGCCGACTTCGCCACCACGGCGGGGATCATGAGGGTGGGCGGCAACAAGAAGGGCGCCTTCACCCGCGATCGCCAACCGAAGTCGTCCGCGCACCTCTTGCGTCGACGCTGGACCTCCACCACCTCCCCCTGGAACAGAAAGAACGGCTGACATGACTGACAACTCGACCAACCTCGCCCAGGTGGGCGTCATCGGCATGGCGGTGATGGGGTCGTCCCTCGCCCGCAACCTCGCCCACAAGGGCTACCGCACCGCGGTCTACAACCGCACCACATCGAAGACGGACGCCGTCATGGCCGAGCACGGGAGTGAGGGCGACTTCGTCCCGGCCCACACGCTCGAAGAGTTCGTTGCGTCGCTCGAACAGCCTCGCCGCATCATCATCATGGTGAAGGCCGGGTCGGGCACCGACGCCACGATCGACTCCCTGGTCCCGCTCCTCGACGAGGGCGACATCGTGGTCGACGGCGGGAACGCCTTCTTCGAGGACACGCGCCGCCGCGAGGCCGCGCTGCGCGAGCACAAGCTGCACTTCGTGGGGTGCGGGATCTCCGGCGGCGAGGTGGGCGCACTCGAGGGTCCGGCCATGATGCCCGGCGGGTCGAAGGAGAGCTACGAGGCCCTCGGCCCGATCCTGGAGAAGATCGCCGCCCAGTACGAGGGCGAGCCCTGCTGCGCCTGGATCGGCACCGACGGCGCCGGGCACTTCGTGAAGATGGTGCACAACGGCATCGAGTACGCCGACATGCAGTTCATCGGCGAGGCGTACGAACTGCTCAAGGGCGCCGGATTCTCGGCGGCCGAGGCCTCCGAGGTCTTCCAGACCTGGAACACCGGCGACCTCGACTCGTTCCTGATCGAGATCACCGCCGAGGTCCTGGCGATGGTCGATCCGCGCACCGGTGCGCCGCTCATCGACGTCATCGTCGACGAGGCCGGCATGAAGGGTACGGGGACCTGGACCGTCCAGTCGGCCCTGAACCTCGGGACGCCGGTCAACACCATCGCCGAGTCGGTCTTCGCGCGCGCACTGTCGGGCCACACCGAGCTTCGCGCCGCCGCGCAGGCGGCCCTGTCGGGCCCCGACCGCACCGTGACGGTCGACGACCGCGACGCATTCGTCGAATCCATCCGGCAGGCGCTGTGGGCGTCCAAGGTCATCGCCTACGCGCAGGGCCTGGACGAGATCCGCATGGCTGCTGCCGAGTACGGGTGGGAGATCGACGTGGCAAGCGTGGCGCGCATCTGGCGTGACGGCTGCATCATCCGTGCGAAGCTGCTCGACCGCATCAGCAACGAGTACGCGGCCAACAACCTCGTCACGCTGCTGGAGGCCCCGTCCATCAGAGCTGGACTGGCGGACTCCCAGGACGGCTGGCGCGAGGTCGTCGCAGTGGCGGCCCGGGCCGGCGTCCCGATCCCCGGATTCTCGGCGGCGCTCGCCTACTACGACATGGCGCGTGCCCCCAGGGTCAACGCAGCGCTCACCCAGGGCTTGCGGGACCAGTTCGGGTCACACACCTATCGCCGGATTGACGACGACGGCACCTGGCACATCCAGTGGTCAGGCGACCGCTCCGAGGTAGCCTACGAGTCGACCCACTGACCCGACAGAACCACGTCATCCCGAGCAGTGGGCGTCAGCGCAGCCGGGTCAGCGTGACCTCGACGAACATGTCGCAGGTCTCGCCCCCGACGAACAGGCCCCGCAGCGGCGACACGTCCGCGTAGTCGCGGCCCCGCCCCACCACGATGTGGTCGTCCCCGACGGTCCCCTCGTTGGTGGGGTCGAGGCCGCGCCAGCCGCCGTCCCAGTACTCCAGCCAGGCGTGCGACTGGCCCGAGGACGATTCGCCGGCTGCCTGCTCGGTGTCGGGCATGAGGTAGCCGGAGACGTACCGGGCCGGCACTCCCCCGCTGCGCAGGGCACCGATGAGCACGTGCGTGAGGTCTTGGCACACACCGGCGCCGGTGGCCCACGCGTCGCGGGCGCTCGAGTGCACATCGGTCACGCCGGGCAGGTACGTGACGCGGGACACCACGAGGTCGCGCGCCAGCAGGACGAAGTCACTGGGACGCGCGGCCGCCGCGCGCAGGTCAGCAGCCATGGACGCCAATTCGTCGGCGGGGGTGACCAGGCGTCCGAGGTTGAGGTACTCGGCGTGCTCGCTCACGACCTCGGGACGCGTGAACGCGTCCCAACCGACGTTGTCCCACGTCACTGGACGGTGGTCGATGATCACCTCGCTCGTCGAGACGAGGCGCAGGTGCTCGTGGCGCTCATGGAGTTCGAAGGCCGTGACGGCCGTCCCCCAGTAGTCGGTGAAGGTGTGCGTCCAGGCCGAGGGTGACACCTCGACACGGGAGTGGAGCACCTGCTGGTCGCTCGTGTTCATCGGGGTCATGCGGGCCTCGTTGTACGACGAGGACGCGCCCCCCCGGTAGCTGTAGCCGGTGCTGTGCACGACGCGGAGCGTGAGGCTCACAGCGCTCCTCCCTTCCAGGTGGGTGACGCGGCACCCTCGAAGTAGCGCTCCGAGATGGCGGCGTCGAGGTCGACGCAGAGGTGCTGCAGCGCGGTCAGTCGCTCGGGCAGCGTCGACAACACCTCATCCATGCGCTGGTACTCCAGTTCGGCGCGGGCCTTGCCCAGCAGCCACACCGGCGTCCCCTCGGCCCTCGCACCCTCAACGCCCGGTTCGAGCGCGGTGAGGGCCTCCTCGACCGACCGCAGGGAGTGGACCACCGAGCCCGGGAACAACCCGTCCAGCAGCAGGAAGCCTGCGGCGTCGCGTCCGAGGGTCTCGGCGCCATAGGTGCGGCGATAGGCGTGGAGCGCACCCCTGGCGCGCAGCGCACTGGTCCACGCGCTGGGCCGGTTCGGCGTGCTCGCGGCGAGCATCATCGTTCTGGCCGTCATGTCGACCTGCTCCAGGCCCCGCCCCAACTCGAGGAAGAGCCACCCCTCGTCGTGGCTCATCGCGCTGTCGGCGGTGCCGTTGATGACCGCGCACCGTTCGCGAAGCAGGTTGAGCGCCGAACTCGGACGCATGAGCCGTAGCGAGGGGCCCGAACCTGCGTGCCAGGTGGTGTTGATGGCCTCCCACATCTCGGGGGGAACCGTCTCGCGGGCACGACGGGCTGCCTCGCGGGCACCTGCGATCGCCGACACCACCGAGGGGGACGCGAGGTCGTGCAGCAGGAGTTGGGCGATCTCGTCGCTCACCGAGTCCGAGGTGCTCGGGTAACCCATCACGCCCAGGAGGGTTTGGGCCGCGTCGTGCACGTCGACGGTCGGATCCTCCACCACGAGTTGCAGGTGCACGTCGAGGATGCGGCAGGTGCTCTCGGCGCGCTGGACGTAGCGTCCGATCCAGTACAGCGACTCGGCGATCCGGCTCAGCATGTCGAATCCTCCACTCCTGTCTGCCGCCGCGCCTGTTGCTGCTGCTGCGGCTGCTCGTGCGGTGCGAGGATGGCCCGCACACCCTGTTGTCCCTGCGGCAGGGCCACGAAGCGGGCCGACACCGGTGGGGCCGGGGGCTGGACGTCCAGGTCGTCCGTGAGCACCCACGTGTCCTTCGACCCGCCGCCCTGGGAGGAGTTCACGATCAACTCACCTTCAGGGAGCGCGACCCGGGTCAGGCCGCCCGGCAGCACCCTCACCTCATCGCCGTTGTTGACGGCGAACGGACGCAGATCCACGTGCCTCGCTGCGAACGTGCCGTCGATCATCGTGGGCACGGTCGACAGCTGGACGACGGGTTGGGCGATCCAGCCGCGAGGGTCGTCGAGGATCCGCTGACGCAGCGCGTCCAGTTCGGTCCGGGTGGCCGCGGGACCGATGACGATTCCCTTGCCGCCCGAGCCATCCACGGGTTTGACGACGAGTTCCGCCAGTCGATCGAGCACCTCTACCCGATGGTCCGGCTCCTCCAGACGCCAGGTGTCGACGCCGGGGAGGATCGGTTCCTCGGACAGGTAGTAGCGCACCAGGTCGGGCACGTAGGTGTAGACGAGCTTGTCGTCGGCCACTCCATTGCCGATGGCGTTCGCGATCGTGACGTTGTTGCGTCGCACCGCGTTCAACAGACCAGCGCTGCCCAACAGGGAGTCGCCGCGGAACTGGGTCGGGTCGAGGAACTCGTCGTCGACCCGTCGATAGATGACGTGCACCGGCCACAGACCCTTCGTGGTGCGCACGGAGACGCGTCCGTTGCGGCACACGAGGTCGCGTCCCTCGACGAGTTCGACGCCCATCATCCGGGCCAGCAGGGCGTGCTCGAAGTAGGCGGAGTTGTGGACGCCGGGCGTCAGGACCACGATCGTCGGATCGCTGACACCGGGTGGCGCTGCGGCCGCCAGCGCCTCCCGCAACATCAACGGGTAGTTCTGCACGGGCAGGATCTTGTGGCGATTGGCGACCTCGGGCAGCGCCGACGTGATCGCCCGGCGGTTGGTCATCACGTACGACACACCCGAGGGGACGCGGACGTTGTCCTCCAGGACGCGGAACGTGCCCTTGGCATCCCTGACGAGGTCGATGCCCGCCACGTGCACACGGACGCCGTTGGCCGGCTCGATCCCGGCGACCACCCGGTGGAAGTGGGGTGAACTGGTGACCACCTGCCGGGGCACCACCCCGTCGGCGAAGACCTCGCCCTGACCGTAGACGTCGGCCAGGAACCGCTCGAGCGCCCTGACTCGCTGGGCGACCCCCTGCTCGATGCGCGTCCACTCGGACGCCTTCAGGATGCGGGGCAGGATGTCGAGCGGGAACGGCGTCTCGAGACCCCCGATGTCGAAGGTGACACCCTGGTCGAAATACGTTCGCCGCAGGTATTCCGCCCTCGACCTCACCTCGTCGGCGGGCAACCCGCGCAGGATCTCCTCCAGTTGGGCGTAGACCTCACGCACCTCACCGGACGCGGGGTCGACGAACATCTCGTCGAACGCGCCGGGTGCGGCGGCATAGTCGTCAAAGAGCGGGCTCACACTCGCACATTAGGCACGTCGTGTAACACACGTGTTTCGTCCACGAAACAGGGCTGAACTCGTGGGCGTCCCGGTGCCCGGGCTGCCGCGTATGCTGACCACGATGGGCACAGACACCACGTCGCGGCCGGCATTCCCGCCCGACATCCAGCGCGCCGTCGACGAGTGGGGTCTCTCGGGCTCGCTGCGTCGACGCTCGACCATTCGCCGCTACGTCGAGGACGACGGCATCGTCGTCGGACGCCGGCCCTCAGGCGCGCCCCGCAGCCTTCAGGTCGATCCGCTCCCGGTGGTGCTCGACGCAGTCGAGTGGTCGGCCCTGGAAGCCGGCCTCGCGCAGCGCGCCCACCTGCTCGAACTCCTCCTGGCCGATGTCTACGGCCCCCGACACCTTCTGGAGCGCGGCACGATCCCCGCCCAACTCGTGCTCGGCCACCCGGGATTCGTCCCCCAGGCCGACGGCATCCCGACGCGCGACGAACTGGTCCTCACGGCTACCGACCTGGGCCGCGCGTCCGATGGCCGGTGGACGGTGCTCGGCGACCGGACGGAGGCCCCCACCGGTGCGGGCTACGCCATGGCTGTGCGTCGTGTCACGGCGAGGGCGCTCACGGCCACCCACCGATCAGCCGACCTGCGGCGACTGCGCGGCTTCTTCGACAGCTTGCGTGGCCGCCTGCTGGCGCTGGCCTCCGGCACGTCCGAGGTGTCGCGCGTCGTCCTGCTCGGTGAAGGTGGCGACGGAGAGTCAGCTTTCGACGACGCCTTCACCGCCATGCTCCTGGGCTTCCCCCTCGCCCGCGCGGACGACCTCGTCCTGGCGGACGGGCGTCTCTGGCTGCGCACCACCGCCGGACGCGAACCCCTCGACATCGTGGTGCGCCGCGTGGACGCTCGGGCCAGTGACCCGCTCGACCTCGACTCGCGCTCGTCCAACGGCGTCCCGGGGCTGGTGGAGGCCTCACGCCGGGGCATGGTCACGGTCGTCAATCCCCTGGGCTCCGGCATCCTCGAGAATCCAGCGCTCGGTGCCTTCTGGTCAGGGATCGCGCGCGACCTGCTCGACAGCGATCCCCTGATCGAGGCTCCGCAGACGTGGTGGTGCGGTGATCGCGCATCGTTGTCGCACGTGCTCGCCCACCTGCCCGAGTTGATGCTGTCACCCCTCGGCCCCACCAGGGAGCGTCCGAGGCTGCGGGGGTCAGAGCTGAGTGCGTCGCAACGCGATGTGCTCTCCAGGCGCATCGAGGCCGAACCCTGGGCCTGGTCCGGTCAGGAGGTCGTTCCTGCGTGGCTCACGCCGATCGTGACGTCCCGCGGACTGGTGGAGCGTCCGACAGTGGTGCGGACCTTCACCCTCGGCGGAGCCGGAAGCCCCGTCGTCATGCCCGGCGGGCTCGCCAGGGCTGCATCCGACGACCAGCGGGCGGGCGTGGGGACGCTCGAACAGTCCATTGCCAAGGACCTCTGGGTCCTGGGCTCGGCGGGGGTCAAGGAGGCCGTCGAGGAGTTCGCGTCGATCCGCGTCGCCAGCCCCTCGAGCCCTTCAACTCCCGATGAAGCGTCCGAACCCCGTCCCCGGGGGCTGGCGATCGCACTCTCGAACCGGTCGGCCGAGGACCTGTACTGGTTCGGACGTTACGCGGAACGGGCGGAGGCCACCGCGCGACTGCTGCTCGTGGCCGACGACCTCGTCGAAGACCACCTCAACCGCCCGGGAACCGCCGGCCACGAGGCCATGACCGTCGTGCTGGACGCGATCGACACCCTGACTGCCGTCCGCCGGGAGCGACTGTTGTCGACGAGTGACAACGGTCAACCGGATGCCGTCAGGGAACCCCTGAGCCACCTGCGCCGCCTCGTCTTCGACGCCGCCCGCCGCGGGACGATCCATCACGCGGTCAGTCGTGCCGGTCAGGCGGCGGGCGAGGTGCGCGACCTCCTGTCGTCCGACACCTGGATGGTCCTCAGCCGACTCGAGCGTCACCTCACCGACCCACCCCCCGACGAGGAGCGCCTTCAACCGGTTCTCCTGAGCGTGGTCGAGTCGCTCCTCGCCCTGGCCGGGATGAGCGCCGAGGGACTCGTGCGCGATGCCAGCTGGGCCTTCTTCGACGCAGGGCGCCGGATGGAACGCAGCCAGGAGACACTGCGGCTCTTGCGCGCGATGCTGGGGCAGGCCCGGCGTCCCAGAGTGGACGCGTTCGCCCTCGAGGCCACCCTCCGGACGACCGACAGCATCATTTCCCACCGTCGCCGGCTGGTCGACGGACGCGGACGACGCCACGAACTCGAGATCGCCCTCGACCTGCTGCTGGTCGACCCCACCAACCCCCGCTCGGTCCTCTACCAGCTCACCCGACTGCAGTCCGACCTGGCGTACGTGCCCGAGTCGTCACTGGGTGATGCCACGGCGTCACTCGTGACCCTCACGCGCTCGCTCGACCCGCGCCAACTCGCACTCGGCGAACGGGCGCGTCTGGTCGAGGCCCTGACCGCCGTCGAGAAGCGCCTCCGCGCCCTGTCCCAGCTCCTCGACAGCACCCACTTCACGCACCAGGTGCGGTCGCGCGTGGTGGTGGAAGGACTGTGAGGGCTGCGTCCGAGAAGAACCACCAAACTCGTCGTTACAAGGTGAAACACCGCACCGACTACACCTATGACGAAGAGGTCACGGCCTCCTACGGCCGGGCTGTCCTGCGTCCACGCGACACTCCGACGCAGCGAGTCATCCGGCACCAGATCGAGGTGACGCCCACGCCCAACACACTCCTCGAGCACGTCGACTTCTTCGGCAACTACAGCCACTACCTCGAGATCCACACTCCTCACCGGCAGCTCGACGTCACCAAGCACGCCGTCGTCAACGTGGCCACGCCCATGACCGATCTGGCCCGCTTCGACCGCTGGACGGTCGGCGACGGTGCGGCCGCAGCGGCCGCGGCCCCCTACGACACCGCCCTGCGCGCCGCGTTCACCCTGCCCTCGGCGCTCGTCGACCAGGGTGACGCGGTCCGGCGATTCGCCGCCGAGGCCTTCCCGAGCGACGCCCCCCTCGGACGCGCACTCGACCACCTGGTGAGCTTCATCCACGCCGAGTTCCGCTACACCCCCGGCGCGACCACCGTCCACACGACACTGCCTGAACTCCTGGATGCACGGGCGGGCGTCTGCCAGGACTTCGCCCAGCTCGCCATCGGCTGCCTGCGCGCCCAGGGCTACGCAGCCCGCTACGTGAGTGGCTACCTCGAGACGCAGCCGCCGCCGGGCCAACCCAAACTCGAGGGCGCGGACGCCACCCACGCGTGGCTCGCCGTGATGCTCCCGGACGGGACGTGGCTCGATCTGGACCCCACGAACGACTGCGCGGCCGATTCCCGCTACGTCGTGACTGCCTGGGGACGCGACTACCGCGACGTGGCCCCCCTGAAAGGCGTGATCTACAGCGAGGGTGCGTCCAGTTCATTGAAAGTCTCGGTCGACGTCACCCGACTCCCTGACTGATGCGTCTCATGGCACCATGGACGCATGGAGCCCACCCTCGACCACGTCCTCGCCACGATCGACGCCCTGGTCGCATCCACCTGGCCCACCACCGAGGCCGAGCGCATCGCCTGGTTCACCGAGCACAACCTGCACCCCACCCGCGCGCTGGGTGACGACCCTGAATGGGGCACGGCCGTGCCCGGCTGGGGCGATGCGGCGATCACCTGGTCGAGCTTCGAGGACGAGTTCGTCGACGTCGGCTGGTTCCTGCACCCCGGCGCCGGCGAAGAGGTCCTCACGGCCGAGTTCGCGCAGCTCGCCACCGGGCTTGCCGAACGGTTCGGTGATCCGGTCGAGTACTCCGACCCCGACGAGCCGCTCGGCGGCGTGTGGCAGGACGGCGTCCATTCGATCCAGCTCTACGCCCACACCGAAGAGGGCGACTGCCTGCAGATCCACGTCGGCCTGACCGAACGTGAAGAGGCCCAGGCGATCGCGTCCGGGGAGTTCGGGGTCTGAGCTTCAGTCCACGATGAGCGGCTCCATGGCCGCTCGCGTCTCGTCGGGCAGCGCCATCGGACGTCCGCCGGGGTCGGCACACACCAGCACGGTCCTTGCTCGCGCCATGACCTTTCCACCGGCCAGCGGATCGGTGATCTCGCAGGCGATGACGGCCGACGAACTCCCCAGCCCCACAGGTGCGGTCACGACGTCGTACGGCTCCAGCCTGTAGTCCATCTGGACGAGGTAGTCGACGTCCTGGCGGGCCACGAGCCACATGTACCGGGGTGCGTCCGAGGTCATGCCGAGTCGGGCCGTGGCCGGGTCGGCCTCGGTCGTCATGGCGATCCGGGCTTCCTGCACGTAGTCGAAGTAGCGGACGTTGTTGACATGGCCGTAGGAGTCGAGGTCGCTCCAGCGCACCTGCAGCGGGTGATGATGTCCGCGTCCTGACAGTGCCGGAGCCTCCAGCGGACGCATCGCCGGCAGGTCACGCTGCACCGACATGAAGTGGTCGCGCTCCGACCGCGTCATGCGCCTCGGCGTCCCCGCGGTGAAGTCGAACGGGCACAGGATGGTCGTCGCACGGGCGCACAACTCACCGTCGTGACGCAGCTCGTAACCGATGACGAACCGTGCCGCCCCGACCTCGGCCACCGCCAACTCGATCTCCATGGGCCGGTCGGAGTACGAGATCGGACGCAGGTACTCGATCTGGTGGCCCACCACGACGACCCCACCCCCAAGCATGTGGTGGTTGGGGCCGTCCAGCAGGAATTGCGCGCGCGCCTCCTGCAGGTAGTCGACGTAGAGGGCGTTGTTGACGTGCCCCTGTGCGTCCATGTCACCCCATCGGATCGGGGCGGTGAAGGTGTTCCTGGTCACTCGGACGCTTCGTCGTCGTACAGGGAGTCGACCGCGTCGGCGTAGGTCGCGGCGATGACGTTGCGACGCACCTTCATGTTGGGAGTCACCCCACCCTCATCGACGGTCAGCTCGTGGTCGAGGATGGCGAACCGCTTGACCGTCTCCCAGCGCTCGAGGTGGCTGTTGGCGCGGTCCATGAAACGTCCGATGGACGCGTGGATCTCGGGCAGCTGCGTCAGCTCCGCATAGCTGAGGTCTTTGTGGCCACGACGTTCGGCCCACTTCTCCAGGCTCACGGGGTCGAGCGTGACGAGGGCGACGATGTACTTGCGTCCCTCGCCCAGTGCGACGGCCTGACTCACGTACGGGATGTTGGCCGAGATCGCCGATTCGACCTTCTGCGGGGCGACGTACTTGCCGCCCGAGGTCTTCATGAGGTCCTTCTTGCGGTCGGTGATCGTCAGGTAGCCGTCGGCGTCCAGGGACCCGATGTCGCCGGTGTGGAACCACCCGTCGGTGTAGGACTCGGCGTTCGCCTCGGGCGAGTTGTGGTAGCCGACTGTGATGGTCGGCCCCTTGAGGAGCAGTTCGCCGTCCTCGGCGATCTTCGCCTCGATGCCCGGAATGACCGGTCCGACGGTGCCGAAGCGCGGCTTGGTCGGGACGTTGACGAAGGCGACGGCGGAGGTCTCGGTCATGCCGTACCCCTCCACGACGATGATCCCGGCCGAGTAGAACCACTCCTGAACCTGGCTCGACAACTTGGCCGAACCGGAGATGAAGAACTTGATGTTGCCGCCCATCTTCTCCTTGAGCTTGGAGAAGACGATCTTGTCGGCGACCTTGTAGCGGGCGGCGAGGCTGCGGGGCATGGGTTGGCCGGCGAGGCGGTAGCTGCGGGACTCGCGTCCGACCGCGAACGCCCAACGGGTGAGGCGACCCTTGATGCCGTCACGCGGAGCCGATGTCATCACGGCGTTGCGGACCTTCTCGAAGATGCGTGGCGCGCCACACATGAAGGTGGGGTGCACTTCTCCGAGGCCGGCCATGATGCGGTCCAGGCGTCCATCGACGGCGGTCGCGAAGCCGATGGCGATCTGGATCGAGACAAGGCACTTGCCGAAGACGTGCGACAGCGGGAGCCACAGGTACTGCACGTCATCGAGTTCCAGGATGTCCAGCGCGTCGATGGCGACGCCCTCGTATGCCCAGGCCTCGTGGGTGAGTTCGACCCCCTTCGGACGTCCGGTGGTGCCCGAGGTGTAGATCAGGGTGCTGAGGTGGTCGCGCGTCGTTGCGTCGATGGCCTGCTCGACCGAGTCGGGATGTTCCGCGAGGTGGGCGCGTCCGAGGGCCACGAACTCCGACCAGGTCAGGACGCGGGGATCAGGGTGATCACCCCTGCGGTCGTCGTCGATCAGGATGATGTGGTGAATCTGGTCGTCGAGTTCGGACGCCGACTGCACCTTCGCCGCCTGAGCGCTGTTCTCGGCGACGAAGACGACGGACGCCGAGTCCTGCAGGATGTACACGACGTCGTCGACCTGGGTGTTGGGGTACACCGTGGTGGTGGCCCCGCCTGCGCAGGCGATCCCGAGGTCGGCGAGGATCCACTCCATCCTCGTGCTGGACGCGATGGCCACCCGTTGCTCGAGGGCCAGCCCGAGCGCGACGAAGCCGGCGGCGCACTCGTGGACCGCGGTCTGGGCCTGCGTCCACGTCATGGGCGTCCACGTGTTGGGGCCGTCGACGCGGTCGGGCACGAGGTAGGCAGTGGCGTGGGGAGTCAGGTGGACGCGACGTCGGAGCATGTCTCCGATGTTGTTGGCGCTCTGCGCCAGGATCTCAGCCTGTGTGGTGGCCATGGGGGTGCTCCTCTTGGTCGATTGCACAGTCTATCGGTGACGGGCGTCCGAGCCTGTGGATGAACCGGCCAAAGGGTGGCACGCCGACTGGTCGGGAACTGACACGAGGGCCCGCAAATCCAATAATGGCGGACGTTATGCTTGAAGCACCATGGCCACGACCTCTCTGCCCGTATTCCAGCCCGGTGATCCCGCGACCGAATCGACGGACGTGCCGTGGTTGTCTGACGAGCAGCAAAGGGTATGGCGCGCCTGGCTCCTCGGCGTGGCGCGGATCGACGACTACCTCGACCGCGACCTCCGCAGCCGCGGCCTCGACATGGGTGAGTACGAGATCCTCGTGTGCCTGTCTGAGGCTCCTGCGCGGAGCATGCGCATGTCTGAGCTCGCCGATCTCGTGCACCAGTCGCGTTCACGCCTGACCCACACGATCACGCGCATGGAGCGCGACGGCTACATCGCCCGGTGCTGCGCGCCCGATGATGGGCGCGGCGTCAATGCGAGTCTCACCGATGACGGGTTCGCCCTGCTCGAAGATGCAGCGCCCAGTCACGTCCGCGCTGTGCGCCGCATCTTTGTGGACGCGGTCGACCCGCGCGATTTCGCCGCCATCGGACGCGCCATGGAGGCCGTCCTAGCGGTGGCAGACTGATCGGGTGGACCCGCTCGAGAGCTTCCTGACCAGTCTGGACGACGCCTCGTGCGTCGATACGTCCTCCCTCGCCAAGGCGCTCTACTCGACGGATGCGTCGCTCTACCGGGTCGTGCCCCAGGTGGTCGCACGTCCCCGGACGCGCGAGGAACTCATCGTCGTGGCCCGCGCGGCGCTCGCGGCCGGGCTTCCGGTCACCACCCGTGGGGCCGGGACAAGTTGCGCGGGCAACGCAGTGGGCACCGGACTCGTCATCGACGTGGGACGCCACCTCACCTCCATCCTCGCTCTTGACGCGGACGCCCGCACCGCGACCGTCGAGCCGGGCGTCGTGCAGGCGTCCCTGCAGGCCGCAGCGAAGCCGTTCGGGCTGCGTTTCGGACCCGATCCCTCGACCCACACCCGATGCACCATCGGGGGGATGATCGGCAACAACGCGTGCGGTCCCCGCGCCCTGGGCTACGGACGCACCTCCGACAATGTGGTCGCCCTCGAGATCCTGACCGGAACCGGTGAGCTCGTGACGCTGGGGGGCGCAGACCTCGCGTCCCCCCTGCCTGCCCTGCGTGACCTCGTCGGCGCCAACCTGGGGACCATCCGCACCGGCTTCGGACGCTTCGGACGCCAGGTGTCGGGCTACTCGATGGAGCACCTGCTGCCCGAGCGCGGGTTCGACGTCGCCCGCTTCTTCGCGGGCACCGAGGGGACGCTGGGCATCATCGTCCAGGCCACGGTCCGCCTCGTCGCCGACGCCCCGATCGCGCTGATGGTCGCGCTGGGGTACCCGACGATGGCCGACGCGGCCGACGCCATGCCTGTGATCCTTCCCTTCCGCCCCACCGCCGTCGAGGGCATGGACCGGCGCATCGTCGACGTGGTGGCGCGACGGCGCGGGGAGTCGTCCGTGCCACCACTCCCCCGCGGCGACGGCTGGGTGTTCGTCGAGGTCGTCGGTGACGATCCCGATGAGGTGCGTGGACGCGCGGACGCGATGCTCGCTGCGTCCGGGGCCCTGGAGGGTTGGGTGGTGGACGATCCCGATCGCGCGAAGGTGCTGTGGAAGATCCGCGAGGACGGCGCCGGCCTCGCCGGTGTCAGCCTCGAGAACCCCGCTTATCCGGGCTGGGAGGATGCTGCTGTTCCCCCCGAGAGGCTCGGGGCCTACCTTCGCGAGTTCGACGCGTTGCTCGACCGGTACGGCCTGCAGGGGCTTCCTTACGGACATTTCGGCGACGGTTGCGTCCACTGCAGGATCGACTTCCCGCTCGAGCGCGCCGGCGGTACGAGCACCTATCGAGCCTTCGTCGAGGACGCAGCCGCTCTCGTGGCGAGCCACGGCGGTTCGATGTCGGGCGAGCACGGCGATGGACGGGCACGCTCGGCACTCCTCCCCGCGATGTACTCCCCGGCCGCCCTGTCACTGTTCGGGCAGGTCAAGTCGCTGTTCGACCCGTCCAACCTCCTGAATCCGGGCGTTCTCGTCGATCCACGACCGGTGGACGCCGACGTGCGCGTCGCAGCCACCATCGGATCGCCCCTGCGCACCAGCCATCCCGAGTTCGTGCGCGAGGTGCACCAGTGTTCGGGTGTCGGCAAGTGCCTCGCCGACTCGACCTCCGGTGGCGGAGTGATGTGTCCCAGCTTCCAGGCGACGCGGGACGAGAAGGACTCGACCCGCGGACGCGCGCGCGTCCTGCAGGAGATGGTGAACGGCTCGCTCATCACCCAGGGATGGCGCTCACCCGAGGTGCGCGAGGCCCTGGACCTCTGCCTGTCGTGCAAGGGCTGCTCGCGTGACTGCCCGACCGGGGTCGACATGGCCGCCTACAAGTCGCGCGTCCTCTACGAGAGCCTGAAGGGTCGCGTACGTCCGGCGTCCCATTACGCCATGGGTTGGCTGCCACGCTGGGGACGCATGGTCGCGTCCGTGCCGGGGCTCGGCGCCGTGGCCAATCTGGGGACGCAGACACCCGGCCTGAAGCACGCCATCCGCTGGGCGGCCGGGGTCGACCAGCGACGTCCGATGCCGAAGTTCAGGCCGTTCGGTTCGGCCGCCCGTGACTACCGTCGGGGCGCGGACGCCGAGGTCGAGGTCGACGGGACGCGTCCGCCTGTCGCGATCTGGGTCGACTCGTTCACGCACGCCTTCGAGGGCGCCCAACTCCCGGCGCTGGTGTGGGCCCTGGCCGACGGCGGGTTCGAGCCCTTCGTCATCGAGGACACGGCGTGCTGTGGTCTCACCTGGATCACCACCGGCCAACTCGACGGTGCGCGAAGGCAACTCCAGGGTGCTGTGGAGGTTCTCGGCCCGATCGCCGAGGCGGGTATCCCGATCGTCGGCATGGAACCCAGTTGTCTGGCGGTGTGGCGCAGTGACGCCGCCGACCTGCTCCCGGACGAACCACGGGTCGCCACGATCGCCTCGGCCATCCGCACCCTGGCAGAACTTCTGGGCACGGTCGAGGAGTGGGACGCGCCCGACCTGACCGGACACACGATCATCGCCCAACCCCATTGCCACCATGCGTCCGTGCTGGGATGGGCGGCCGACGCTGCCCTGTTGGCGCGCACGGGCGCTGAGGTCATCACACTCGGAGGGTGTTGCGGTCTCGCCGGGAACTTCGGGGTCGAGCGCGGGCACTACGAAGTGAGCGTCAAAGTGGCCGAGCACGACCTCCTGCCGGCCCTGCACGCCCACCCGGACGCGATCGTGCTGGCGGACGGATTCAGCTGCCGCAAGCAGGTCTCAGACCTCGAGGCCCGCGATTCGATGACGCTCGCCCAACTCCTGGCCGCCCACGGACGCTGATCAGCCGGTCAGGGAGGACGGCGACGCCGACCGCGCCTTCCTGACCACAGCGACGGACTGGATGGTCGCTGCCACCAGCGGCGGCGCAAGGACCATGCCGATGAGACCCGCGACGGTGCCGCCGATCAGCGTGGCGAGCAGCACGACCACGGGGTGGATGCGCAGCGCTGAGCCGAGCGCCCAGGAACTGACCGCGCTCTGGATGGTGCCGTTGGAGATGACGAACACGACGGCGATGATCGCTGCGGTGCTTGCTCCGCCCGAGCCGAAGGCGATCAGAACCGCGAACGCGCCCGTGATCCAGGCGCCGAGGAACGGGATGAACGACAGCACGAAGTACAGGATGAAGATCGAGCCGGCCAACGGCACCCTCAGCAGCAGCAGCGGCACCATGAGGATGGGCGCGGTCACCAGGGTGGTGATCGAAACGCCCTTGAAGTAGCCGCGCAGCGACGTCTGCACGACGCTGGCGACGTCTTCGGTGAGCTCCGCGTCCCACGAGGCCATCCGCGCCAGCCAGCCAGGAAAGTTGCGTCCGTCCCGGAGCACGAAGAAGAGGAAGAAGACCGAGAAGAAGGTGCCCATCCCGAACGCCAACGCGCCCGAGAAGGTACCGGACGCCAGGCCGACCAACCCCTGGGCGACGCGCGGGGCGTACTGCTCGACGTTCCCCCTCATGCGCTCGAGGAGCAGCGGGTCCAGGTCGAGCGTGCGTCCCCAGGCCACCAACGAGTCCCAGCCCGCCCACAACTGACGGTAGATCTGGGGCAACTCACTCAGGAAACCACGGACCACGACAGCGACCATCAACGCAGCGAGCGCGATCGCCACCAGCAGACCCACCACAGTGGCGAGGAGCCTGCTGAGGCCCCAGCCCTCGAGTCGAAGGACGAGGGGCTCCAGGACCACCCCCAGGATGACGGCGATGACCAACGGCACGACGATCCCGCTGATGGCTCCCAGTGCCGTCGACAGGATCACGAGCAGGGCCAGGACGCCGATGGACGCCCAGCTTGCCCTCCCCATCCGGAGGAGACGAGCCGTCCGGTCCCGCTGGGGGGTGTCACTCACGATGTCCTCGATTCGCCTGTGCGGCCCCGCTGCCGATGGGGAGGCGACAACAGTCCCGAGAGGGCCCCACCTGTGGGCGAACACTAGCAGTCGCGCCAGCGCGACCAGTGCTACCGAACCCGGCGCACTGAAGACTGGAGGCTGAGGTCGTTCCAGCGTCCCGGGTCGTCGAGCGTCGCCATGCCCACCTCGACGCCACCCCGACCCACGGACGCGACGCTGACGAGCAGCGACAGCGTCGGGTAGCCGTGGACGCGGTTGTCGCGGATGATGGCGCGATCATCAAGGGGACCCACCCCGGTGGACGCCGCCAGGACCGCCAGCCAGGCATCCCACCACCGGCCATCCGGGCCGGGGGTGGTGGGGGCGGACGCGAAGGCGTCGAGCCAGGCCGCGACGCGCGCAGTCGCCGGGTCGTCCACGTCGTCGTGCGCGATCATGTGCGTCCCGGGGGCCAGGTCGACGACCCGTGGGGCGCCGCCCTCCCATGACGTGACGCGGACGCCGTCGGCGGTGACCTGCACGAGGTTGAAACCCAGTGTGGTCAGCGGATCAGGAAGGGCCCGCCCGGCGAGGGCGTCCAGGACGAGGGAACCGCGTGAGGTCACATCAGGCCCTTCAGCGCCACCGGCGCGGTTGAGCAGCACTGCCAGATTCGAGTCGTCGACGGCGAGCCAGGCGCCACCCGCGAGCTCGTCCAGAACCCCGCGGACCGCCGGCCGATCCGGCCACCAGGCGCCCAACGAACGCCACGGACGCTGCGGGTCCTCGTCGCGTACGGCCAACACCCTGACGGGGCCGGCGCCCGGCTCCGGGACGCGGATCACGACGGTGCACATGATCAGGAAGGGTACTCACCCACGTCCACGATGGGACAATCGCACCCATGGTCATCGTCGTTGGGGTCACGGGCGGTATCGCCGCCTACAAGGTCGTCCACCTCGTGCGGTTGTTCATCGGGGATGGGCACGAGGTGCACGTGGTCCCGACCGAGGACGCCCTGCGCTTTGTGGGACGCCCCACCTGGGAGGCGATCTCGAGGAACCCGGTCACGACGTCGGTGCACGACGACGTTCCCCAGGTTCGGCACGTGGCGCTCGGGCAACGGGCCAACCTCGTCGTCGTGGCGCCCGCGACGGCCAACACCATCGCGACCATGGCCGCCGGCCTGGCCGATGACCTGCTCGGGACGACGCTCCTCGCCACCAGCGCTCCCGTGTTGATCGCACCTGCGATGCACACCGAGATGTGGAATCACCCCGCGACCAGGGCGAACGTGGCGACCCTGCGGTCGCGCGGAGTCCATGTGGTCGGGCCGGACGACGGCCCACTCACCGGCGGCGACTCGGGCCCGGGACGCATGAGTGAGCCGGAGGTGATCCACGAAGCTGCGCTCGCGCTGCTCACCACGCGAGCCGATCTGGCCGGCCTCACCGTGGCCGTGTCGGCGGGCGGCACGCGTGAGCCCATTGATCCCGTCCGCTACCTCGGGAACCGCTCAAGCGGACGGCAGGGGGTCGCGCTCGCCGTCGCGGCCGCCGAGCGGGGTGCCCACGTGCTGCTGGCCGCGGCCAACATCGACGGCGACATCCTGCGCGACGCCCAACGGCCCGGGGTTCACATCACGAAGGTGGGCTCCGCCGCGGACCTCTCGACGGTGATGCGGCGAGCCGCGGACATCGCGGACATCATCATCATGGCCGCGGCGGTCGCGGACTACCGCGTGGCTGAGATCTCGGACGGCAAGCTGACCAAGGAGTCCGGCGCGCCGCCGACCCTCACCCTCGTCGAGAACGAGGACATCGTCGCCGGTCTGGCGTCCCGTCGGCGTCCCGGCCAGACCATCGTCGCCTTCGCGGCCGAGACCGCTCGCGGTGACGAACTCCTCGAGCGTGGTCGTCGCAAGCGGAGCCGCAAGGGCGTCGACCTGCTCGCCGTGAACGAGGTCGGCTGGGAGAAAGGCTTCGAGGCGCCGGACAACCGATTGACCATCCTCGGCTCGGCCGACGAGATCGTCGCGGAAACCGCCGGGTCGAAGCGTCACGTCGCGGACGCGCTGCTGGACGCCGTGCTCGACACGCGCCGTTTGCCCTGAAAGGAGCGCCTCGAGGCCCGGGTGCAGGGGGCGCCCGCGGCGTACGCTTGAGTCATTGAAGTCCGGCCTCCTCGAGGAGGACGACCGCATCGAGTACGTGGAGACGGTCCCGGATCGTCGTATCGAGATCGCGATGCAGCCGACCATGTCACTGGGCGAGACCAAGAGGGTCCACCGCGACACGGCCAGGTACACCCTGACCCACGAATTCGAGCCGGAAGCCAGCGGCACCAGGATGACGTTGCGGGTGCAGGTGCATGACGTGCATGTCTCCGAACGCCTGATCGACCGGCTGGAGGGCAAGAGTGCCGATCGGTTGGTGCACAACCGCCTGCAACGGATCGCGAAGGCTGTCGAATCCTCGGCGTCCGACGCGTGACCGGGACGAAGCAGCGCTCAGTCGACGTCGTTGCCTGCCACACGGTGGAATTCGGCCCGTCGTCGGGCCTGCTCGACCGGGTCGGGCACCGGAAGGGACGCGACGAGCTTGCGCGTGTAGTCGTGCTTCGGGTTCGAGAGCACTTCCGTCCCGGTCGCGACCTCCAGTAGCTCACCCTGGTAGAGGACGCCAATGCGGTGGGCCAGCATGTCGACCACAGCGAGGTCGTGACTGATGAACAGGCACGAGAATCCGAGGCGCTGCTGCAACTCCTTGAACAGCTCGAGAACGGTGGCCTGCACCGACACGTCGAGAGCGCTCGTCGGCTCGTCCGCGACCAGCAGCTTGGGGTCGAGCACGAGCGCTCGCGCCAGGCTCACGCGCTGACGTTGCCCTCCGGAGAGCTCGTGGGGGAAGCGTCGGGCATAGGCCGCGGGCAGTTCGACGGCCTCCAGCATCGCGGACACCTTCGCCCTGCGATCGGCGCTCGACAGGTTGCGGGCATGGATCTCGAGGGGCTCCTGGATGCACTCGCCGATCGTGAGCTGGGGATTGAAGCTCGTGGCCGGATCCTGGAAGACAAAGCCGATCTGCTTCCGGACGGGCTTGAAGTCACGTTCCCGGATGCCGCGCATCTCGTGACCCAGCACCTTGAGCGAACCTCCGGTGGTCGGCTCGAGGCCGGCGATCGCGCGTCCGATCGTGGTCTTGCCCGAACCCGACTCCCCCACCAGGCCGAACACCTCCCCAGCGTGGATCGTGAAGTCGACGCCTCTGACCGCCGTGAACGCCGGCAGGCCGAGGCGTCCGGGATAGGTGATCTCAAGACCCGTGGCGACCACCACCGGCTCGCCGGCGAGGAGCTCGGCGTGCTGGGCCTCGGTCAACTTCGCGGACGCGGAGTTGCGCCCCACGTGGGGCACCGCAGCCAGTAGCGCCTTGGTGTACTCGTGCTGGGGACGCGCGAACAGTTCGGTGGCCCAGTTCCGCTCGACGATGCGTCCCTGGTACATGACGGCCACCGAGTCGGCGAGGTCGGCGACGACCCCCATGTTGTGCGTGATGAGCACGATGGACGTCCCGAACTGGTCACGGACGTCACGCATCAGCTGGAGGATTTCGGCCTGGACCGTCACGTCGAGCGCTGTGGTCGGTTCGTCCGCGACGATCAGCTCGGCGCCCATGGCCAGCGCCATGGCGATCATGATGCGCTGCTTCTGACCGCCCGAGAACTCGTGCGGGTAACGGTCGATGCGGTGCTCGGGGTCGGGCATGCCGACCTTCCGAAGGCTCTCCACCGCGCGCTCACGCAACTCGGCCTTCGACAGCTTCGGGTTGTGCGCGCGCAGGCCCTCGGCCATCTGCCACCAGATGGGGTAGACCGGATTCAGTGCGCTCGAGGGCTCCTGGAAGACCATCGACACGTCGCGTCCACGAATGGCCCGCATCTTCGCACCCGACAGACCGACCACGTTCGTGCCCGAGACCAGGACGACGCCCTTGGCTGTGGCGGTCTCAGGCAGCAGGCCGAGGATGCTGCGAGCGGTCACCGTCTTGCCCGAGCCAGACTCACCCACGATCGCAAGGACCTCGCCAGGGTCGACGTAGAGACTGACCCCGTTGACGGCGGCCACGTCTCCGTGGTCGGTGGCGAAGGCCACGTCCAGATCGTCGATCTCGAGACGAGGCACACCTGAATAGTCGCGCAGGTGGGCCGGCGCCAGTTCGCGTCCGGGGACTGCGATGTCGCTCATGCCGAGACCTCCTTCTTGCGTCGTCCGGTGGCCCTGCGCGTGCGCAGTCTCGGGTCGTTCAAGTCGTTCATCGACTCGCCCACCAGGGTGATCCCGAGGACGCTGAGCACGATGGCGAGGCCCGGGAACACGGCCGTCCACCACATGCCCGAGGTGACGTCGGCCATCGAGCGGTTCAGGTCGTAGCCCCACTCGGCGGCGCTGGTCGGCTCGATGCCGAAGCCGATGAAGCCCAGCCCGGCGAGGGTCAGGATCGCCTCGGACGCGTTGAGCGTGAAGATCAACGGCAGCGTCCGGGTGGCGTTGCGGAAGATGTGCCGGAACATGATGCGCCAGTGGGGTGCACCGACGACCTTGGCGGCCTCGACGAACGGTTCGGCCTTGAGCCGGATCGTCTCGGCGCGGATGACGCGGAAGTACTGCGGGATGAACACCACCGTGATGCTGATGGCGGCCGACAGGATGCCGCCCCAGGCACTCGACTGCCCCCCTGAGATGACGATCGACATGACGATGGCCAGCAGGAGCGACGGGAAGGCGTAGATGGCGTCGGCGAGCATGACGAGGATGCGGTCGAGCCAGCCCCCGATGTAGCCCGACACGAGACCGAGCAGGACGCCGAGGAACAGGGACGCGATGACGGCCGCGATGATGACCGCCACGGCGGTGCGCGTCCCCCAGATGACGCGGGACAGGACGTCGAAGCCGCTGACGGTCGTACCGAGCAGGTTCCTGGACGACGGGGCCTGCTGGGTCCCGAACGATCCCGCGGCGTCGGCGGTCTGGGCCCACGAGAAGGGGGCCAGCAACGGGGCGAAGATGGCTGTCACGAGCAGGATTCCGCTGAGCACAAGTCCGGTGATGAGCATGCCTCGCTGGAGGCCGACGGAGCGGCGGACGTCCGCGACGACCGGCAGTCGCTGCCACCAGGTCTCATCGGGGGTGTGAACGATGACGGGAATGTCGGTCATGTCAGTACCTCACTCGCGGGTCGATGAGGGCGGCCACCACGTCGACGACGAAGTTGCTGACCGCGACGATCACGGCGAGCATCATCACGATGCCCTGCACGGCAACGTAGTCACGACTCGACATGTACTGGGCGAGCATGAACCCGAGCCCCTTCCACTCGAAGGTGGTCTCGGTGAGCACGGCCCCGCCGAGCATCATCGCGATCTGCATGCCCATGACAGTGATCACCGGGATCAGGGCCGGACGCAGCGCGTGCTTGCGCACCAACCTCGTCTCGGCCACGCCTCGACTGCGCGCCGACTCGATGTACTGCTGCTCGAGCGTCCCGATGAGGTTCGTGCGGACGAGGCGCAGGAAGATGCCGCCCGTCAGCAGGCCGAGCGCGACGGCGGGGAGCACGGCGTGCGACACGACGTCGAGGATCAGCTCGACATCACCCAGACGGATCGCGTCGAGCAGGTAGAAAGGTGACGGGTTCGCGATGGTGCCCATCTTCACCTCGCCCGCGGTTGAGATCCGGCCGGCGACCGGGAGCCAGCCCAGAGTGACCGAGAAGATGAGCTTGAGAAGGAGGCCGATGAAGAAGACGGGCGTGGCGTACCCGAGGATGGCGAGGACCCGCAACACGGCGTCCTGCCACTTGTCGCGACGATAGGCCGCGAGCATCCCCAGGGGGATGCCCAGGCTCAGCGCGACGAGGATGGCGTAGCCGACGAGTTCGGCGGTGGCCGATCCGTAAGTGGTCAGGACGGTCAGCACGGGGCGGTTGTCGCTGAAGGTGGTGCCGAAGTCACCGGTGAGGACGTTGCCCAGGTACTCCAGGTACTGCACGATGATCGGACGGTCGTAGCCCGCCTCGTGGACGCGTTGGGCGAGTTGGTCGGGTGTGAGGCGTCCGCCCAGGGCGGCGGTGATCGGATCACCGGTGATGCGCATGAGAAAGAAGACGACGGTCATCAGGATGAGGATCGTCGGAAAGATCAGCAGGAACCGCGCGAGGAGGTAGCGTCCGAGGCCGCCCTTGCGCCGTCTCGACTGCACCTCGACCGGGACGCTCGGCTGTGCGTCCCTGGTCACGACCTGCGTGGCTTCGCCGACGTCGTTCATCTGACCTTCTCGCCTGGATGTTCGTGAATCGCAGGACCGGCCGTCTGGATCGACGGCCGGCCTGCGACGGGTGATTCGACTACGTGAGGATCGTGCGCTACTTGCTGATCGTGCCCAGTCGCACCTTGAACGACGCGTCGAGTGTCTCGGAGAGACCCTTCACGTCCTTGCCCGCCACGGCGAGCTGCTTGCCCTGCTGCATCGGCAGCGTCGGGAGCTCGTCCGCGACGATGTCCTGGATCTTGGTCAGGATCTCGAGACGCTTGGCCGCGTCACCCTCGGTGGCTTCGGCCGAGATCAGGGATTGAACCTCTGCGTTGTCGTAGTGGTTCACAAGGAAGTTGTCCTTGGTGAAGAACGGCGCAAGGTAGTTGTCAGGGTCGGAGTAGTCGGGGAACCAACCCAGCTGGTAGATGCCATAGGCATCTGCCGAACGCTGCTTGGAGTACTGCACCCACTCGGTCGACTGCAGGTCGACGGTGAAGAGTCCGCCATTCTCGATCTGGGTCTTGAGAGCGGCATACTCATCGCCCGAGGAGGGACCGTAGTGGTCGGGGTTGTACTGCAGCTTCAGCGTGACCGGGGTGGTGACCCCGGCGGCCTCAAGGACAGCCTTCGCCTTGTCGAGGCTGGGCTTGCCGTTGCCGTCGCCGTAGAGGGTCTTGAGCTGGGTGCCGGCCGACACCTGGCCGTCGGGAACGACGCTGTACAGCGGGCTGTAGGTGCTCTTGAACACCGAGGTCGAGATGGCGTCACGGTCGATCAGATTGGCGATCGCCTGGCGGACAGCCTTGGCCTTGGCCGCGTCCTTCTCGGCCGTCTTGGCGCCGAAGGGCATGACGTCCATGTTGAACACGAGGTAGCGGATCTCCCCACCGGGGCCTTCGTGAACCGTGACCTTGTCGTTCTTGGCGAGCGACTCGATGTCGGTCGCCGACAAGCTGCGGAGCGCGACGTCGATGTTGCCCTGTTCGACGTCCAGCTTCATGTTGTTGGCGTCGGCGTAGTACTTCACGTTGACGCCCGCAGTGGCGGGCTTGCCGAGCAGGCCCTGGTAGCCGTCGAAGGCCTTGTAGCTCACGAGCGTGTTCAGGGAGTAGCTCGTGATGTCGTACGGCCCCGCGAAGGGGTGCGCCGCAACGATCGCGTCATCGGCCATCTTCGCGTCCGCCGGAAAGGTCTCTTCGTCCACGATCGGGCCGGCGGGGCTGGTGAGGATCTGGGGCCAGATCTGGTCGTTGGCGTTCTTCAGGGTGAACACGATGGTGGTCGCGTCCGGTGCAGCTGTCGAGACGAGGTTGTAGAGCAGGGACGCAGGACCGTTGGGGTCCTTGATCGCGACCATGCGGTCGAAGCTGAACTTGACGTCAGAGCTGGTCAGGTCGTGGCCGTTGACGAACTTGAGGCCGCTCTTCAGCTTGACGGTGTACTCGGTGGGCGTCGTGAACGACGCGGACTCGGCGATGTCCGACTCGGGCGTGGTGTCGGCGGCGCCCGGCTTGCTGTTCAGCAAGAAGGGATACACCTGGTTCATCACGAAGAATGAGCCGTTGTCGTAGCTGCCGGCCGGGTCGATGGACGTGACCTTGTCGGTGGTTCCGACGGTCAGTCCGGCAGCGGCGTCGTTGGAGTCTTCCTTGGTCTGGGCGCAGCCGGCGACCAGGAGGAAGGCGGCACCGACCACGAGGGCTCGGCGCAGCGTGGGGTGGGTCATGAATCCTTCTTTCACTCGGGACACGGGGGGCGGCGTCAACCGAGACGCCCGTGCCGGGCATGGTGCTGAGAGTTTTTCACCTGGCGCTGGTCGGCGACGCGGCGTCCACGCCCTCGACCAAAACGTGATGAACCCGTAACCGGCGTGGCGTCAGCCCCGGGTCAGACGGCGGTGCTTGGAGGCGTGCGGACGTGCGGCCTCGACGCCCAGTCGGGCCACCTTGTTCTCCTCGTAGTCGGCGAAGTTCCCCTCGAACCAGTTCCACACCGACTCATCCGCGTCCGTGCCCTCCCACGCAAGGATGTGCGTGGCGACGCGGTCGAGGAACCACCGGTCGTGGGAGATGACGACCGCGCACCCCGGGAAGTCGAGCAGGGCGTCCTCCAGCGACTGCAGCGTCTCGACGTCGAGGTCGTTGGTGGGCTCGTCGAGCAGCAGAAGGTTGCCCCCCATCTTGAGGGTCAGCGCCAGGTTCAGGCGGTTGCGCTCGCCACCGGACAGCACGCCGCTCGGCTTCTGCTGGTCAGGGCCCTTGAAACCGAAGGACGCCACGTACGCGCGCGACGGCATCTCGAAGTTGGCCACCTTGATGTGGTCGAGGCCGTCCGAGACGACCTCCCACACGTTGCGCTTGGCATCCAGGCCCGAGCGTCCCTGGTCGACGTAGGAGGTCTTGACCGTGCCACCGACCTTGAGATCGCCCGAGTCGGGCTGCTCCTCGCCCACGATCATCTTGAAGAGGGTGGACTTGCCGACGCCGTTGGGGCCGATGATGCCGACGATCCCGGCGCGGGGAAGGGTGAACGAGAGGTCCTTGATCAGCACGCGGTCGCCGAAACCCTTGGTGAGCTTGCGGGCCTCGAGCACGTCATTGCCCAGTCGCGGGCCGGGCGGGATGTTGATCTCGGACGTGTCGATCTTGCGATTGCGCTCGGCCTCGGACGCCATCTCTTCGTACTTCGCGAGGCGCGCCTTGCTCTTGGCCTGGCGGGCCTTCGGGGACGAGCGCACCCACTCCAGTTCCTTCTCGAGGATCTTCGCGCGCTTCGCGTCCTTCTGGCCCTCGATCTGGAGGCGCTTGCGCTTGGACTCCAGATAGTCGGTGTAGTTGCCCTCGTACCCGTGGAGGCGTCCGCGGTCGACCTCACAGATCCAGCTGGCGACGTTGTCGAGGAAATACCGGTCGTGGGTGACGGCCAGGACAGCGCCGGGGTACTTCTTCAGGTGACCTTCGAGCCAGTTCACGCTCTCGGCGTCCAGGTGGTTGGTCGGCTCGTCCAGGAGCAGGAGGTCGGGCTGCTGCAGCAACAGCTTGCACAGGGCGACACGGCGGCGTTCGCCACCCGACAGGATGTCGACGGGGGAGTCACCGGGCGGGCACCCCAGTGCTTCCATGGCCTGGGCCAGCTGGGCATCGATGTCCCACGCCTGACGGTGGTCGAGTTCGGTCTGCAGGTGGCCCATCTCATCCATCAGGGCGTCGAAGTCGGCTTCGGGGTCTGAGAAGCTGTCGCTGATCGCGTCGAAACGGGCAAGCATCGCCTTGGTCTCGGCCACTGCCTCCTCGACGTTCTCGAGCACGGTCTTGTGCTCGGTCAGCGGGGGTTCCTGCAGCAGAATGCCGACGGTGGCGCCCTTGGCCAGCATGGCCTCGCCGTTGTTGGCCTTCTCGATGCCTGCCATCAGCTTGAGCAGGGTGGACTTGCCGGCGCCGTTGGGGCCCACGACCCCGATCTTCGCATCCGGGAAGAACGACAACGTCACGTTCTCGAGGATGACCTTGTCGCCGACCGCCTTGCGGACGTTCTGCATCGTGTAGATGAATTCA
>Ga0075156_10000183_pt1 | contig 32220 bp, 25 predicted proteins | sample JI81AbrownDNA_FD_70966 | JGI IMG/M metagenome (GOLD analysis project Ga0075156, IMG submission 70966) | Wastewater effluent complex algal communities from Wisconsin, to seasonally profile nutrient transformation and Carbon sequestration -... | ecosystem: Engineered > WWTP > Effluent > Algae...
CGAGGGTGCCGCCGTGATGATCTCGTCCGCGGCTGCTTCGGGCACGGCGGCGGACAAGTTGCTCACCATGTGGCAACTGGATCGTGCCGGAGTGGCCATTCCGCGGTTCGCGGTGCCGTCGGACTTCGCAGACCTGGACGCCGCGCTGGCCTGGGGCGCCGGACCGGTCGTCGTCAAGCCGCGAGTGTCGCGCGGCGGGCGCGGGGTGGTGCTCGTCGAGACGGCGGACGACCTGGACTGGGGCACCACGAGCGCGGCCCAGATCGTCCAGACCTTCGCCGGCGGAACCGAGTACAGCCCGCAGGTGTACCGCTCACCCGTGACTGGGGAGTGCACCGTGGTGGTGTTGCAGAAGACGGAACTGAAGGAGGGCCGGGTCGGCAACGCGGTCTCGACCGTGCGCGTCGAGGGTGTCGAGGTGCGCGATGTGGTCGAAACGGCGATCGCAGCAGTGGAGGCGTTGGACCTGATCGGACCGCTCGACCTCGACATTCGCCGTGACGACAGCGGAACCCCGGTCGTGCTCGAGATCAACTCCCGGTTCGGCGCGAACTCCGCGTCGGCGCCGGAGCTGCTCAGCGCCGTGCTGTTGGAGTGGCTGGGGTCATGATCGGCGACGTGCTGTCGGCGATCGCCCTGGGCTTCGGGGTGATGATCCTGATCGCCGGCGCGGCCCGACTCGCTCAGGTGCCGTTCGCCCTGATTCACGCGATCAAGTACCGGCCCCTGCCCAAGGACGCTCCGCTGCAGGCGGGCTCCATCTTCGCCACCCCACCCTCGGTCAGCGTCATCGTGCCGGCCTACAACGAGGAGGTGGTGCTAGAGAACTGCCTGCGTTCGATCGTCGCCAGCGACTACCCCGGGGTGGAGGTGATCTGCGTCGACGACGGGTCGAAGGACGGCACCTTCGCCCTGATGCAGCAGCTCGCCGCGGAACTGCCGCGGGTGACGGCGATCCGGCAGGAGAACGCCGGCAAGGGAGCGGCCTTGAATCGTGGCATCAAGGCGTCGCACGGGGACGTCCTCCTGCTGGTCGACTCCGACGGGGTGTTCGCCGCGAACACGATCACCGAGATGGTCCGCGGCTTCGACGACGAACAGATCGGGGCGGTGTGCGGCGACGATCGTCCGGTCAACCTCGACCGGGTGCAGACCAGGTTTCTGGCGCTGATCAGCCACGTGGGCACCGGGTTGATGCGCCGTGCGCTGCATCTGCTCGGCGCACTGCCGGTGGTCTCCGGCAACAGTGGGGCGTTCCGTCGGGACGTTCTCGAGATCACTGGACCGCTGCGCGAGGACACCGTCGGCGAAGACCTCGAACTCACCTGGCGCATCTACCGGGCCGGGTACCGGGTGGCTTTCCGCCCGACGGCTCTGGTGTACGCCGAATCGCCGTCCACCTTCAACGGGTTGTGGAAGCAGCGGGTGCGCTGGTCACGCGGCCTGCTGCAATCGGTCAAGCTGCACCGCGACATGATCGGCAACCCCCGCTACGGATTCTTCGGCATCTACCTGGCGATCAACTTCGTGACCCAGATCGTGGTGCCGGTGGTGCAGGTGCTGTCGATCGTCCTGCTTGCCGCGCTCGCACTGCTGGGTCGCGGCCAGTCCCTGCCGACCGACGTGTGGCAGTGGGTTTTGTACGTCGGGCTACCGGTATCGGTGGGTCTGCTGGTGCTGGCGGTGTTTCTCAACCGGGCGCTGGCAGACCTTCGCCATGCCTGGACGCTTCCGCTGTGGCCGCTCTACTCGGCCGCGATGAGTCTGGTGATGCTCAAGGCAATCACCCTCGAGCTGCGCGGCGCCGAGAACCGGTGGAACAAGCTGGAGCGCACCGGCACGGTCTCGATCGGAGCAGACCACCGCACGAAACCGTCCGAGTGATTCGAAGCTCAACCAGCCGACGTGGGTTTCGACGAGCTCAACCAGCCGACGTGGGTTTCGACGAGCTCAACCAGCCGACGTAGGTTTTCGACGAACTCAACCAGCCGACGTCGGGTTCGAGGCTCAGCCAGCCGATCTGTGCCGATCCTTGAGGTGATCTTGAGGTTGGCTGCAGGTGGTCTGCAGGCGGGTCGATCAGGATAGGGCCATACCCGGTTGGCCGATCAGGCTCACAGGCGGATATCGAAGAGCTGGGGGTGGCTGACATGGGGGTGGCAGCCACTTCCTCCGATGGTGGGGGACCATGGGAGCGCTTCGGGTAACCGTCAGGTAGCCGACGGGGGTAGGTCATGAGTTGCTTGCCGGCGTGGGAGGACGCCGGCAGGCAACTTTTTTCTTTGTGGACTCGACGTGTTCGACCACGCAACTGCGCCCGAGGCGCTGCAGCCTCGAGGTCACACGTCCAGTAGCTTGCCGGTGTCATGGGCCGGTTCGGCCGTGACCGGAGCGGGCGCCTGCACAACCGGTGAGTCCTCCAGTTGATCGCCGTTGACTCCACCACTCTCGGGACTGGCCCGGCGAGACTGCGGCGTTGCACTGGCCCGAAGGGTCTCCAGCGGTTCGGCGAACTCGCCGACTCCGAACCGGGACCAGTAGCGAGCGGTGGCGCGCACCAGGTCGGTCTGCATGTAGTCGCGGCCGCTCTGCGAGGCGAACGCGGCCAGCATGCGCAGTTTGGTCTCCAATTGATCGCCGATGTCGACGAAACGGTCGGGCCTGAACTCGACCGTGCACGAGGGACTCTGGAAGCAGGCGACGTTCTGCACCGACCGCGCGGCGATCTGGACCGCCGCATTCACCGCCCGGTGATCCTGGTGCCGATCGTTCGCACTGTGGGTGTAGACCTGATCGGGCCGTATCTCTCGGATCACCTCTTCGATCGCGGTGATCACTCCACTGGCCGGGTCGATCTTCGTGTCAGGAAAATCGTGGTGCACCAATCGTGCGCCGACGATGGCCGCGGCCGCCTGCGATTCGGCCCGCCGCTCGCCGCTCTGCCCACCGACCGCGCCGCCCGACAAGGTGAGGATGACGATGGCATCGCCGGCCGCATGATGCGCGGCCAAGGCTCCGCCGGCGCCGATCTCGACGTCGTCGGGGTGGGCGCCGACCGCCAGCACCACGAGTGGCCGAGGCGCGGCGTCGCGCTTACGCCGCCCTGATCGCGCCAGTCCGGTGGCCACTTCGACCAACTTGGCGGCCTGAATCGGCTTGGTCAGAAACTCACTCGCCCCGCCACGCAGCGCCACCACCGCGTAGTCGAGGGAGGCGTGGGCCGTCAGGAAGATGACCGGAACGCCAGGGGCCAACCGCTTGAAGTCGTCCAACAGTTCGAGGCCGGATCGTCCCGGCAGTTCGATGTCGCTGACGATCACGTCGAAACTGACACGCTCGAGCAGATCGAGTGCGGTGCCTGCGTCGCAGGCGAGGTCGGCCACCATCGCCGAGCCGTTCTCGAGAATCATGCCCATCAGGTGCGCCAGATCGGGATCGTCCTCGATCACGAGTGCGCGGTAGGGGTCAGCGGCCATCGCACGCCTCCGTCTTGCTCGACCGGTTCTGTGGCCCCTTTCAGGTACTGGGCCTGAGACGCACTCGCGGTTGGCCGACTGCGCGGCTGGATCAGGAGTTGTGTCGGTGGCAAGCTCTTACGGGGTTCAGCCAGGCTAGCAGCGGCCCACGCCGTTGTCCTCAGATCAGACGGTCGCTGAAACTCGAGTGCGCCGGCGCACCCACTGGGTTGAGCAGCCGTGCGGCGAATCAGCGAAAGATCACGGTGCGCTGGCCGTCCAGCATGATGCGGTGTTCGGCGAAGAGCTTGACGGCGTCGGTGAGCGTGCGCGACTCCTGCTCCTGACCGAGCTGGACCAGTTCGGGCACGTCGACCGAATGATCCACCCGACGGACGTTCTGCTCGATGATCGGCCCCTCGTCGAGGTCGGCGGTGACGAAGTGTGCGGTGGCCCCGATCAGCTTCACGCCACGGCTGTGCGCCTGCCGGTACGGGTTGGCTCCCTTGAACCCGGGCAGGAACGAGTGGTGAATGTTGATCGCCCGGCCGGCCAACCGTGCGCACAGTTCGGGGGAGAGGATCTGCATGTAGCGGGCCAGCACCACCAGTTCGATGTCATGCTCCTCGATCGCTGCGATCACTCGCTCCTCGAACGCGGATCTGGTGTCGGGCAACACCGCGTGCTCCTCGAACGGGATGCCGTAGAAGCTGGCCAGATCGCGCAGGTGGGGATGGTTCGACAGGATCAACGGAACCTCGAGCTGCAGATGACCCGACCGCGCCCGGAACAGCAGATCGTTGAGGCAATGCCCCATCTTCGAGGCCAGGATCAGCGTGCGACGCGGCCGTCCGACGTAGTCGAGTACCCATTCGGCGGCAATCGACTGGGCGATCGGGGTGACCGCGCGCTCGAACACCGACCGGTCGAAGCCCGACTGCACCTGCACCCGCATGAAGAACCGGTGCGACTCCGGCGAACTGAACTGCTGCAGTTCGGTGATGTTGCCGTAGGCCTGGGCGATCGCTCCGGTGACGGCGTGCACGATCCCCGGACGGTCCTCGCACGACAGGGTGAGCAACCAGTGGTTGGAGTCGATCACCGCGTGAGGCCACCGATGGCGGCATTGAGCGTCTTCGAAGGACGCATCACACCTGCGGCCAGCGCAGCGTCGGGCCGGTAATAGCCGCCGAGGTCGACGGGGGAGCCCTGAACCGCGAGCAGTTCCGCGTTGATCGTCGCCTCCTGTTCGCGCAGCGTGGTGGCGAGCGGGGCGAACCGAGCGGCCAGCGCCGGATCGGAAGTCTGCGCGGCCAACTCCTCGGCCCAGAACAGCGCGAGATAGAAATGACTGCCGCGGTTGTCGGTGGTGCCTAACCGGCGGCCCGGGGACTTGTTCTCGTTCAAGAACGTGCCGGTCGCCCGGTCCAGGGTTTCGCCCAGCACCGACGCCTCGGCGTTGCCGGTCACCTGACCGTACTTCGCGAAGCTCTCGGCCAGGGCGAGGAACTCACCGAGGCTGTCCCAGCGCAGGTAGTTCTCCTTGAGCAACTGTTGGACGTGCTTCGGGGCGGAACCGCCGGCGCCGGTCTCGAACAGGCCGCCGCCGTTGATCAGCGGAACCACCGACAGCATCTTGGCCGACGTGCCGACCTCGAGAATCGGGAACAGGTCGGTGTTGTAGTCGCGCAGGACGTTGCCGGTGACCGAAATCGTGTTCTTGCCCTGCCGGATGCGTTCGACGGACACCTTCGTCGCCTCCACCGGTGAGGCGACGGAGATGTCGAGTCCAACGGTGTCGCCGACGATCTGCGGATCGCGCAGGTAGGTCTCGACCTTGGCGGCCAGGTTGACGTCGTGGGCGCGGCTGTCGTCGAGCCAGAAGATGGTCGGGTCACCCGTGGCGCGGGCGCGGTTCGCGGCCAGTTTCACCCAGTCGCGGATCGGCACGTCCTTGGTCTGGCAGGCGCGCCAGATGTCGCCGGGCTGCACCGAGTGCTCGATCAGCACGTCGTCCGCCCCGTTCACCAGGCGCACCGTGCCCGCCTGGCCGATCTCGAAGGTCTTGTCGTGCGAGCCGTATTCCTCCGCGGCCTGAGCCATCAGCCCGACGTTGGCCACCGATCCCATCGTTGCCGGGTCGTAGGCACCGTGGGCTCGGCAGTCGTCGATGACGGCCTGATAGATGCCTGCATAGGACGAGTCGGGGATCACTGCCAGGGTGTCGGCCTCTTCGCCGTCCGGCCCCCACATGTGGCCGCCGATTCGGATCATGGCCGGCATGGATGCGTCGACGATCACGTCGGAGGGCACGTGCAGGTTGGTGATGCCGCGGTCGGAGTCGACCATGGCCAGCGCCGGTCCGTCGGCCAGCTCCTGTTCGATGGACGCCCTGATCGCGGCGCCCTCGGGCAGCGCGTCCAAACCGGCCAGGATGCCGCCCAGCCCGTTGTTGGGGCTCAGCCCGGCTGCGGCCAGTGCATCGCCGTACTCGGCGAACGTCGCGGGGAAGAACGCCCGCACCACCTGGCCGAAGATGATCGGGTCGGACACCTTCATCATGGTGGCCTTGAGATGCACCGAGAACAGCACCCCGTCGGCCTTGGCGCGGGAGATCTGCTCGCGCAGGAACTGCTGCAACGCCTGGGCGCGCATGACGGTACCGTCGACGATCTCGCCGGCCTGCACCGGCAGCGACTTCTTGAGCACGACGGTTTCGCCACCGTCGGCCGGTACCAACTCGATCCGCAGGTCGTCCTCGGCCGGGAGCACGACCGACTGCTCGTTGTGCCGAAAGTCGTCGGCCTGCATCGTTGCCACGTTGGTCTTGGAATCGGCGTTCCACACCCCCATCGAGTGGGGGTGCTGGCGCGCATAGTTCTTCACCGATTCGGGGGCGCGACGATCGGAGTTGCCTTCGCGCAGCACCGGATTGACCGCGCTGCCCTTGACCTTGTCGTAGCGCGCCCGCACCTCGGCGTCTTCGTCGCTCGTCGGGTTGTCGGGGTAGTCGGGCAGGTCGTAGCCCTGGCCCTGGAGCTCGGCGATCGCCGCCTTGAGCTGCGGCATCGACGCGCTCACATTGGGCAGCTTGATGATGTTGGCGTCCGGGGTCTTGGCCAGCTCACCGAGCTCGGCCAGCGCGTTCGGCAGCCGCTGCTGGTCGCTGAGTCGCTCGGGGAACAGGGCGATGATGCGTCCGGCCAGGGAGATGTCGCGGGTCTCGACCTCGACACCCGCGGCCGAGGCGAAGGCCTGGATGATCGGCAGGAAGGAATAGGTCGCCAGCAGCGGCGCCTCGTCGGTGTGCGTGTAGATGATCGGACTCATCATGACCCTTCGGTACCTCGAAGTTTCTGGACGTCAGGAGACTACCAATCACGGCCCGTCCGAACGGATCGTCCCCAGGCTCGGTGACGGTCGCGGCGAGAGCGCCGGTGAGCGCCGATCAGCCCAGGTGCACGGTGAGCGTGCGGGCCCCGCCACCGGCATTCGGGGAGCCCGTCGCCATCTCCGACCAGGCCCGTTGCAGCTGGGCGGCCAGAAACCGGCGATCGCTGTCGAGAGCCGCGGTGAGCTTCAACCGGTCGATCGCCACCAGGTCGATCGCCGAGCGCACCTCGAACGCCGTGCCGCCGTGTCCGGTGTGAAATCCGGTCAGGTCGAGCACCACGAAGTCGACCGCTTGCAGTAGCCGCAGCACGGCTCGTTTCCAGTAGCTGCCGTGGCACAGCAGTTCGCCCGCGGGGTATCCGCCGGGGCCGGGCTCGGGCCGACTGGCGCTGAGTACCTCGTCGAGTTCGGCATCGTTGTCGATGAACACCGACAGGTCGCCGACCTGGCCGCTCCAAGACTTGAGTTCGGCGGCGCTCACCTGGTCGGCACTGCGCAGGTAGTGCACGACGCCGTAGCCGCGCCACCGACTCACGAACCGCTCGGTGCCGGCGAGATTGTCGAAGAGGCGCAGGTAGAGGATCCGGGCGCCTGTGCTGGACGTGGGGTCGGGTCGAAGGGCCTGGGCGAACCGCACGGTCAGCTGCGGCACCTGATGCGCCTGGGTGCCGGCCTGCTGCTCGGACTCCATCGGCCCCGAGGACGACAGTCGTTCCACGGTGGCGGCGCGGCGAGCGTTTCCCAGCGCCTTCAGCGAGCGCACGATCGCCCACAGCGCCGCGACGGCGACCACCCAGCCGTAGCCGATCGCGTCGTCCGAGGGTCGAAACGGCAGCACGCCCGACGTGCCGGCGGCTGCAAAACCGGCGGCGCCGAGAGTCAGCAGCACCGACCCAGCGACGACTCCGGCGGCCGCCTTGACGGTGGTGCGCGTTCGCGCGATCAGGTGCGTGTCGAGCGGCGGCACGTCGGCCGCACGCAGCGGATCGTCCAACTGGCGCTCCCAGGCGCGGGCGGTTCGAAAGCGGACAGCGACTCGGATCAGTTCGGACGCGGCGCTCAGGGCCTGCCACGCGGGCACCGCGACCAGGACCACCATCGCCGGCAGTCGCCAGGGTTCGATCTGACGACCGCGCAGGCCGAGCTGCAGCAGGACGCGGACCACGTCGTCGGCGTAGCTGGTCACCGCCCAATAGACGGCGGCGGTCAGCACCGAGAAGAACACGGTGCGCAGGGCGGCCGACCCCATCAGCGGCAGCAGCGGCCGGGGGTCTTCCCGGGTCGAGGTCATGGCTCTCCGATCAGCGGCGTCACGCTACAGGTACCGGCTGCCGCACGTCTGATGCATGCCCTCGTGGTCCGACGGCCGAGATCACCACTAGGGGCCCATGGCAGCAGGATCGAGGGCTGACGAAAGGTTGACGCCCGGGTGGCACCCGAAGCACGATGACCGAAGGCCCTTCCCCCGATCAAGGAGCCTCATGGCAACGAAGCTGACCCCCGCGTCCATCATCGGCATCGTCGTGGTTCTCGTGCTCGCCGGATTCGCAGTGGCGGACGCCCGGGACACCCAGACCACCGGCAAGGCCCGCTCGTCGCTCACGGTGATGGCTCCGGCCGCGGCGGGCGGCGGCTGGGACCTGGTGGCCAGAGAGACCCAGCAGGCGCTGCGCAAGAACAAGATCGTCGGAACCGTCCAGGTGTCGAACGCCCCGGGGGCCGCCGGAACGATCGGGCTCAGCCAATTGGCGCGGATGAACGCCCACCCGAACATTCTGATGGTGACCGGCACCGTGATGCTGGGCGGGATCGCCCGTGGGTCGGAGTTCACGCTGGCGAACACCACGCCGATCGCACGGCTTGCCGAGGACTTCCAGGTGGTGGCGGTGCCGGCCAGTTCTCCGTTCAAGACCCTGGACGAGCTGCTCGCCAAGTGGAAATCCGACCCGTCCGCCCTGCCGATCGGCGGTGGCTCGGCGGGAGGTGTCGACCATCTGGTCGCCGGACAACTGGCCAAGGCCGTCGGCATACCGGGTGGTGACCTCAAGTACACGCCGCATTCCGGGGCGGGGAGCTGACCATCTCGCTGCTGTCCACCGCGTCCGGCACCGTGAACGTGGGCATCAGTGGCTACAACGACTTTCGCGACATGATCGAGGCCGGCCGGTTGCGGGCGTTGGCCGTGGTGGCACCGGAGCGCCTGGCCGGCGTCGACATTCCGACCATGATCGAGCTCGGTCACCCCGAGGTGGACCTGGTCAACTGGCGCGGCTTCGTGGCCGCTCCCGGCATCAGCGCCGCCGATCGGGCCGAACTGATCGCCATCGTCACCGAGATGGTCGCCACGCCGGAATGGAAGGCATCGGTGCAGCGGAACCGCTGGAAAGAGAACTTCCTACCCGGTCAGGAGTTCGAGAAGTTCATCGCCGAGGAGCAGACGGCCACCGCCGCGCTGTTGAAGGAGTTGGGGCTGGCATGAGTGCGACCGACGAAACCCGGCTGGACGAGCAGCGGCAGGCGCCGCAGGAACCCGAAGGACATGCCGCGCAGAACGCCCCCGATCGGGGCATTCTGATCGTCGCCGGCGTATTGGCCGCCGTCGCCGGTCTGTTGATCTACGGCAACCTCACGATGCGGGTCACCGACGACGCCGCGTTCGGCCCGCAGGCATTTCCGTGGATCGTCGCAGGGGTCTGCCTGCTGGCCGCGACGCTGATCGTCGTCGAGGTGCTGCGGCATCCGCGTCGAGCTGCCCATTCCCCCGACCAGGATCCGTTCTCGGGTGTGGCGGTGCTGCACGATCCGTTCGACGAAACCGTGGCCCCACAGATCAAGGCCGAGGCGCCCGAGCAGCCCACCGGCGTCAACTGGGTGAAGGTCGGCGGCGCCCTGGGTGCGCTGGTGATCTTCACGCTGATCCTCGAGCCGGTCGGCTGGCTGATCAGCGCCACGCTGCTGTTCTGGGCCATGTCGCTCGCGCTCGGCGGCCGTCAACACGTCACCGGGCTGATCATGGGGCTGGGGTTGGCCTCGCTCATCCAAGTGGTGTTCGGGGGTCTGCTCGGCATGTCACTGCCCGCCGGACTGCTGTTGCTGGGCAACTGATCATGGACCAACTCGGCAACCTGATGGCCGGCTTCGGCCAGATCCTCACCCCGCAGAACCTGCTGTGGGTGATCGTCGGGGCCTTTCTCGGTACCGCGATCGGCGTGCTGCCGGGCCTCGGCTCGGCGATGGCGGTGGCCCTGCTGCTGCCGCTCACCTTCACCCTTGAGCCCATCTCGGCGCTGACCATGTTCGCCGGCATCTACTTCGGCGGCCTGTTCGGTGATTCGATCGCCGGCATCCTGATGAACACCCCCGGCAACAGCACGGCGATCGCGAGTTCGTTCGAGGGTCACATGATGGCCCTGAACGGACGTGCGCCGCAGGCGTTGGCGACCGCAGCGATCGGCGCCTTCACGGGCGGCATCCTGGCCACCGTCCTGGTGGTGTTCTTCGCGCCCTCGATGGCCGACCTGGCCACCCAGTTCGGACCGGCGGAGTACTTCGCACTGGCCGTGTTCGCCTTCATCGCGATCTCGACCGTGGTCGCCGACTCGGTGATCCGTGGCCTGGCGGCGCTGGGGTTGGGCCTGGCGCTGGCCGTGGTCGGCATCGACCAGTCGACCGGCACCGCACGGTTCACCTTCGGGATTCCGGCCCTGTTCGACGGCATCTCGGTGGTGGTGATCACGGTGGCGCTGCTGGCGATCGGCGAGGTGCTGCACGTGGCTTCGAAAGTCGGACGCCCCGACGACAAGCAACTGATCCGCGCCGAGGGTCGTCCGTGGCTGAGCAAGACGGAGTTCGCCGCAGCGCTGCCCGCCTGGCTACGGGGAACCGCGTTCGGCGTGCCGTTCGGAATCATTCCCGCCGGCGGGGCCGAAGTGCCGACGTTCCTGGCCTACGGCACCGAGCGCAAGCTGGACGCCCGCCGCGCCCGGCCCATGTTCGGCAAGGGTTCGATCCAGGGCGTGGCCGGGCCCGAGGCGGCCGGCAACGCGACCGCCGGCTCGGCCATGGGTGCCCTGCTCGCCCTGGGCCTGCCCACCTCGGCGACCGCCGCCCTGTTGTTGGTGGCGTTTCAGCAGTACGGCATGCAGCCGGGGCCGTTGCTCTTCGAGCGAAGCGCCGACGTGGTCTGGGCGCTGCTCGCCAGCCTGTTCATCGCCATGGTCGTTCTGCTGATCCTCAATCTGCCGTTCGCGCCGATGTGGGCGATGCTCTTGCGGGTGCCCAAGCAGTACCTCTACGCGGGCATCACGGTCTTCGCGGCCTTCGGTGTCTATGCGGCGGGCGCGTCGGTGATCGACCTCGGCGTGATGATCGGCATCGGCCTGCTCGGGTTCGTGATGCGGCAGTACGACGTGCCGCTGGCGCCGGTGCTGATCGCCTTGATCCTGGGGCCACTGGCCGAGTATTCGCTCCGCGACGCGATGGCGAACTCGTCCAACGACGCCGCTGTTCTGGTCAGTTCGCCGATCACCATCGGGCTCTATCTGGTGCTGGTGCTCGGTGTGGTCTGGAACGCGTTCCGGCGGGTGCAGGAGAAGCGTCTGTTGAGCGCCCTGGAGGCCGCCGAGGCGGCCGAGGCCAAGAGCGAGCGATAGCCGCCGGCCGGCGGTCGAACTGTCGGCACCGGCTTCTAAGCTGCCGGCATGATCACCACGCTGGCTGTGCACGGGTTCCGGTCGCTGCGCGACGTGGTGCTGCCGCTGGCGCCGCTGAGCGTGGTGACCGGCGCCAACGGGTCCGGAAAGTCGAACCTGTACCGGGCCTTCCAGCTGTTGGCCGACACCGCGTCCGGACGCCTGATCGGCTCACTGGCGGCGGCCGGGGGACTGTCATCGGTGTTGTGGGCCGGGCCGGAGGCCATCAGTGCCGCGATGCGCCGGGGCGAGGTGCCGATCCAGGGCACCGGTTCGCGCAAGGCGCCGATCAGCCTGCAGCTCGGCTTCACCGCCGACGAGTTCGGGTTCCTGATCGACGTGGGCCTGCCGGTGCCCGCCCACACCATGTTCGCCCGCGACCCGGTGATCAAACGCGAGTTGATCTGGGCCGGGCCGGTGCTGCGTCCGGCCGCGACTCTTCTGGAGCGCACGGCACGCGGCGTCCGGGTGGCTGCGGCAGGCGGACGTACCGACCTGGCCTTGTCGTTGCCGCCCTGGGCGTCGGTGCTGGACGAACTGGTCGACCCGATCCACCGTCCGGAACTGACCGCCGTGCGTGACCTGGTGCGCGGTTGGCGCTTCTACGACAGCTTTCGTGTCGACGCCTCCGCACCGGCCCGCCAGCCGCAGGTCGGCACGCGCACCGAGGTGCTGGCCGGTGACGGCCACGACCTGGCGCCGGCCGTGGCCACGATTCTGGAGTCGGCCTGGGACGAGCCGTTTCGACGATCGGTCGCCGACGCCTTCGACGGGTGTCAGGTGGCCGTGGTCGACCACGGTGGACGTTTCGACGTCGAACTGCGGCAGATCGGGTTGGTGCGGGCGCTGACCACGCGCGAACTCTCCGACGGCACCCTGCGCTACCTGCTCCTCGCCGCGGCCCTGTTCAGCCCGCGCCCGCCCGGGCTGATGGTGCTCAACGAACCCGAGACCTCGCTGCACCCCGATGTGCTGCCGGCGCTGGCGAGGCTGATGGTGGCCGCGGCCCAGCGCAGCCAACTGGTGGTCGTCACGCATTCGGCGCCGTTGGTCGAGGCCCTGGTCGCGGCCGGGGCGTTGCACCACGAACTGGTCAAGCCGTTCGGCGAGACCGAAGTGGCCGATCAGGGACTGCTGACCCGTCCGACGTGGCACTGGGGTAGCCGCTGACGCCGCGCGATAGCCTCGCCGGGTGAGCGACTTTCCCGCGGTCTCCTACGTGATGCCGGTGCTGAACGAGGAGGGGTATCTGGCCGATGCGGTCGCCGCGGTGCTGTCGCAGGCCTACCCGGCGGCCCAGGAACTCGTGATCGCGCTCGGCGCCTCCACCGACGCCACCACCGAGATCGCCCGGCGGCTCGCCGCCTCCGACAACCGGATCGTGCTGGTCGACAACCCCGTCAACGACATTCCGGTCGGGCTCAACCTGGCCATCGCGGCCAGCCGGCACCCGATCGTCGTGCGGGTGGACGCCCACGCCGAGCTGCCCGAGAACTACACCCACACCATGGTCGGCCTGCTGCAGTCGACCGGGGCGGTGAACGTGGGTGGCGTGATGCACGCCGAGGGACGGACCCCGTTCCAGTCCGCAGTCGCCCGGGCCTACAACTCCCCCTGGGGATTGGGCGGCGGGCAGTACCACGGCGCCAAGCAGGCCGGGCCGTCCGACAGCGCCTATCTCGGTGTCTTCCGGCGCGAGGTGCTCAGCGAGGTCGGTGGCTATGACGAGAGCCTGCGTCGCGCCGAGGACTGGGAACTCAACTCGCGCATCCTCGCCGCCGGTCATCTGATCTGGTACACGCCCGACGTGGCCGTCACCTACTGGCCGAGGGCGACGCCCGCCACGCTGCGTCGGCAGATGTTCGCCACGGGGGTGTGGCGCGGGCATCTCGTCGCCGGGCAGCGCCGCACGCCGGTGAAGTACCTGCCGCCGCCGCTGGTCGTGCTCGCCCTGGGTGCCTCCCTCGTGGTCGCCGTCGCCCAGTTCGCCGGACTGTTACCCAGGGTCGCCGGGGTGATCCACCTCGCACCGCTCGCCTACGCCGGCGGGCTCGGCGTCGTGTCGTGGCGGTCTCTCGGTGCGCGCACCCCGCGCGAGTGGCTGCTCAACGTGGCGGTGCTGGGCATCATGCACCTGTCGTGGGGGGCAGGGTTTCTGCGCGGCCTGGTGGCCGGTGCCCAGACCACTGTCGACACCTCGCGTGTCACGAAGAAGTGAGCTCCAGCAGATAGTTGGCCACTCGCTTCGCGCTGCGTCCGTCGGTGTGCCGGTGCGCGAGGGCCGCGATCCGGGCGGTGTGCCGGGTGGCCCGCTCCCGGGTGGCCGGGTCCGAATCGAGCAGTTCCAGCCGGTCCAGCACCCCGTCCCAATCCTGTTGCCAGCGTCCGCCGCTGATCTCGGCGTAGTCCCGATAGAGCCCGCGGGTGGCTGCGTAGTGCTCGAGGTCGGGGGCCAGCAGCACCATCGGGCCGCCGGTCACCGCAAAGTCGTACAGCATCGATGAGTAGTCGGTGACCAGACAATCGATCCCCCACAGCAGCGGCATCGACTCCGGCAGCAGTGTCGGCGGCACCATGCGCACATGCCGCGACGAATGCGCATAGGCGCCGACCCCGAGCGGATGCGGACGGATCAACAGCACCGAGTCGGTGGCAGCGCACCAACTGTCGATGCGCCCCCACTGGCGCTGCGTCGGCAGCCCCGGATCCGGTTCGCCGTCGCGCCAGGTGGGGGCGTACACCACGGCGCGGCGGCCGACCAGGCCCGGGACGGTGCGTTCGAGCAGCTCGCGTGCGGCGGCCCGCCGGCCGGCCGGGCTGCCCCGGAACAACACGTCGGTGCGGGGCTCGCCCAGCACCCGCACCTGCCTCGGCGTCAGGTCGAAGGCCGTGCACATGGACGGAACGAACGCGTCCGCGGCCACCGGCAGCAGGCCGATTCGACGGGTGCCGCGACGGTACGCCTCGCGCATGATGCCGCGGGCTGCCGGCACTCGGCTGAAGGGCCCGAGCGTCAGTGCGGCGGGCGAGTCGGCGTGCAACTTCTTCAGCGGCGACCCGTGCCACAACTGGACGATGGTGGCGCCGCCGACGGCGTAGGGGTTCACGTCGCCGAAGCCGTGGGTGACCGTGACCACCCCGGCGGACGACGTCACGTCGAAGCCGGCCCGACTGTCCTTCGGTGCCCACTCGATGCCCATCGCCCGCGCTCGGCGGGACTGCTCCTCGTTGGCGACCAGCCAGATCAGCCGCAGTTCCGGGTCGAGCCGCCGGGCCGCGCGCAACAGCGCCAGGGCACCATCGGCGAGTCCGAAGGCGCTGCCGAACGCCCACATGCGCTGATTGCGCTTCTGGAACCGGGTGCGCAGCCCCCCGGTGGCATAGCGGGGCAGCGCAGCCAACTTGGCGGCGTTGCCTTTGGCGAACGTGAAGGGCCCGGAAGCTGTGGCGGACATCGCCGATACCCTATCGAGGGGTGACCGATAAACTGTGCCGATGATCGAGGCGAGCCGATGAACCCAGTCATCAGCAACATGTTGCTGATTCTTTTGTTCATCGTCATCGGTGGCATTTTCGCCGCGGCCGAGATGGCTCTGGTCTCGCTGCGCGAGAGCCAGGTGAAGCAGCTCGGCACCCGGGGCACCCGGGGCAAGACCGTGGCCAACCTGGCCGCCAACCCGAACCGGTTCCTTTCCGCCGTGCAGATCGGCGTCACGTTGTCAGGCTTCCTTTCGGCGGCCTTCGGCGGCGCCACGCTGGAGGAGCCGCTGTCGGGGGTGCTGGTCGGCTGGGGTGTGCCGGAGGGTGCTGCCGAACCGGTGTCCCTGGTGCTGATCACCGTGATCATCAGCTACTTCTCCATCGTGATCGGCGAGCTCACCGCCAAGCGCCTCGCCATGCAGAGCGCGGAGAGTTTCGCCATGGCACTGGCGCCGCTGGTCAATGCGATCGCCACCCTGGCCCGTCCGGTGATCTGGTTTCTCGGGGTCTCGACCAACGCTCTGGTGAGGGTGTTCGGCGGCGACCCGAAGGCGGGCCGCGAAGAGGTCAGCGACGAGGAACTGCGGGCCATGGTCACCTCGTCGTCCACGCTGGGCAGCGAGGAACGGCAGATCGTGGACGAGGTTTTCGCAGCCGGCCAGGTGAGCCTGCGCGAGGCGATGGTGCCCCGCACCGAGGTCGACTTCCTCAGCGGCGACCTGCCTGCCCACAAGGCGATCCGTACCTTTCACGAGCAACCGCACAGTCGCTACCCGGTGATCGGCGAAGACGTCGACGACGTGATCGGCTTCGTGCATGTGCGTGACCTGTTCGATCTCGACCCGACCGCGCGCAACGCCCCCGTCCGGCAACTGGTGCGTCGCGTCGAGTCGTTGCCTCACACGATGAAGATCCTGCGGGCGTTGACCGAGATGCGTTCCATGAACGCGCACCTGGTCATCGTGCGTGACGAATACGGCGGCACCGCCGGCATCGTCACGATGGAGGATCTGGTCGAGGAGTTGGTCGGCGACATCAGCGACGAGTTCGACAAGCCGGCCAACGGCGTGCTCGCCTCACCCACCAGAAAAGAGGTGGACGGGCTCGAGACGATCGAGGAGTTCGGCGAGATCTACGGCTACGTGCTGCCCGAAGGCCCCTACGACACGGTGGCCGGATTCGTGATGTCTCATCTGGGTCACCTGCCCGAGGTGGGCGACACGGTCGAGGTCGTGCTCGCCCCGGTCGAGGCAGGGGAGGGCGAACCGCAACGGTTCGAGTTCGCGGTCACCGAACTCGACGGGCGACGCGCCGCAAGACTCGAGTTGCACCCACTCGGCAGCGCCGTCCGGGCTGAGTAACCTACGTCCGTCGGCTTTCCGATCTCGGAACCGGGCAGGAGGCGCTGATGCAGCAGCAAGACCCGGACGGATCGAGGTTGTTGACGTCCGACGACGTCGGTGAGCTGCTGGGCGCCGCCGTCGAACATGCCGGCGGACGGCTCGTGCGCTGGGCCCTCGACCACGTGGATGCCAACCCGCAACAGTCGACCACGGCCACCTACTCGGCCACCATCGCGTGGCCCTACGGCGAGCGTGACGAGCTGCTCGGCGTGAGCGCACGTGCGTCCGGCCCCGCGGCCTCCGACAACCGGGCCGAGATCTTCGCCGACGGCGACCGTGAGGTGGCCGTCTGGATCTACCCCAACGATCCCGACCTGCCCGGACTGGCGCGGGCGGCCTACACCGAGCAGATGGCCGGCATCCTCACCGAACACGACGCGATCGGACGTCCGGTGGCTGCGACCGAGGTGTCACTGCGGATGATCGGCTACCGACCGCGACGTCGGGCGGTACTCAAGGTCGAGGTCGGCGACCCGCCGGTCACGCTGTACTGCAAGGTGCTGCGCGAACGTCTTTTCGGTGACGTGGTCAGGCGGCACGAGGTGCTGCTGGAGGCCGGCGTGCCCGCCCCGCGGATCGCCGCCACCACGTCCGACGGCCTGCTGCTGCTGCGCAACCTGGAGGGTCGTCCGCTGGCCAAGGCCGTTTTCGACGAAACCGACCCGTGCACAGCCGAACAGCTGATCCAGGTGCTCGACGCGATGCCGATGAGCGTGGCCAGGCTCGAGCGGCGTCCGCCCTGGTCGGACGCGGTTCAGCACTACGCGCAGATGGTGTCGGCCGCACTGCCCAGCGCGAGCGACAAGCTGAGCTGGTTGGTGCAGCAGGTCACCGACGGGCTGGCCAGCACGCCAGTCGGCAATGAACCCACCCACGGCGACTTTCACGAGGGGCAGGTGCACGTCGCCCACGGCCATATCGTCGGCATTCTCGACGTCGACACCGTCGGCCCCGGACGGCGGGCCGACGACCTGGCCTGCCTGATCGCCCATCTGTCGACGATCCAGCGCATGAACTCGGCTCAGGAGGCCAGGGTGCACCGGTTGATCCGCACCTGGGTACCGGTCTTCGACACCCGGGTCGATCCTTTGGAGCTGCGGCTTCGGGCGGCCGCGGTGATCATCTCGCTGGCCACCGGGCCGTTCCGCGGGCAGGAGCCCGACTGGGAGTGGGAGACGCTGCGGATGATCGCCTCGGCCGAGGCGCTGGTGCGGCAGGTCGCCTGACGACCGGGGCGCTTAGGCTCTGCACATGACTGCGGCGTCACCCGAGCTGGCCGGCGGTTTTCCTGCGCCCACCCGCCAGGACTGGCAGGCCGAGGTACTCACGGCCCTGAACCGGCAGCGCACGGCCGACCGGCAGCTCACCCTCGAGCAGGCGATGAGTCGGCTCACCACGACGACCGTGGATGAACTCGTGATCGAGCCGCTGTACACGGGCGACCCCCGCGCGCTCGGGCACCCCGGGGTGAGTCCCTTCACCCGCGGCGCGTCGGTCCGCGCAGCCGGGACACCTGCGTGGGACGTCGCGGCGTTCCACGAGGACGGCGACAGCGCATTCAGCAACGCGGCCGCCCTGGCCGACCTGTCCCGAGGTGCCACGTCGCTGTGGCTACGGGTCGACCCGGACTCGATCGCTCCCGACGACCTCGAGGCGGTGCTCGACGGGGTACTGCCGGCCCTGGCCCCGCTGAGGGTCAGCAGCCGCACCGATCAGGACGCCGCGGCCCAGTCCCTGGCCGAGGTCTGGCGAGCCGGCGCAGACGCGGCGCGAGTCGGTGGCAGCCTCGGCCTGGACGCACTGGGGCACGCCGCGCTCAGCGGCGAGCGGCCCGACCTCGCGCCGCAGCGGCACTGGGTCGCCGTGGCGCTGGCCGAGTTTCCGCACGCTCGGGCGATCGCTGTCGACGTGTTGCCCTACGACGATGCCGGCGCCGGTGATGTCGACCTGTTGGCGTTCGCCGTGGCGACCGGCGTGGACTACCTGCGCGACCTGGAGCAGGCCGGAGTCGGGCCCCGGACGGCATTCGGGCAGATCGCCTTTCGGGTGCCGGCCAACGCCGATCAATTTCTGACCATCGCGCGGTTGCGGGCGCTGCGGCGGTTGTGGGCCCGGGTCGGCGAAGTCAGCGGAGTGCCGGCGGCTGGCCGAGGCGCGGTGCAATGGGCGGTCACCTCGCGGCGCATGATCACCCGCGACGACACCTGGGTGAACCTGCTGCGCGCCACGGTCGCCACCTTCGGCGCCGCCGCCGGTGGGGCCGAGGCGATCACCGTGCTGCCCCACGACACCGCGTGGGGCCTGCCGGGTGATTTCTCCCGCCGGATGGCGCGCAACGTGCAACTGCTGGCCGCCGAGGAGTCGAACCTCGGCCGGGTCGCCGATCCGGCGGGCGGATCCTGGTACGTCGAGAGCCTGACCGACCAGCTGGCCCGGCGGGCCTGGACCCGGTTCCAGCAACTCGAGACGGCCGGCGGCATGGGGCGGGCCATCACCGACGGCCGGGTGGCCGAGGCCATCGAAGCCACCGCATCGGCGCGCGCCCTGCGGATTGCGGATCGAAGCCAGCCGATCACCGGCGTCTCGACATTTCCGGCCGTCGACGAGCGAGCGCCGCAGGTGCGACCCCGTCCGGTCGCCCTCAGAGTCGGGGGGCTGCAGCCGCACCGCGACAGCGAGGTGTTCGAAGCCCTGCGCGATCGGGTCGCCGCGGCGACCGACCTGCCGGAGGTGCTGCTGGCCTGCCTGGGCGAGCCTCGCGACTACGGTGCGAGCCAGCAGTTCGCCTCGAACGTACTGCTGGTGGCCGGCATCGCCCATCGGGTCATCGACGGTGTCACCGCAGGTCGAGTCGTCCGGCAGGCCGTGTCTGCGGAAGCTGCGGCGGTGGTGTTGTGCTCGTCCCCGACCCGCTACCGCGCGGACGGGATCGAGCTGGCCACCGCCCTCAAGCGGGCCGGAGTCGCTGTCGTGCTGATCGCCGGACGGCGGGGCGACACCGGCCCTGACCGGGCCGGCGGGCTGATCGACGGCGAACTCGTCGACGGCATGAACGTGCCCGACTTTCTCACCGATCTGCTCGACCGGCTGGGTCGGGCGCGGACGGAGGACGGACGATGACCGTTCCGCGCTTCGACCGCATCGAGCTCGGCGACGGGCGTCCCTCGCCCGACTCGGCCAGGCAATGGCAGCGCCTGATCGACGCCGAGCCAGGTCACCGCGGCGACTGGCACACGCCCGAACAGATCCTGGTGCCGCCGCTCTACGACGACACCGCCTACCGCGGTCTCGACTTTCTGCACGGCTACCCTGGCCTGCCGCCCTTCGTCCGCGGCCCCTACCCGACGATGTACGTGGATCGGCCCTGGACGATCCGGCAGTACGCGGGCTTCTCCACCGCGGAGGAATCCAATGCGTTCTACCGGCGCAACCTGGCCGCTGGGCAGAAGGCACTGTCGATCGCGTTCGACCTGGCCACCCATCGCGGCTACGACTCGGATCATCCGCGGGTCACCGGCGACGTGGGCATGGCGGGGGTGGCCGTGGATTCGATCCTCGACATGCGGCAGTTGTTCGACGGCATACCGCTGGATCGGATGAGTGTCTCGATGACCATGAACGGCGCGGTGCTGCCGGTGCTGGCCCTGTTCGTGGTCGCAGCCGAAGAGCAGGGGGTGAGGCCCGAGCAGCTGTCGGGCACGATCCAGAACGACATTCTCAAGGAGTTCATGGTTCGAAACACCTACATCTACCCGCCGGACCCCTCGATGCGGATCATCGCTGACATCTTCGCCTACACGAGTGCGCACCTGCCCCAGTTCAACTCGATCTCGATCTCGGGCTACCACCTGCAGGAGGCAGGAGCGACGGCCGACATCGAGCTCGCCTACACACTGGCCGACGGCGTCGAATACCTCCGTGCCGGGCAACGCGTCGGGCTGCCGATCGACACCTTCGCGCCCCGCCTGTCGTTCTTCTGGGCGATCGGGATGAACGTCTTCATGGAGATCGCCAAGTTGCGGGCGGCCAGGCTGCTGTGGGCGCGCCTCGTCCGCGATGCGGGTGCCACAAACCCCCGGTCACTGTCGCTGCGGGCGCACAGCCAGACCTCCGGCTGGTCGCTGACCGCCCAGGACGTGTTCAACAACGTGACCCGCACCTGCCTGGAGGCGATGGCCGCCACCCAGGGCCACACCCAGTCGTTGCACACCAACGCCCTCGACGAGGCCATCGCACTGCCCACCGACTTCTCGGCCCGGATCGCCCGCAACACCCAACTGCTGCTGCAGCAGGAGTCGGGCACGTGCCGGGTGATCGATCCGTGGGCGGGTTCGGCGTATCTCGAGAAGCTCACCGAACAACTCGCCACCAGGGCTCTCGGCCACCTCGAAGAGGTGCAGGCCGCCGGGGGTATGGCGCGGGCGATCGAAGCCGGTCTGCCGAAGTTGCGTGTCGAAGAAGCTGCGGCCCGCACCCAGGCGCGGATCGACGCCGGACGGCAGCCGTTGATCGGAGTGAACTCCTACCGGGTGGACGACGAGGTTCAGCCGGAGGTGCTCAGGGTCGACAACGCCAAGGTGCGCGAGCAGCAGATCGCCAAACTGCGGCGGCTACGGGCCGAGCGGGACGAGGCGGCCACCTCAGCTGCGTTGGCGAAGCTGACCTGGGCGGCCGGTCACCCCGACCCGACCGATCCCGGGCGCAACCTGCTGCACCTGGCCATCGGCGCGGCACGCGCCTCAGCAACCGTCGGTGAGATCTCGGACGCCCTCGAACAGGTCTTCGGCCGCTACACCGCGCGGATCCGTACGATCAGTGGCGTGTACCGCAGCGAGACCGGCGCGACCCGCGACGTCGAGCAGACCCGTGCGCTGGTCGAGCAGTTCGAGCGCGACGAGGGCCGCCGTCCGCGCATCCTGGTGGCCAAGATGGGCCAGGACGGGCACGACCGGGGCCAGAAGGTGATCTCCACAGCATTCGCCGACCTGGGTTTCGATGTCGACGTCGGGCCGCTGTTCCAGACCCCCGGCGAGGTCGCACGCCAAGCGGTCGAGGCCGATGTTCACGTGGTCGGCGTGTCCTCCCTGGCCGCTGGTCACCTCACGTTGGTGCCTGCGCTGCGAGCCGAGTTGAACGCCCTGGGTCGCGACGACCTGATGATCGTGGTCGGGGGTGTGATCCCGGCCCAGGACTTCGACGAACTGCTGGCCAAGGGTGCCGACGCCATCTACCCGCCCGGAACGGTGATTCCCGTGGCCGCGATCGAGCTGCTGGCGAAGCTGCGGGAGAGGCTGTCGCAGGAGTAGTTCGCCGGGCGCGACCGCGTCCCCACAGTGCGACATTGCGCGGGTCCGGGTTCGTTGCGCGGGTACGGACGCGCGCAATGTGCGCAAACCCGCGCAACGTCGCGCGGCTGGCTGCGAGAGGCCAACCCGCTGCGTCGCGGTCTGAGAGCATGCATCCATGCGCAGGTTGATGCCGGCGGAACTGGCCGAGCGGGTGAGGGCGGGGTCGAGACCGCACATCGCTCGGGCGCTCACCCTGGTCGAGTCGTCCCGGGCCGATCACCGCGAGCAGGCCAAGGAATTGCTGGCCCTGCTCCGGGCCACCGGCGGCACGTCGGTTCGGGTCGGCATCACCGGTGTGCCGGGCGCCGGCAAGTCCACCTTCATCGATTCGCTGGGCGTCCGGCTGATCGGGCAGGGACACCGGGTCGCCGTGCTCGCCGTCGACCCGTCCTCGACCAGGTCCGGCGGTTCGATCCTGGGCGACCGCACCCGGATGGCGGCGCTGACGGCGTCCGAGGCGGCCTACGTGCGACCGTCCCCGGCCGGGCGGCACCTGGGCGGCGTGGCCCGGGCCACCCGCGAGTCGATGATCGTGATGGAGTCGGCGGGCTTCGACGTCGTGCTGGTCGAAACGGTCGGTGTGGGCCAATCGGAGGTGGCGGTCGCCGGCATGGTCGACACCTTCCTGTTGATCACCCTGGCCAGATCCGGCGACCAGCTGCAGGGCATCAAACGGGGCATTCTCGAGCTGGCCGACGTGATCACCGTGCACAAGGCCGACGGCGATCACGAGGGCGAGGCAAGGGTGGCCGCCCGTGAACTGAGCATCGCGATGAAGCTGATCAGCAACGATCCCGCCGCCCGGCGGCCCCCGGTGCTCACCTCGTCGTCCTTTACCGGCACAGGGCTGGACGAGGTCTGGCAGGCCGTTCTCGACCACCGCTCGTACCTGCAGGAACACGGCGGCCTCGAGCCTCGCCGCGGCCGGCAGCAGGTCGAGTGGCTGTGGTCGCTGGTCGAGGGCGAGGTGCTGGACGGCCTGCGCAACTCGGCCGGGGTCGGTGCGCTACGGGCCGGCATCGAGGCCGAGGTCGCCGCCAACCGATTGTCGGCGCTGGACGGTGCCGAGCGACTCCTGCGCGCCTTCGTTGCCGATCTGCCCAGCGGGTGGCCCAGCGGCGACGCGACGCCCTAGCCTGCCTGCATGCCCAAGCCGTTCGCCGACGTGACCGCGCGCACCCAGGTGGAGCGGTTCCGTCGGCTGGCTCGCACCGCGCTGCCGGCCTGGGGCCTGCGGGACGCAACCCTGCGCCTGCTCAACCACGGCTACAACACGACGTTCCGGGTCGACACAGCAGACGGGCGTCGCTTCGCCCTGCGGGTCAACACAATGCCGTTCAAGACACCCGAGCACCTGCTGGCCGAGGTGTCGTGGCTGGCCGCGGTCAGTGAAGAGACCGGCCTCAGGGTGCCCACCCCACAACCCACGCTGGAGGGCCGGTGGTCGGCCACCGTGCCCAGCCCCGGCCACGGTCGCGACCTGCCGCTGGTGCTCTTCTCATGGCTCGAGGGGCCGAACATCGGCAGCCGGTGGACGCTCACCCAGGCCCGCACGGTCGGGGCCGCGATGGCCACGTTGCACGATCACGCCGAGCGATGGACGATGCCGCCCGGAGCGCGGCTCACCCTGTTCGACAACGTGCTCACCGACCTGCCCAACCGGTTCGGCGATCACCCCGCATTGAACGACGAGGCCCGCGAGGTGCTCGGCGCCGCCTACGAGCGTGCCCAGGCGTTTCAGGACGCCGCCTTCGAGGCCGGCCCGGTGATCGCGCTGCACGCCGACCTGCACGGCGGCAACCTGAAATGGCATCAGGGACGGCTCAGCATCTTCGACTTCGACGATGCCGGCTTGGGGGTGCCCGCCCTCGACCTCGCCATCGCGGCCTACTATCTGCGCGATCGTGACGACTTGGAGGACGCGCTGCGGGCCGGGTACTCCACCGTCCGGACGCTGCCCCAGGTCACTGCCGAGCAGTTCGAGGCCATGGTCGCCGGTCGCAACCTGCTGCTGGTGGACGACCTGCTCGAACAGCAGAACGCCGAGCTGCAGGCCTTCGTGCCGACCTACGTGGAAAGCAGCGTCCGGCGGCTCCGGGGCTGGCTGCAGACCGGCACGTACCATCGCGAGTCCCCGGCGGGGTGACCCGCATCTGAGTGGCGATAACAACTCGATCACACCCGGTCAGGTGGCCCCGATCTGGCGCGACGAGCGGGCATCGGGTCGCCTATGGTGAGCACCAGTCCGGGGCCGACCAGCGCCCCTGCGCCAATCTTGCTCAGGAGGCAGGTTCGTGAAGAAGTCCCTGATTGCACCGGTTGTTCTCGGTGCGCTCGCTCTCGCCGTCGGTGGTTGTGCCACCCCGCCCGCCGCGACCTCGGCCTCGCCTTCCGCGTCCGCCGCCAGTTCGGTCGCCCAGTCCGACTTCAAGGCCTGCATGGTGTCCGACGCCGGAGGCTTCGACGACAAGTCCTTCAACGAGACCGCCTACGCGGGGCTGACCAAGGCGGTCAACGAGCTCGGCGTGCAGAAGGCCGAGGTGCAGTCCTCGGTTGCCGCCGACTACGCCAAGAACGTGCAGGCGATGGTTGACGCCAAGTGCGACACGATCGTCACGGTCGGCTTCGCCCTGGGCGACGCCACTGCCGCGGCCGCGAAGAAGAACCCCAACATCAAGTTCGCCATCGTCGACTTCGCCTACTCCGACGACAAGGGCAAGAACACGGCCGAGAAGAACGTGAAGGGCCTGGTGTTCAACACCGCCGAGCCGTCCTTCATGGCCGGCTATGTGGCCGCCTCGCTGTCGCAGACCGGCAAGGTCGGCACCTTCGGCGGGGCTCCCTACCCGACGGTAACGTCGTTCATGGACGGCTACGCCCGCGGCGTCGCCTACTACAACCAGGCCAAGAGCAAGAGCGTCCAGGTGCTCGGCTGGAGCGTGGAGAAGAAGGACGGCACCTTCATCGGCGGCCAGGATCCCTTCGGCGACGTTCCGGGTGGCAAGAAGGCCGCCTCGAACCTGATGGCGCAGGGTGCCGACATCCTGCTGCCGGTGGCCGGCCCGGCCGGCGAGGGTTCGCTGCAGGTGGCCAAGTCGAGCAACGGCAAGGTCGCCTCGATGTGGGTCGACACCGACGGCTGCGTCAGCCAGGAGCAGTACTGCGCGGTGATTCCGACCTCCGTCGGCAAGTCGATGGACGTGGCGGTGTTCGAGGCCATCAAGGCGGCGAAGGACGGCTCCTTCACCAACGACGTCTACGTCGGCACGCTCGAGAACGGTGGCGCCTACCTGGCCCCGTTCCACGACTGGGACTCGAAGGTCTCGGCCGAGACCCGCACCGAACTGGACAAGATCAAGGCCGACATCATCGCGGGCACGATCAAGACCACCGCCTGATCCGAACGAGGGGTGGAAGGGGGGCCTCCGTGCCCCCCTTCTTCCGTTGCCGGGCACTGACCAACGAGGGGAGCGGTGTGGAATGATCCGGCCTGTGTCGAATCAAGCTGAGCAAGCGGACGGCCTGCAGTTGAAGGGGATCACCAAGAAGTTCGGATCGTTCGTCGCCAATGACGCCGTCGACCTCGACATCCGTCCCGGCGAGATCCACTGCCTGCTGGGCGAGAACGGCGCCGGCAAGTCGACGCTGATGAACGTGTTGTACGGCCTGTATCAGCCCGACGGCGGCGAGATCGTGATCGACGGCCGGCCGCAGAGTTTCGCCGATCCGAAGGCCGCGATGGCCGCCGGCATCGGCATGGTGCACCAGCACTTCATGCTGGTCGAGGTCTTCACCGTTGCCGAGAACCTGATTCTTGGCCGGGAGCCGGGCCTGGTGGTCGACATGAAGGCGGCCAAGGCCACGGTGCAGGAACTGTCCGCCCGCTACAACCTGCCCGTCGACGCCGACGCCCTCGTGGAGGAGTTGCCGGTCGGCGTGCAGCAGCGGGTCGAGATTCTCAAGGCCCTGGCCAACGACGCCAAGTTCCTGATCTTCGACGAGCCCACCGCAGTGCTCACCCCGCAAGAGATCGATGACCTGATGGTCGTCATGCAGCGGCTGCGCGACGAGGGCAAGGGCATCGTCTTCATCACCCACAAGCTGCGCGAAGTGCGCGCCATTGCCGACCGGATCACGGTGCTGCGCCGCGGCAAGATCGTCGGCAGCGCGAAGCCGGGCACGTCCGAGACCGAACTGGCTCAGTTGATGGTCGGCCGAGCCGTCGACCTCTCGGTGAACAAACAGCATGCCGACCCCGGCGCCGTGCGCCTGGCCGTCAACGGCCTCACCGTCGCCAATTCTGCCGGTGCCGTCGTCGTGGACGACATCACGTTCGACGTGGCCGGCGGCGAGATCCTGTGTATCGCGGGGGTGCAGGGCAATGGCCAATCCGAACTCGCGGACGCGCTGCTCGGCAACCTGCCGGTGCTCTCGGGCCGCATCTCGCTGGACGGTCGCGACCTCACCGGCGCCACACCCAAGGCCACCATCGCCGCCGGCTTGGGCTTCGTGCCCGAGGACCGCCAGCACGACGGGTTCATCGGCAGCTTCAGCATCGCCGAGAACCTGGTGCTCAACCGCTTCGACGCTCCGCCGTTCGCCAGCGGTCTGTCGTTGAACCTCAAGGCGATCAACGACAACGCCAACCGGCTACGCGACGAGTTCGACATTCGTACCCCGGACGTGCAGAACGTGGGCAGCTCGCTGTCGGGTGGCAACGCCCAGAAGGTGGTGTTGGCCCGCGAGTTGAGCCGCGAGCTGGCCCTGCTCGTCGCCTCGCAGCCCACCCGCGGAGTCGACGTCGGTGCGATCGAGTTTCTGCACAAGCGCATCGTCGAGGAGCGCGACAAGGGAACGGCGGTGGTTCTCGTCTCCACCGAACTCGAAGAGGTGGAGGCGCTGGCCGACCGCGTGCTGGTGATGTATCGCGGGCACATCGTGGGCATCGTCGGCCCCGACACCCCGCGCGACGTGCTGGGCATGATGATGGCCGGTGTCTCCCACGAGGAGGCCGTAGCGGTGGCCGAGGCGGACGCCTCGACCGCGGAAGGGGTCGAGTGATGGCCGACAGTTCCGTTCGATCAGCCGCCATGCGGGAATGGGCGCGCACCCGGTGGCGCGACTGGACGATCACCCTGGCCGCCTTCGTGCTGGCCCTGCTCGTCGGGGCGATCCTGATGATCGTGGCCGATCCGGTCGTGGCCGGTAACTTCGCCTATCTGTTCACCGCTCCCGGGCTGGCTCTGGGCGGCGCGTGGGTCAAGGTCTCCACCGCCTACAGCGCACTGCTGGTCGGTGCAGTGGGGTCACCCACGGCCCTGGCCGCGACCAGTGCCGCGGCCGCCCCGCTGATCTGCGCGGGTCTGGCCGTCGGACTGGCGTTCCGCGCGGGCCTGTTCAACATTGGCGCCCAGGGTCAGGCGATCCTCGGCTCGATGGCCGCGGCCTGGGTCGGCTTCGCCCTGCCGATGCCGCCGGTGATCCACCTGATCGTGGCCGTGCTGGGCGGACTCATGGCCGGTGCCGTGTGGGGCGGCATCGTGGGGTGGCTGAAGGCGAAGACCGGCGCGCACGAGGTGATCGTGACGATCATGATGAACTACATCGCCGGCGGCCTGCTGGCCTGGGCGCTGACCACGTCGGTGTTCCAGCGTCCGGGCCGAAGCGATCCGATCTCGCCCGAGGTGGCGGGTTCCGCCGCCTTCCCCCAGCTCTACGAACAGCTGCACCTCGGCTTCTTCGTCGCCATTCTGGCCGCCGTTGCGGTGGCCTGGCTGCTCGACCGTTCGGTGATCGGGTTCTCGATCCGCGCGGTGGGTGCCAACCCGCACGCCGCGGGTACGGCCGGCATGAACGTCGGGCGAACCACGATCATCACGATGGCGATCGCCGGGGCGCTGGCCGGCCTGGCGGGCGTGCAGGCGGCGCTCGGACCGTCCGTCAACGGAGTGCCCACCCCGCTCAGCGAGGGCCTGGTCGGCACCGTCGGCTTCGACGCCATCACCGTTGCCCTGCTGGGGCGCTCGAAGCCGCTCGGCATCGTACTGGCCGGCCTGCTGTTCGGCGGGCTCAGCGCCGGCGGCCTGGCCATGCAGAGCGTCGCCCAGACGCCGCTCACCCTGACCCTGGTGCTGCAGGCCCTCGTGGTGCTCTTCGTGGCCGCACCGCAGCTGGTGGCCACCATGGTGCCGTTCCTCAAGGCTCGCAAGGGCCGGGTCTCGCTGACAGGAGCCGACGCATGAGCACCACCACCAATGAGCCACATGTGCCGAGCCTGACCGACGCTCCCGAGCAGCTCGACTTCGAAATCCGCGAGTCCCGGGACGCTCGGCGGGCGCGACTCTCGTCCGGGGTGCTGATCCTGGTGGTCGGAGCCCTGTTGGGGGTCTTGTTCTTCACGACGTCCGGTGGCGCCAAGTTCGCCCTCTCGGACGCTTTCGCCGACGTGAAGCTGCCGACCATCGAGTTGCCGGGCGCGGCCACCGTCGCTCTCTGCGCGGTGTTGAGCCTGCTGGCCGGAGCCGGCTTCGTCTCGGGGCGGCTCAGGGGCCGCTGGCCGATGATCGCCGGCGTCGTGGCCGGACTCGCAGTCACCCTCGGCTTTCTGGCCTGGGCAGCAGCGGGCAAGGACCTCCCCTTCCCGGTGGCCAACCAGCTGGCCGGCACGGTGTTCACCGCGACCCCGCTCATCCTGGGCGCCCTGTGCGGCGTGGTGGGCGAGCGCGCCGGCGTGGTCAATGTGTCCATCGAGGGCCAGTTCCTGACCGCCGCCTTCGCCGCGGCGCTGGTCGGCTCGGTCACCAAGTCGATCCCGGCGGCGTTGTTCGCCGCCGTGCTGGCCGGGGTGCTGATGGCGAGCGTGCTCGCAGTGTTCGCGATCAAGTACCTGGTCGATCAGGTCGTGCTGGGCGTCGTGGTCAACCTGCTCGCGTCCGGCATCACGGGCTTTCTGTTCGACCAGTTGGTGCAGCCGAACTCGCGCCGACTGAACAGCGCCCCGACGATGGATCCGATCGCCATCCCGGTGCTTTCGGACATTCCTCTGCTCGGCCCGATCCTGTTCAACCAGACGATCCTGGTCTACCTGGCCATCGTCTCGGTGGCGCTGGTCTGGTTTCTGCTGTTCCGCACCCGCTGGGGCCTGCGGGTGCGGGCGGTCGGTGAGCATCCCAAGGCGGCCGACACCGTCGGCATCTCGGTCAAGCGGGTGCGCTGGCAGGCAGTGCTGGTGGCAGGAGCGTTCTCGGGTCTGGGTGGTGCGTTCTTCACCGTCGGCTCCATCGGTTCGTTCAGCAAGGACCTGACCGTCGGCAACGGCTTCATTGCGCTGGCCGCGGTGATCATGGGTCGATGGCATCCGGTGCTGGCGGCCACCATGGCGCTGTTCTTCGGTTTCGTCGTACAGATGGCTTCGCAGTTGCAGACCCTGAGCACCCCGGTGCCCAGCCAGTTCCTGCTGATGCTGCCGTACGTGGCGACCATCATCGCCGTCGCCGGCCTGATCGGACGTACCCGAGCCCCGGCCGCCGACGGCGTCCCCTATTCGAAGTGAACGACACGGTCGACTGGAACTCCCTGCGAGCGACCGCCCGCGCCTTCTGTGCGCGCGCCTACGCCCCGTACTCGCACTTTCCGGTGGGTGCTGCGGCTCTCGTCGACGACGGACGGGTGGTGGCCGGCTGCAACGTCGAGAACGCCGGTTACGGGGTCACCCTGTGCGCCGAATGCGGGTTGGTCTCGCAACTCGTGGCGACCGGCGGCGGACGGCTGGTCGCCTTCGCGTGTGTGAATGCGCTCGGCGAGGCGTTGATGCCGTGCGGACGATGCCGCCAACTGCTGTACGAGTTCGGCGGCCCCGAGTTGCTGATCGACACCCCTGAGGGCATCTGGCCGATGAGCCGGGTGTTGCCGCAGGCGTTCGGTCCGGACGACCTGACCCACGTCACCGGCGGCTGAGTCCCGCTCAGGCGATCAGGATGCGCACCGGGTCGGTGACCTGGCCACGGTCGTCCAGCGCGTTCCAGGAGGCCTGCAGTACCGAGGCGGTGGCTCGGAGTTCCTCCACCGGGCGGGTGTACGGCAGCCGGACGAACGAGCCCAGCCCGCCGTCCGGGGCGAAGACGGAGCCCGGGGTGATCACCACCCCGCGCCGCTCGGCCTCGACCGCCAGCGCCGCGGCGGCCTGCCTCGGTAGTTCGCACCAGAGCGACAACCCGCCGGCCGGCAGCCGGAAGCGCCAGTCAGGCAACTTCTCGCGCAACTCCGCCGCAAGTACGTCGCGCTGCACGCGTAGTCGCTCGCGCTGCGGTGCCGCGTCCGCCTCGGAACCGGTCAGCAGCCGGGTCAACACCAACTGCTCGAGGATCGGAGCCCCAAGGTCGAGCCCCAACCGGGCCTCGACGAGTCGCGTCACCAGCGCAGGCGGCACCCGCAGCCAGCCCACCCGCAAACCGCCCCAGTAGGCCTTCGACGAGCCGCCGATGCTGACTGTGTTCGGGGCATGGGCCGCGAAGGCGGTCGGCTGCTCACCGTCGTCCAGTCGAAGGGCGACGTGGCTCTCGTCGACCAGCGGTACGGTGCGCGCGGCGGTCAGCGCGGCCGCCACTCGGTGTCGATCCTCGTCGGCCATCAGCAGACCGGTCGGATTCTGGAAGTCGGGGATCAGGTAGGCGATCCGCGGATGTGTCTGCCGCACCGTGGTGATCAGGGCGTCCAGGTCCCAGGCCTGCGGATCGACGGGGGCCGTCACCACCCGCGCGCCGGCGCGCCGCAGGGCAGAGACAGCGTTGGGGTAGACGGGCGACTCGACCAGCGCCCGGTCGCCGGCACCGATCAGCGCCTGCGCGGCGGCCGCGATCGCCGCGATGGCTCCGGAGCTGACCAGGATCTGCTCGGGGTCGGTCGGGGCACCACGCCGGATGTAGCCGTCGGCGATGGCGGCCCGAAGCTCGGGCAGCCCGAGCGGAAAGTACCCGTGCCCGGTCAGGTAGGCGGGCAGCTCGGCGACGGCGTCGGCGTAGGCGGTGGCCAGGCCGGGCGTGGACGCGGGTGCGGCGCAGGTCAGGTCGAGGGTGGAGCCGCGATCCGGCTGGGGCAGCAGCGCCCGGTCTCGGCCGCGAGCGATCCCGCCGGGCACCTGGGTCCAGGTGCCGGCCCCCTGGCGGGCGGCGGCGTAGCCGGCGTCGCGCAGGGTGGCGTAGGCGCGGGTGATGGTGGTGCGCGACAGGCTGAGCGCCGAGGCGAGGTCGCGCTCGCTGGGCAGTCGCTGGCCAAGCGGCACCCGTCCGTCGGCGATCAGTCGGGCCAACGCCGAGGCGAGCCCGGCGAAGGCGGGGGATGGGACCTCGCCCACCAGGATGGCCACCCGGCCCGCGGAGATCACACTGCTCACCAGGCCACTCTGACACGATTGGCTCTTTGCTACAAGGCCAATCCAGTGACAAGGTGAGCTCATGAGCAACGCACGCACCTTCGAGATCTCGAACCTCGGCCCGCTGAGCCAGCTCCGTACCGGACGGCTGCCGCGGCGTCTGGTGCAGCTGATGTTCGGGCTGACCCTGTTCGGGGTGTCGATCGGGCTGATGGTTCGTGGGCATCTCGGCCTGGCGCCCTGGGACGTGCTGCACTCCGGCCTGGTGCACTGGGTGCCGATCACGCTGGGTCAGGCGATCGTGGCGGCGAGCTTCGTGGTTCTGGTGTTCTGGTGGCCGCTGGGGGAGCGTCCCGGCATCGGAACCCTGGCCAACGCCCTGGTGGTCGGCCTGCTCACCGACCTGACCCTGACGGTCGTTCCCGAGGTTCAGGGCTGGGTGGGGCAGGCCTCCCTGTTGGTCGGCGGAGTGGTGCTCAACGGCTTGGCCAGTGCCATCTACATCGGCGCCCAACTCGGGCGCGGGCCGCGCGACGGTCTGATGACCGGGCTCGCCCGGCGCACCGGACGCAGCCTGCGGTTGGTGCGCACGTTGCTCGAGGTCGTCGTGCTGGCCCTCGGACTCGCCCTGGGTGGGGCTGCCGGGGTGGGCACTCTGCTGTTCGCGGCGCTGATCGGGCCGGTGACCCAGTTCTTCCTGCCATGGGTGGCGGTGCGCCAAGCTGAACCCCCGCAGGGTGGCACTCCAAGCGCCGGCGAAGAGGCAGAGCGGGGATAGGCGGCCTCGCCTGCGCCCCCGACGCGGCACTCCGCAACGAATCGCCCGAGTGGACGCCTTCGCCGCACGGTAGGGCTGGACGAGGCGTGCCCACGCACCTCGGGTAGCAGGTACTGCCGGCCTGGCACGCGATCTCGACCCCGGCCACCACGAGACATGGGGCCGCTGGCCGGGAATCAGTCGCCAAGCGGGCTGAGACCGCGTTAGCCTCGGTCTTTCATGCGGCGGTCTGGTCGAGGGCTCTTCGTTGCTGTTGGGGCAGGTCGGGTCGTGTGACTTGGACTGGGCGTGGGTCTGGCCCG
>Ga0075156_10000184_pt1 | contig 32171 bp, 34 predicted proteins | sample JI81AbrownDNA_FD_70966 | JGI IMG/M metagenome (GOLD analysis project Ga0075156, IMG submission 70966) | Wastewater effluent complex algal communities from Wisconsin, to seasonally profile nutrient transformation and Carbon sequestration -... | ecosystem: Engineered > WWTP > Effluent > Algae...
AAAACAGGGTCATGAAAGGCACCACTCAAAATTGATTTTTTTATTTCTGTCCAACTCGCACGAGAATCGATCGTGAAGTTTCGTAACATTTCAAAAATTAAGTGAAACTGAACATAATCCGTCCTAGGACCATCCGCATACCCACCTTGAAAATAACGCGAGTATTCCTTTTTCACCATTGGATACATGTGTTTCTCATCTAAATTAAAGATGATATCTTTGATTTGTTTCTGACTATTATTTAGTTCTTGGTCGAGTGCCTTTCGGTAAGGCAGAAGGTCTCTTTTGTTCTGTTCGGAGATAGATCCAGATGTTAAAAACTGAATAAAACTCGCTACTAAGGATTGAAAGCTGGAGAGGAAATAAACGTAGCCTTTTTTGAAATCTCGAATGGCTTCAAGTTCTGCGATTTCCTCTTGGGTTGCCTGGTGCATTCCAAGAGGATATTAAACATGTTTTTTAAAAAATCAACCCGAATTAGTTCTCGTAGTAAATCTCGATTAAATTTTGGCTCGGATCAGAAAACGTAAGACTTTCGCCATTTTCTGTGCTTTCTGGTCCCTTTACGATTTTCACATTTTTCTCTTCGAGTTCAGAAATCGCTTCGGTAAAGTCATCTACATCCATCACGAAACTAATGACAGGCATCGATTGATCTTTTGGAGAAGTTTGTACGAGGCGGATTTTAAATGAATCCAATGACAAAATAGCTTCCGTTTCTTTCTTAGATTCCACCTCGAAATCAAAGATTTCCCGATAAAACTCAATGGAAGCTTCTAGCTGGGAAACTGGAATATTGACGTGGCCTATGCCTTCTACGATGATCATGCTATTTCTATACCTTGATGGACTTTTCTGTCATCATGCTTGAAAATCCGACTTTGTCGACAAAAAAGCAATAGGAATTCTACGAACTCTTGCTTTAAAAATTAGGTTCCAAAGTGCTGGCATTTTTATTATTATAAAAAAATGAAACTTTTTTACTGGTTCCTGATGATCTGTGTTCTTTTCATCGCCTCTTGCGAGTCTGCGAAAATTCCCTATTCGGATCAGGACGTCGCTTTAATTTCCGAAGTATTCGCCGAAACACAGAAAATGCACGAAGGACTTCTCAGGACACCCGCAAAACTGTCCCTCGAGCAAATCCAAGCTAGTATTGAGTCACTTAACAAGTCAACGCATCCTAAAATCAAAGAATGGAAAGGTCAACTAACAGCAAGTCTCCCAAAAAATCCTCAGGATCTGGAAGCTTCTTTCGAAGACCTTTCAAAATTTTCGCTTTTACTGGTAGAAATAAGAAAAGAAGTGAAACTTCCGGAAACTTACCAACAGTTCTACTGCCCTATGGTTGAAAAATATTGGGTCTCCAAAGACAAAGAAGTAAGAAACCCATACTCTCCTGAAATGAGAGACTGTGGGGAAAAAATCCCGGAAGTTCAATAAACAGAATTTTATGGAAACTTGTTCATTGGGTGTCAACATAGATCAACCTTGCAATTCTGATTGCAAAGTCTATCTTGCCAAAAAAACCGCGGACGAGTTAGCGGATGTTCATTGTTTCGCAGATAAAAAATTTAAATTATTTTTAGAGGAAAGAGTTACTTTCGGCGTTGGAATGTCTGCGTTTCATCAATCGAATCCAACGATAATAGAAGATTTTTTTTCGAAATCGAATGAAAATAAAGAGTTAATAACTTACTTTTTATATATAAACGAACCAAACATCGTAAAAAGTATCATAGAAGAATTTACACCTGCTACACTTGCTGCACTATTTAAATCAGATTTTAATTCTTTTAAAAGTATCAACGCGAGTGCACCAAGAGAAAGAAAAAATAAAAGCATCTTTAAAGTAAAAAGTTATCGATACTGGACTTATGTTAATTTTCAAAAAATATGCGATACGATTGGGTATTTCATTCGGGTTTCAAAGGAACCAGAACTCGCATCTCAGTTTCTAATTATTTTACCACCAAATATTGTATCTAACCTAAGAGAGTACACTGGATTTACTCCAGAAGAAGAGATTATACTTTATCGTGCGCTAGGTGATGCAATTTACGAATTACCCATTCAAACTCCAAAGATATATGAGCATATGCTCGTATTATTCGCAGATGATATGGAAATCTTTATGATTTTATCAACGATGGAAGAGTTGATTAAAAGACAAGGTCAGATTCTAGATCTAACCGAAAAATTACTTATTTATACTGAAAAGAACCGGATCGATCTAAGCATTCAATTTATTTATTCAGAATTGAATGGGCTAGATATCGGCACTGCTTCTGAAATATTAAATCAACTTTTAGAAAAACAAATGCTTACATCATCGCAGAAAGATATGCTTTTAGGTTTCTTAAAAAATGGAAGTCTAGACATGTTAAAACGGTTGCGAGATGATCTACTATAACTAGCTAGAAGGTCCTTCCGCGATCTTTATTTTTGAAGCAAGGTAGACGCTAAACAATAAACTAAAAACAGCTAACATGCCGACAAATTCAAAATTTGTTAATGATCCGTCTACTTCTTGAGTTAAAATTAATCCTGCGATAAAGGAAGCAGCTCCGGATGCAATTTGTTGGATGGATGAATTGATCGACATAAAACTTCCACGAATTTTTGGTTCTACAGTAGATGTTACCATTGCAAAGGCAGGAACCATACGACCAGAAACAATGATCATGAAGACCGTAGTTAATGCAACAACAACTGGAAGTGAAGTTTTTCCGATACTCGTAATCAAACTAACAGGTATGATAGATAAAACGGCAAGAATCGCATACACTGGGTATTTTCCATATATATCCGAAAGTTTTCCAATGATACGACTTGTAAAAAAGGTAAATAGTCCACCAAAAAAATAGATATATGGCAATTCCTCTTTTGTTAGTCCCACATTTGAAACTAAATAAGGACTTAAGAAAGGAATTACAGTAAAGCCACCAAACATAAGTGCGATCATAAAAGCAAAGGATCTATAATGGGAGGTTCGAGTGAAAACGGTTCGAATCGAGTCCCATTTTTTATCTCCGTCATTTCGTTGGTCCAGATGAATTCGAATCCGTGGAAGTAACCGCGCTGCCACTGGCAACAGAATAAAACTCAAAATCGCCAAAGCCAAAAAGGGAAAATGCCATCCGTACATATTGGCAAAATACAATCCGGTTGGAACACCAATCACGGAAGCGACAGAAAAAGCCGACATGACAACTCCGGTTGCCAAACCTCTCCTAAAAATAGGAATGATATCGCCTATAATGGAAAGTACAAGAGCACCGATGACTCCACCGAAACCTCCGGCAATGATACGAGCTGCCAAGAATGTGTTATACGTTGGTGCAAATGCACAGAGCAGAGTTCCAAACGCAAAACCAGTGTAAACGGTTAGAAGAGCATGTTTTCTATCGAATCGATCTAAAAAAAAGGCACCAATAAATCCAAAAATCCCTGCGCTAAAAGTATAAGCTGATACTAAAAAACCAAATTCTGCCGAACCAATGTGAAAACTTTCCATAAATACGGGACCGAGTGGCATCATGATAACGAAGTCAAGTATATGTAGAAATTGTAAAGCTGCTAGGATGAAAATAATCGCTTTTTCCTTCTGTACAGTGTGAAGGGGGTGATGATCTGGATGTGGGTTAACGATTTCCATTCTACCATCATTGACCGGGTGGTCAAAAAAGAATCTAAATTTCATTTTTTTATATGATTTTCTAAACAGGTTCGATCCCAAAAATCGTATCTAATGAAACAATTCATCTTTTCGGATCGGTTTAATGAAATAGGATTAGGCGAGGAAGAAAATGCTCTAACAAAAATTAAAAATCAAAAAATAAAAGAGGGAACATCTGTTTTAGATCTTATAAATTCTAATCCAACGTCCGTGGGTTTATATTTTCCTTCGAATGTGATTTCACATAACATGGATGAGAAGACAGTATCTGATTATACACCGTCTGAAAAAGGTTTGTTTGAAGCTAGATTGGCGATTTCCGATTATTATAATAAAAAAGGAGTTTATGTAAATGCCGATGACTTAATATTAACTTCAAGCACTTCCGAAAGTTACTCTTACTTATTTAAACTTTTAACGAATCCTGGAGATGAAATACTAATTCCGGCTCCAGGATATCCACTCTTTTCATTTTTGACACAATTTGAAAATATAAAATCGATCGAATATCCGTTAGAGGAATCCAACAATGGACAGTGGAATTATTCTCTTACAAATTTGAAATCTTCCTTAACTTCAAAAACAAAGGCTGTCATCTTGGTAAACCCAGCGAATCCAACGGGATCTCATTTATCGCAAGAGGAATGGCAGGAGTGGATTCATTGGTCTAGCCAAACACAAATTCCGCTTCTAGTAGATGAAGTTTTTTCACCTTATTTTTTAGAGGATGAAACTTCCTACGTTTATCCAAACTCGATAAGTGCACCCATCTTCATTTTAAATGGAATTTCAAAGCTTCTAGCACTTCCCCAGATGAAACTAGGATGGATACACGTAAACGGAGACACTCAATTCAAAAAGAAAGCAATCTCTGGTCTCGAACTTCTCGCTGATACTTATTTATCAGTGAATTTACCGATCCAAAAAATATTACCAGAGTTATTGAAATGGTCTCCCATAATTCAGAATCAGATACGAAATCGGATCAAAAGAAATCTAGCCGAGGCTAGAGCAAACTTTGCAGAAGACAAAACGTTAACTTGGAGAAACGGAAATGCAGGTTGGTATGCATGGCTTGAAATCAAAGCGGATCGTTTTAACAGTAGCGAAGAGGTCGCAGAACGACTGCTACTGGAAAAGAATATTTACATTCATCCAGGTGACTGGTATGGATTTGACGCGAACCGTTTGATTTTGGTGCTAAGTCTCATCATTCCTGAGGATCAGTTTTTAGGTGGAATAAAGGAACTCACATCTTTTCTTAGATAGTCCAGTATCTCCGATTTTCGATCTTCTGCATCTTTTTTGCCTAATTCATAAGTCTCTCGCACACCCACCGGGTTTGTATAATCAAAAGAACTAATCGGTAACTTTTTGGAAGGTTTAATTAAATATGTTCGCTTCAGAAGATCAGGATCTTTTCCTACGATCGTTCCTGGCTCATAGTAAATGCCTATGATCTTTGCATTCGGTGAAAACTTTTCTATGACTAAGTTGTTTGTGAGTCCACCATCTAAAAAGTACTCATTATTAACAGACTGAAAATCAACAATCGGTGGAATAGAAGATGAGTTGAGTATAAATTGTTCGATGATCTCTGGATTCGTAAAATCTTTCTCGGTAAAATCTACATCTTCCATATTCCACTTTTTCATGATCTCTGCTAAGCGAGTACCTGGCTTACCATCTGACTTATCGCGATCATCCTGAAGAAAAGCTCTGCCTGTTTCACTAATTAACCGAGCTAACCGAAATTTATTCTTTAACGAATTTTCTTTTGGATGAGCCCTAACTGTATGTATGATGACTTTAGCGCCTGAGGATAATATTTTATCGAAGTGCATCCCAAATCGGATTCCCCGTCGATACATTTCTTCGTGAGGAAAAGTTCTCTCCCCTCGCAGTAAATTGGAAAAATGAAAATTGCTAGAATTCCGTTTGGTGATCTCTTCAAAGTACTCAACAGTTTGCTCCTCACTTTCGGAAAGAACACTCATTGCCATTGCGGCTCCCGCAGAGACTCCTGATACCTCATTGAATCGGACTCCCCAGTCCCGAAGTACTTTCCCTACACCGAGTGCATAAAACGCCTTACAGCCACCCCCGGCGAGTGCTAGAGAAACCTCGAATACGGGAATAAAACGATTGAGAGTTTGAAAGAACTGATCTTTTACTTCAGTTAAATTTTTAAGGTCTAATCCTCTTCCCACCGGAAGCATAATGTATTATTCTCCCCTAAGTATCTATCAAAGTAAAGACTGCTTCTGCAAGCCTCTTCCGTAGCTAAAAAGAAATCATATCCGCCAGCGGGATACTTAATTTTACAACAGCCCTTCTTATCTTTCCGATTCGGAGGTTGTTTTACGGATTTGTCCTGTCCTTGGAGATCATTCGCACTTGGCGGCAGCTCCGAGTAAGACTGGGCAAGTAAACCAAAACCAATACATGAAAATACAAAAACGAAAAATCGTAATTTGAACTGTTTTGTTTTTGGTGTCATACTCTTATAGACGGTAAATTTTTAACTAGGGTTTACAAATATTTAAATAAAACAGATTCTCCTTCCTCTGATTTGATTTCGCATTAGACTGTGGAAACGAAAACAACCGGACAAGAATTAAGTTCTTTACTGCAAATTAGAAAAAGTGTTATTTACCAGTCAGGTTTAATCCAAGAGGTACAATGGAAAATAGAAGATTGATTTATCACGGAACAGGAGGGGAGCTCCTCCTCATTTTTTTGAAAAACTTTTTCCTGACTATCGTTACAATTGGCATCTATTCCTTTTGGGCCCGAACCAATGTCCAGAAATACAATGCAGCTAATTTAGAATGGGCAGCGGAAAGATTCGCTTTTCATGGAACAGGAAAAGAGCGTTTTATTGGTTTTCTAAAAGCATTTGGTCTAATGATCCTGGCTCTCCTTATTTTTTATATCATCCAGACATTACTACTATATATACCGATTCCATATCTAGCACCTATCGTTGGCTATCTTCTCTTTTTGGGACTCTTTATCGGTCTCCTTCCCTTTATCATCGTTGGCAATCGAAGGTATTTTTCTTCTAGAACTTCTTATCGGAACCTTCGATTTGGGTTTGATGGAAAATCCTTAGAGATTGCCAAAATTTATATGAAAGGTTTGTCCTTAACATTCTTAACTCTAGGTATTTACTATCCTTGGTTTTTTGCAGAGAAGGAAACCTATCTACGCAGTAAAACAAGATATGGTAATACACATTTTGGATTTGATCCGGATGGAAAAGAGATTTTTTTCTTATACTTAAAAGGTATATTTCTCTCGATTATTACTTTGGGAATTTATGCCGCTTGGTTCATCGCGGATATTCAAAATTATATCTGGAATCGAACTTCCTTCCAAGGGAAAAAATTCCAATCCGACATCACTGGTTTAAGAATTTTAGGAAACTTTGTTTTATCCTATCTAATTATCATCTTTACGTTCGGATTAGGATTTTCCTGGGCGATCGTAAGAATGACTAAATTATTTTTTGAAACCATTAGCCTGGAAGCAGAAGTCGATTTTTCGAGCATTGAAGCGCAAGCTGATCTCACTGCTTCTGCTACTTCCGAGGGTATTGAAGCGCTAGCAAATGCACTTGAATCATTTCTCGGTTAGTAAGTGATAGATAACAAAGAATTTAACGTAAGATACTTTAACGGAAACAATGCGATCTCTGAAAATGGGGTCGCAAGGGTAACTGGTTCCTCATTTCTATTAAATACATCCAACCAGAATCTAAAATTCCCATTTGATTCTTTTCATCAGGTAGAAATGATTCATAGAGGAATTAAGTTGACTCTTCACAGCGATGAAAATAAGGAAAGTCCTATCATTGAATTGTTTTGTGAGCAAAAAGAAGCGAGAGAAATTGAAAGAAGGTGGATCTCTCACAAGAAAGGTTCTAATGTATCTCAATCCATTGGCTTATTCTTTAGAAACTTGAATCCGATTCCAATTATTTTCGGCGGAATGCTATTTATATTTATTTTCGGTCTGTCTTTCTTTTTTATATTACAGAAGGTCTATGTTTTTTTCCCGGAAGAAGTGGATGAAAAAATGGGAAATATATTTGATCAAAATATCCAAAATAGTTTTCCAATTTGTAATTCAACCGAAGTGGATCATTTTTTTTCATTAGCTCTGAAAGCGTTACGTCCCCAAGAATCAAAATTTAATTATTCGGTAAAAGTAATCAATTTAAAGGAAGAAAATGCGATTTCCTTAGCAGGAGGACGAATTTATTTTTTTTCTGGGCTTCTCCAAACAAGCTCAAGTCAGGATGAAATTTTAGGTGTGTTAGCACATGAGATTTCTCACGTCGAAAAAAGACATCACCTACGCAGTATGATCAAAGCACTTGGAACTTCATTTGCAATCAGCGTGTTAGTTGGGCCAGGACTTGGAGATTTCCAAAATTTGGAAACACTAACGGAAATTGGAAGTACGATTGCCGTTTTAAAGTATTCAAGAGATTTTGAAACCGAAGCGGATCAATATTCTTATGATATCCTTGAAGAGGCGAATCTTGATGCATCTGGACTTTTACAATTTTTGAAACGTATCCACGCCGAAGAACAGTTGCCAAAATCAAATTTTAAATCCAATGAAAAAAAGAATGTTTCTTCTAAAATGAAAGATAACCTACTTGATCTACTCAGTAGCCATCCACCTACAGAAAATAGAATTGTTGCTGCCCAAAATGATTTAAAATCGAGGAAAAGAAAACAAATTTTTAGAAATTTGGTAAGTCAGAAAGAATGGAACAAAATCAAAACGTCCTGCAAAATGAAATAAGTTTAATCCTATTGTTTAATCGAATGATAAATATCCTCTAATGTTTGTTCAATGGAAATTTCGGGTTTCCAACCTAATTTTAACATCTTTGAATTATCTCCGTAAACTCGGCTAGTTTCAGCGCTTCTGATTCTCGAAGGATCAATTTTACATTCTATGTTTTTCCCAGAAAATTTAATTAAAGTTTCAACTAGGTAACGTATGCTAACCTCTTTGCCAGAACAGAGATTATAAATTTCCCCCGGGATTCCAACTTCAGCTAACAATAAATATCCTCTAACAATGTCTTTGACATTTGAAAAATCTCTCGTAGGATTTAAATCTCCAACATGAATGAAATTATATCCACTTTGTTCTGCCAGAATGATTTGATTGCAAAAATTAGGAATGACAAATTCATTCCTTTGGCCGACACCAATATGATTGAACGGTCTTGCGATAACAATACCTAGGTTCTTATCGTATGCCGCATACTGCCGACAGTATGATTCTGCTGCAAGTTTACTACCAGAATACGGATTTAATGGATTAGGAATTAGATTTTCACTGAAAGGTAGGTTGGCAAAATCTTGTTTTCCGTAAACATCTGCTGTCGATACGTAAACCATTTTCACTGGCTTTCCCATTCGATGTAAATTTTCTAACAGATTTAACGTACCTTTTACATTCGTCTCCTCCGTTTCCCATGGATCTTCGATCGCTTTCGGTACGAATGCCTGAGCGGCCAAATGAAAGACATAGTCGGGGGAGATCGTAGAAATTTGTTCGCCAAGATGTTCTATCTCACGAATATCTGACTCCAGAAGAAAAATTTCGAATTTCTCTGACTCTTTTAGTAGGGAAACTAGATATTTTCCGACAAAACCAGTTCCACCTGTCACCAAAGCTCGAATTTTCTGCATAAATTAGGAATTTTCCAAAGAGTGAATAAGATTTTCTTGCCATCCTCCCAAAATTTCAAATCCTCTCAACAAAAGAAAGAAATCCGTGGAGAATGAACCCTTAATTAAACCTACGCCTTTTTTGGAGATCAGAGATCCACTCATCAATGTGAAAGAAATCGTCGATGAAATCGAATCCAAGATTCCTCTTCCTCCACCGACTAATTTAGAATGGGAACGAATTTCCAAAATGCAATTCCAACCTGAATCTCCTGAAGGCTATCGTAAATTTGATCCTGCTGGCACTGCTTTTCTTTTTGAAAAGGGAATTTCTGCCCCTAAATTCACCAATCCAAAACTTTGGTTTATCAAAGGGCCGATTAAATTCTTATTCACAAGGTTTATTGAGTTTTATAGTTTAGTTGATAAAAAGTTATCTGAGAACCGAATTAAAGCTTTCTTTTCCGTCTTACACGAATTAATCAGGCTCACCAAACGCATTCACAATATCGAAATTAGATTAGAGAAGTTTTATTCATCATATCTATTAAATTCTGAAATAAAATCTGAATTAAAGAACATTGATTTTGGTTGGTCGACATTTCAATATTTTGATACGCCAGGAAAATTGAATCTGTGGGATTTAGTCATCCCGGATCTGAAAAATAAAAAAGAAGTAAGTGTACTATTTCCTGCCTGGGGTTATATCCTAAAAGAACTTACCATTGCCAATATTCGATTTCAATCTTACAGTAACCTAGACGAAGAAGTTTCTTTTATCAAGTCAAAGATAACATCACAAATAACGAAGGTAAGTTCCCTTTTTCCTCTCTCCTCCTTTTTACCGAAAGAGAATGATGTTTTAATATTTATTCCCTTAAATAGATTTCCATCTTTTCTTTTAGAAAAACTATTCTCAGAACTTAGTAGTTCTATGATCCCAGGCTCATATTTATATTTCTCAATTCAGCAAGAAAAGTCATTAGGTTTGACTCCATTTCAAGACATCGAAGTCACAAAGGTAGATACTGATAAGCTGCCGATTTACTTAAAGACATTAGGATTCAAGCAGGAAAGAAATCTGACCCAAAATGAATCGATGAAGATTCTACGATTCGAAAAATCAGAATAATATGAGTATATATCAACACTTAGATGAGCTTAAAGACTCAGATGGTGTAGGAAACGATGCAATTGGTCTACATCGACAATTCCTAAATCTTGGCTGGAAATCTCATTTCATAACTCGAATTCCACGAACCGGAACTATGATCGAAGGTCAAAAAGTACATTCGGTTTTTGATAATATTAAGTTTAAAACGAGCGATATTCATATCCTTCATTACGGTGGACACGGTTATCCAATAAAAAAATACCTAGATGCACCTGGAAAAAAAGTTTTTCGTTTCCATAACATTACTCCTTCCTCTTTTTATCAACATACAACAACACCTGAAATCTATTCTTCAATGAATAGATTCGAATCGATGTCTTATCTCGAAATTGCAACTATTGCAATCGGAAGTAATGCCGCCTGGTGTGATTCACCTTACAACGCCTATACCTTAATGGCATTTGAATTTCAGTCTCTTAACGTTTTACCAATCTGTAAAAAATATGAAATTAATGAGAACGAAGAAATCTCAGATAATAATTTTAATTTATGTTTTGTCGGAAGATACGCCCCTCAAAAAAAATGGGAAGATTTAATCGTTTTTTTCTCTTTGTGGATTAAAAAATATCCTAACGCCAAACTATTTTGTATCGGTTCTGTCATCGGTGCATTTGACGGATACTATAGTCGTCTTCAAAACTTAGTGAATGATCTAGATTTAAAAGAAGATATTCATTTTTTGAAAGGTTTATCGGATCACGAGGTATTAGATCAATTACATAAATCAGCCGCACTCGTATCGATGAGTGAACATGAGGGTTTTTGTTTACCTCTTTTGGAAGCCTTTGGTGCTGGAATTCCAGTTTTCGCATTTGATGCAGGTGCCACAAGAAGCACATTGAACCATGCAGGAGTTCTCTTTACAGAAAAAAATTATCCACAATTAGTAGAATTGATTTCCGAAAAATTAACGCAAAAAGAAAAAAAAGCAAAGATAATTTCTGATCAATTTTCCAGTTTAAAATATTACAATGAATTTCCTTGGAAAAAAACCTTATCTTCTCTCGTAAATCAATTATGAATCAACCGAAAATCTTACAATTTTCTGCTGGATTTCAGTTAGGTGACGCAATCTCTCAGGAAATGTTAGCAATTAAAAAAAAATTACAACTAGAGGGTTTTAGTTCTGATCTTTTCTCCGAAAATATAAATAAACCTGATCGCTCACTAGTAACAAAATATTCAAAAGCAAAAATCAAACAGACGGATATCATTGTATATCATCATTCAATTCATTCTGAAGTCTTACCTTTTATCTTAAAATTCCCGAATAAAAAAATATTAATCTATCACAATGTAACACCTCATCATTTTTTCGAACCATACGACTTAAAATTCACTCATTTATTGGCGGAAGGAAGAAATGACCTCATTCAAATCAAAGAACACTTTGATGCTTATCTTGCTGTTTCTGAATACAATCGCCAGGAGCTACAAGAAAATGATTTCCAGAACGTCGGGTTATTTCCCTTAAATTTAAATTTTTCAAAATGGGAAAACTACGACAAACAAGTTATTGAAGAAAATTTACTTCAATTCTTATTTGTTGGCCGTATTGCACCTAACAAAAAGCAAGATGACTTGATTAAATTTGCAAAGATATGGAAAGAAAAAACTAAAATTCCTTTTCAGCTTAAGTTGATCGGTTTTTCGAATCCGAATCAACAATCATATCTTGACGAATTAGAATTCATGATTCGCACCTATCAGCTTACAGAGGAAGTTAAAATCGTTTCCTACGTTAACGAATCTATACTTTCGAAATATTATCGGGAAAGCAGATACTTCATATCGATGAGTGAACATGAAGGATTTTGTGTTCCCCTTATGGAGGCGATGTATTTCAAATTACCTGTCCTGGCACATGATGCTGGTGCCATTGCAGAAACTTTAGGTGGCTCCGCGATTACCTTCTCAGAAAAGAATTTTGAGTCTCTTGTAGAAATCATTCTAAGGCTTGAGTCCGATCCACTTTTACGAGAGAAACAGATTGAAAAACAAGCTTCTCGTTTAAAAAATTATTTATCTTCGTCATCCATTGAGCCTCTCTTAGAAATTTTACGTTAGCAACATGTCGAAAAAAAATAACATTGCCATTGTGATTCCTCGATTTTTACCTGAAATAGCAGGTGGGGCAGAGAAACTAGCGTTAGATTATGCACTTATACTGAAAGACCATTTCGACGTGGAAATATTTACTTCCTGCGCCAAGGACTATATCTCCTGGAAAAATGAACTGCCAGAGGGTAGGCACGAATGGAACGGAATTATCATCAACAGATTTAAAGTTGAAAAAACAAGAGATATGGTTTCCATGAATGCAGTTCTAAATTCGATACTGAAACAAGGAAAATCAGTTAGCGCTTTGGATGAGGAGAAATTCATAGTCGAGCAAGGTCCGTTCTCCCCATCAATGGTGGATGGATTTCTAAGAGCCGAGCATAAATTTCAACTTGTCCTGTTAGTCGGTTATCTTTACTATCCGATTCTTAAAATCTTACCGAAAGTTAAAATTCGCAAGATGATCATTCCTACTTTCCATGAAGAACCAGCCCTTTCACTCCCGATCTATGAAAGAACTTTTCTCGCTAATTATACTTATTCCTTTAACGCACCCGAGGAATTAAAAGTGTTCCAAAATAGATTCTATGCTACACCTAACCATGTTTTAATTGGCACATATGTAAAGACACAGAATGATCTCAATCACACTACTGATCTTTCACATAAAATAACTTTACTCACCTTAGGTAGAATGGAAGCTGCAAAAGGATTTGTTGAATTATTTCAGTATTTTGATGCTTGGCAAGAGTCTTATGACTGCCAGAATTTAGAATGGATTAGCATCGGAAGCAACCATCTGGAAATAAAAGATATTCCGAAGTCCATTTATATAAAAGGTTTCGTTTCCGAAAATGAAAAGGAAACTCTTCTGAAAAATTCATCGATTGTAATCAATCCGTCCGCATACGAAAGTTTTTCTATTGCAATGATGGAAGCTTGGTCCTTTGGAATTCCAGTTCTTGTCAACGGAAAGTCCGATGTTATGCGAGGCCATAATTTACGTAGTCAAGGTGGCTTATATTATTCAGACGAATTTTCATTCCGAAGGTGTCTAGAATACTTAATTGAAAGACCAGAATTACGAAAACGACTCGGTGAAAATGGAAGGAAGTATGTTTTATCAAATTTTTCAAAATCTGTGGTCACAGACAAACTCGTGTCTACTGTCAGAACACTTCTCGGTTAATGTGACCTTCAAATTCGTTCAAAATAAATTCATGGAGAATTCCATTCGTTGCGAGTAAACTAGGTGTGTAGAGATTGAAATCATTGCCGTCCATTGTCGTCACCATCCCTCCCGCTTCGATCACGATTAGCCCAGCGGCAGCCATATCCCAGGGTTTAAGTCCAAGTTCGTAATATCCGTCAAATTTCCCGTCTGCCACCCAACATAAATCCAATGTCGCAGCACCAGTGCGACGTATACCTCGCGATTTCGACAAAATAGATTTATAATAAGACATCAGAACATCGAGCGAATTATTTCGGTCATATGGAAATCCAGTGACAAACAGAGAGTCTCTCATCAGCTTTTTTTTTGAAACTGCAATCCGAGTTTTATCACGAAAAGCACCCTTTCCTCGGATCGCATGGTAACAGGTGCCTAATTCGGGGAAGAGTACCATGCCAAGGACAGGCTGCTTAGATTCCTCCTCCTCCAATCCTATGGAAACACCATATAACGGTAAACCATGCGCATAATTTGTTGTGCCATCCAAGGGATCTATGATCCATCGAAAGCCAGAAACTCCCTTATACTCTCCATATTCCTCTGATAGAAAACCATCTCTTGGAAAATTTTTCTGGATTTCTTCGATTACCATCTTCTCTGAAGCAAGGTCTGACTCAGTTACAAGATCATATAAGCCTTTTTCAGAAATCTCTAAGTTAGGTGTTAAATGTTTTTCAGCTAAAAAATTTCCGACAGCCGGAAGAAAATTTAAAAAATGGTAAGACCGAGAATTTAATTCAGAATCCACTAATACCCACCGAATTCTATGTTCTTTTTCATCGCAGTGATTTCTACATCTAAGTTGAGAGTTTCGTCTGCCTTCAATTTTCCTCTTACCTGTTCTGTAGTCTTGATTACTTCATGTAACAATTGATTTAATTCAGTTTTTCTTTTTTCATTTTCTGCTGCTAACTGAGGATCCTTAGAGACTCGATTGTATTGAGTAAGGATTTTTGATGTTGTTTCCGGAAAATAATTCATATATTGTTTTGCCTTTTTATAAGAAAGAGGTTCCTCGGCCAATCTCACTCTTAAATCTGCCAAAGAGTGTAAAAATTCATTTCCTAAACTTTGAAGTGATGTATCCGCTAATAATTTTACTTCCTTTTCTATATTCCCTTTGTGACCATCTAGCTTATCCATGAAAGATTTGTATTCATTGAACTCGACTTTATCAGAAAACTGTTTCTTCAGTGCATTCCAATTTTCCTTTGTGGAACTGCTTGCGAAGAGCAGTGGGAAAAAACTAAAGGGATAATGATGAGGTTTTCCTAAGGATGTCTTGAATACACCAAAGCCCAAAAGCAATGTGTGTAACAGACCAACCAAAACATAAGAAAAAACTAACAAAATGCGATCGTTCGCAAAAACATTTCCAAAACCAATGTATCCAAATGCAACTAATGCTTGTAAGTAAATCGCTTCGAGTGATTGTTTTCCTGAATAGGAGGATTTATTTCGTGAGAGCCAAATGATAAAAGGAAAGGCAAGTGTCCCTAAAGCTTCAAATGAAAACGAAAATGGCAAAAGTGCCATCGGGTAAGTGAGCAATGTGCTAAGATGTGCTCGCCTTGCCCATTGCTTCTCATCTTTCGAAATCTCTTCCATATTTTCCATTTTTTACTTCGCTTCCAGTAACTTTTGTTTGATGTCGGATTCGATCTTAACTAACTCTACTTCTGCATCCTTTCGTTTGCGTCGACCTTCATCTTGGATTTTTAAAGTCTCAGTGATCGTCTCAATCAATTGTTGGTTTACCTTCTTTAAAGTCTCGATTTCGATGATCCCTTTCTCAGATTCTTTTGCAATCTCAACAGTTCCTGTTTTGAGCATCTCAGCATTCTTTTGGATGAGATCATTAGTAGTTTTAGTAACTTCTTGTTGTGCGGTTAAAGCTTTTCTTTGACGAAGAAGACCAAGAGCAATTACGATTTGATTTTTCCATAACGGAATTGTATTGAGAATCGAGCTTTGGATTTTTTCCACAAGCACCTGGTTTCCATTTTGAATCAGTCGAATCTGAGGCCCTGTTTGAAGGGAAAGAATGCGGCTGAGTTTTAAATCATGAATTTTTTTCTCAAAACGATCCACCATCTGAACCATATCCTGGTACTTTTGTGATGCCATTGTATCGCCTTGTGCTTGTGCCTTGGTGAGCATTTCAGGTAAAACCTTATCACGAAGTTCTTTGATTTTTCCATCACCTGCTGCGATATATACCTGAATTTCTTTAAAATATTCAAGATTCTTTTCATAGAGGCTTTGTAAAAGAGTAATATCCTTTGTTAGGTTAGTTCTTGCAGTATGCAATTCATCTACAATTTTTTCGATCTGAGAATGTAAATCTTCGAACTTAGCTAAAAATCTTTTTGAGGCATCAAAAAGACTTCCGATCAAAGGAATTTTTGAGAGGGCACTTCCTTCACCACCAATGCTATCTAGGTTTAGATCTTTCACCCTAAAAAGCAAATTGTTTAATAATTCTCCGGCGTAACCTGAATCCTTTGTCTTTATTTCCGAGAGAACCTTGTCCGCAAATTCCGATACTCTTGCCTGAACCGAAGATCCATATTGAATCACATCATTTGGATCGTTTAACTTAATCTGGTCAGTTAACTCTTGTACTTTCTTCAAATCATCAGCGGTTAGTTGTAGTTCGGGGTCGTTTGATTTTATCTCTAAAGAGTCCATCTCATTTGATTCCTAATTTTCTATTTCCTAAATTTTGGTTTTTTAAGCCAGGCGAATCAAGCAGAAAACTCACTGGGCAAAAAGGCGACTTTTAAATCTTTTTTAGCTAAATTTAAAGCCACATTTATAAAAAAAATAACTTTCTAACAGTGTGAGTTTACAGTTCAGAACGCAAATCCTCCGATAATTTTTGAGAAAAATATATGTTAAAAGAATTTGAAAATTTGATCCCTTTTCCATCCAGAGACGTTGACATAACGATCAACCTGACTCATTTTTCTTCTCCAGCGTTTACGAATGAAGAATTGAAAAATCTACTTCAGTTTTTTCGTCATCGGAATCATAACCACTATATGATCGTAAAATTTTTACTTTCGACTGGTGTCTCTATTCCTGACTTGATTCATTTTAAAACAAAGGACATCGATTACGAAAATGGATCATTGACCATGAAGGGGGGGAAACGACTCCACTTCCGGAGGATCTGCGTAGAAAAAAGCTTTCTACAAGAAATCTACCGTTATAGTTGCGATTTTTCAGCCGAATCCCATCTATTTGAAGGGCGGAAAGGTTGCTCCCGAGAGGAACGCTCGATCCAAAAAATTCTGAACACTGCTTCCCAATTCCTGAGAAAGGAGATCAATATCCCAATCATTCGAGATTCCATCGCCCTTTCCCTCTACCAAAGTGGAAATCCCATAAGGGAAATTCAGTTCTTCTTAGGTCATCGTTCTCTGAAATCCACTCGGCAAAGAATTTTAGCGGCGCAGCTACGGATCGACAAACAAACGGGACATAATTTTGAAAGTTGGAAAGAAAAAGCAGCGTAAAAATTTCTTGAATATTATGACAATTCAGTGAACGTTGCATAAAGTAGGCGCGTTTTGGAAATTAAGACCAAAAAAATTGGAAATCATACGTTAGTTCATCTAAATGGACGTTTGGACATCACTCACTCTGATGAAGTTGAGGCTAAACTAGCTGAAGATGTGCAGAACGGCAATGGTGATATTATCATTAACTTGGAGCTTATTTCGTACATATCCTCTTCAGGGATTAGAATCTTTGTGGGTATGGTTAGAGAATTAGACAAACAAGGTAGAAAGCTGAAACTTTGCTGTATCACTCCTCCCGTTAAAAAAGTTTTTGATGTTGTTGAGCTGCTTGATCTTTTCGAAGTTTTCGAAACGGAACAGGAAGCGGTTGCTTCGTTATCGAAATAGTCCATTCTATCTGGATCTATTTCGTTTTACTTTTTTAATTCTTTCTCTCTTTTTCTTTTATTTCTTTTTCAATGAAGCTAGAACTCTCCCGCCGGCCTGGCCGGATGAAGTTCTATTCTATTCCCCCTCACTCCAATTAGCACAACATGGTCGTTTGGTTACAGATGTTTTAATTGGCCTCATTCCTGGGATGGAGACAAAAACTCTTTGGATGCCACCTGGCTATCTTCTGTTATCTGCCTTTTTCTTAAAAATATTCGACTCCTCTTTAATGACGGTTAGGACACTCAGCTTTTTAAGCATCTATCTCTCAGCCGTTCTTTTTTTATATTTATTGTACAAGCTGAAATTTGAGAAAATTCCGATGATCCTCGGTTTTGCTACAATAATTTTTGAGCCACTTTTTTTCCGTTTTGGTGTTCCTGCTAGAATGGAAGGACTCACCTTACTTTTTTTTATAGGAAGCTTACTTGTTGCATGCTCTGATTTAAAGTACCAGATTCGAGGATTTGTATCTGGTTTGTTGTTAAGTTTTTCCGTATTAACACATCCATTCGCAGCATCCCTCGGTTTGACTACTCTTTACTTATTGATACATGATAACCAGAAAAGAGGATATTCTATTATATATTTCTTGTTTGGTGGAATCCTTCCCATTCTCGGTTGGATCTATTATATTTCGCCAGATTGGGATCTATTTGTAATCCAATTTGGTGCTCAATTGGTTCGAAAAAAAGCTCTATTTTCAACATTTGATTTAATTACTAAACTGAAAATATTTATATTCGGATTTGCTTATTCGAAGATTCGAATCATAATTATACTTTCTCAGCTTTCCATAATGACAATCTTTTCCTTCCAACTTTGGAAACATAGAGAAACTCTGCCAAAAAGATTCGGTCTATATTGGATATGGATCCTTAGTGTTCTTATTTCTATTTATTCATCCTCCGAAGGTTGGTATGTAATTTATTTTCTCTTTCCGTTTGCGTTAGGAATGGCAATACTAAGTGAGCAGAAATATATCGGAATCAAACTAACTCTCTTTGGAATTGTAATTTCTGTTTTTGGATGGTTTCATTTTATATTTCTTCATCATGTAAAAACTAACTCTGAGTTAATTCAAACCCAGCATTTCGAACGAATTTACGCATCATTAAAGGAGTATAAAAAAATATACGTACAAGCGATTCCAGATCCTTACTTTTATTTAAAAGAAAAAAATCCTGAAATCGAAATATTAGAATTCATACCAGGTGAGCTTTCAATACCTTCGGAAATTTTCAGAAAAACGATCTCCGAACAGGAAGCTTTTATTTTTTACAATGAAGAATTAAAAAACCAAGCCATCGGCGACTTCTTAAAGGAAAACCCTGATTGGATTCGAGAAGAATGGGAGATTCCCGTTCCAACACAACACTGGTTAGCCTATAAGACCATTATTTATAAAAAGCCAAAGCCCAATTTCGAATGAAAACTCATCCGATAAAATGTTTTCTTTTTTTCCTTTTTTTTCTTCAACTTCAATGTTATCATTCTGAAAAGGATGATCTTTCGGCATTAACATTATTATCTCAAAACTCATCGCCTGTTCGGATCACTATTTTAGGTGATTCACTTTCGCAATGGTCTGATAGTTTCGGATTAAAACAAAAATTAAATGCATCTTATCTCATTTCTGATATTTCTATCGCCGGACATGATTCTAAACTCTGGTTAGAAGATCTATCAAAAGCGGAGGCGATCCAAACAGATATATGGATTATTGAACTTGGTACAAATGATGCTAGTTATTATGGTACAACAGATTTTAAAGAAAGATACTCTGAAATTTTAAGACGGTTAGAACAGAGATCCTATTCTTATTTTATTTTGTCAGCCGTTCCTAAAACAAACCAAGTCGGCTTACAATCTTCGATTTCAATCAACAATGAGATCATTCGAGATATCGTTAAGATCAATCCTAAATATCGATTAGCGGATCTCGAAACAATTTTTACCAAAGCGGCCAATACGCTCACCTTATACTCCTTAGCTGACCCAATTCATCCGAATCGGGTGGGTTACGAACTTATCGGTGAGGAATACAGGCGAATTTTACTCGGCTTATGAATTTAAATCGGCCAGAATTTTTAAACCCTTTAGCGTGAGCATAGGATCAATCTCATCAAACACTTTGTTATCAGAGGCATGGATCGTCGTGACAAGCCCACCTGTTCCGATCACGATGTAATCGCCAGGTAACTCTTTTTTTATGGCTCTTACGATTTCTTTTAAGAGTCCAATCCATCCATAAAAAAATCCGGATTGAATCGACTCTACAGTGGATCCACCTAAAACTTTGGCAGGGGCACCGAACACAACAGGAGGTAGCTGTGCCGTATTTCTTGTTAGCGCATCCATTGAGATTTTTAAACCTGGGGCTATCACACCACCTACATATTCTGGTTTTTCACTAATCACACAGAAGGTTGTCGCTGTTCCTAAATCCACCAATATAGCTTTTTTACCCGCGAATGTTTTGGCACAATAGGCGGCATTGACTAATCGATCCGCACCAATCTCGAATGGCCTTGGATAAGTGATGCCAAAATTTAATTTCATCTGATAATGAACTCTGAGTGGATTTACATCAAACCAATCTTCTAACATACGCTCAACAATTGGATTTAAGGACGGAACAACACTGGAATAAATAGCTCGTTTGATACGTTCCGAATTAACTTTCTCATGAGATAAAAAACCTTTCAGAAACAATCCCAATTCGTCGGAAGTCCTATCTCTTCTAGTCACGGTTCTTTTATGAAAATCTGGCTGATCCTCACCTTCTTGGAAAATTCCGAAAACGGTATTGGTGTTTCCTACGTCGACTACTAATAAGAGCGGTTTTTCATTCATTCATATTACCCGAAAACTTGGTGAAGTGTCCATAAGTTCAAACTTTTCACCTTTCTCTGTCAGAATTATCAGAAAACCGTTTTCATCAATTCCCAAAACTTTTCCTCGAACAATTTTTCCATCCCATTCTGTTTCGATAACTTTATTTTTAAGTAAGCTATGTGCTTCGATCCATATCAATTCGTTTAGAATTTGGCTCGGATCAATGAGTTTAATAATATAACTATTTATAGCCTCAAGTATTGAGTGAGTGATTCTCTCTGCTGTTCCTTCTAAAGGTGTAGCATCTAACAAAAAGCATACTCTACTTTGAAGATCCGCTGGAACATCCTTGCCATAAAGATTGATGCCTAGACCAATAATTACAGTACAAACTCCTGCCTGAATTTCAGATTCTATAAGTATGCCGCCAATTTTCTTTTCCTCGCGATATATGTCATTTGGCCATTTTATAGAGAGTTCCGATTCCAGATTAGGGTAATAAGAAAATAAAGTTCGTAATACCGCCGCTGCAGTAAATATGGAAAAAAGTGGCAAAGAAATTTCGGAGGCGGGAATTTGTATTTTTCCGGAAAAGATGATAAAATCATCACCTAACGTTTGCCAAATATTTTTTCCTCTGCCTTTACCACTTGTTTGTTGATCTGCTAGCACCCAGGAACCGGCTGGTATCTCTGGATTTTTGATCCATTCATTGGTAGATGTCACTGTCTCAAGTCGGTGACCAAGCTCCGATTTTAATAAATGATACTTCATACAGTGACTAAACTAATTTGAATTCAGTTGACGAAACAAAAAAAAGGATTCTGATTAAAATCATGGAAATAAAAGGTAAAACTATTTTAATTACGGGCGCAGGAATGGGAATTGGCTCATTGATTTGCGTCGAACTAGCAAAGTCAGGCGCGGATCAAATAATTGGTATCGATATCTTGAAAGAGACAATGAAGGAGACAGAAAAAGAAGTTACCGCTTTAGGATGTAAGTTTATTGGTTTTTCTTGTGATTTATCCCGTGAAGATCACATTGATTCTCTGATTAAACAAATAAAAGCTGAAAAGCTTAATTTCCAAATTTTAATAAACAACGCTGGCATCGCACCTTCTGGTTCTTTTGTTGAGCAAGATTTTTCAATTTGGAAAAAAGCGGTTCAAATTAATGTCCTCGGTGTAATCAAGTTAACACATGCTTGTTTGCCTCTCCTTACGACAAATCCACAAGCACATATTGTCAATCTTGCTAGCATCGCTGGAAAATTCGGCTCAGAAGGCACGGCCGTTTACTCTGCGACAAAACATGCGATTGTTGGATTTTCCAATGCCTTACATATGGAATATTACGAAAAGCAAGTCGGAGTCAGCTGGATTTGCCCAAGTATGGTAAATACGAGAATGATTGTTGGAGTAAAACCTTCGCTTTTCACTCCAGTGATCGAACCAATCCAAGTCGCTAAAGCTGTGAAAAAAGCTATCTTAAAAAACAAGGCCGAAGTCATGGTGCCTGGCTACGTGCGGCTTTCTGTTGTCATACTACCTACTCTATTTCCCCGATTGTTCATGTGGCTTGCCGTAAAAACAAAAGCGTCTCGCGGGTGGCTTTTAGCAAACAAGGGACTTGAGAAAAATATTCCTGTTTGAATCCTTGTCCTCATGCACATTTCCGAAGTCCTTAATCGTAAAAAAACATCGATCAGCTTTGAATTTTTCCCACCTAAAAATGAAGAAGCTTCCGAGGATTTGTTCAGGAACATCCAGGATTTATCATCTCTGAATCCAGCTTATGTGAGCGTCACCTATGGAGCTGGTGGTTCCACTCGGGACCTCACACATGATTTAGTTGTTAAACTGCAGCAGAAAACTGGATTAACAATCGTTAGTCATTTAACCTGCGTAGGTGCCACAAAAAAGGAAATTGGAGAAATCTTAAAAAGATACGAATCGTCTGGCATTCATAATATTATGGCTCTTCGAGGAGATCCACCAAAAGGTCAAACAGAATTCGTTAAACACTCTGATGGATTTGAATTTGCAGGGGAACTTGTCGCCTACATCAGACAAAATTTTCCGAAGATGGGAATCGGTGTGGCTGGTTTTCCCGAAGGGCATCCGTCTACACCGAATCGCCTCAAAGAGATAGAGTTTTTAAAATGGAAAGTTGACCAAGGTGCAGATTATATTTGTACCCAACTCTTTTTCGACAATAATGATTATTACGATTTCGTAGAACGTTGCGAAATTGCGGGGATCCAAGTTCCGATCATCGCAGGGATCATGCCAATCGTTTCAAGAAAAGGCATGGCTCGGATGGCTGAGTTATCACTAGGTTCTCGATTTCCAGCCAAACTCTTAAAATCGCTTTCTCGTGCAGAAGATGATGTTTACGCTGAAAATGTCGGCATTCACTGGGCTACCGAACAAGTTCGTGGATTATTGGATCATAATGTCGCTGGGATTCACATGTACACACTTAACAAGTCTAAAGCGACGAGGAAAATATATGAAGCCTTAGGGATTCGAAATTTCGACTCAATCTAAAGATTCGTTTTCTGGATTTTCTCTTCCGAGGTATTTGTTGTTCTTCCAATATCCTTCGTGAATGATTTTTCCTTTTGGATTTTTAATCGCTGCCTTTCCTTCGAGAAAATTTTCTATCCATATTCCCTCTAATACATTTTTATCCGCAAAAGTGTACCGTCCTTTTCCATTTCTTTTCCCTGCGCGATATTCTCCTTCAAACTTATCTCCGTTGGGATAAGTATAGGCACCAAAACCTGAGCGGAATCCCTCCAAGTAATGACCTTCATACTTTTCTAACTCTGAATATATATAAGTGCCAAATCCTGTGCGCCTATCCAATGAATAATTTCCTTCAAATCGATGACCATTTGAATACCTATAAATTCCCATTCCATTTTTCTGGTTTCCTTCGAAATTTCCGTCAAATGAATCGAGGTTTTTATATTCAACTTTCCCAAGACCCTCTCTTTCGGAAGATTTAAAATTTCCATAGTATCTTGTACCAACTGCATCCTCTTCCATTCCCAATCCGTTTTCACAGTCACCATCTGCGCAATTTTTTCTCGTGGAGGCGCAGTGACAAAAGAAGAAGAATAGAACCAAGGTCAAAAATGCTGTTGATTTCCGTATAGGTGTTATGATATCTTTTCTTTGATTCATTAAGTAGATTAGAATAAATACTTTTCTTAGATTAGTATGAAAAAGGATATAAAAATGTCATCTAAAAAGGTGCTCATTGTTGATGATAGTACCGTAACTCGACTGATGATAAAAAAAATTATCACAGAATCGAAACCTGAATTTCAATTCATAGAGTTCGATACAGCAGATAAAGCTAGTACTTATTTGGAAACTGCCGAACATGTGGACCTAATCACTTTAGATCAAAACATGCCTGGCGCCCTCAGTGGACTAGATCTCGCTGAACAAATTCGAAACAAGCTACCTTTAACAAAAATAATACTCATCACGGCAAATGTGCAAGATGCCATTCGAGAACGTGCAGCAAAAATTAAAATAGATTTCATAGACAAACCCATCTCTCCCGAAAAGTTATTACCGCTCTTAGGTGGTCTATAGTATGAAACAACTGACAGAGCTAGAGGAAGATGCTTTAAATGAACTATTTAATATCAGTCTTGGTGGTGCTGCCAAATTACTGAGTGAAATGATATCAAATGAAATTCTTCTTACTGTCCCGAGTTTAAAGATCATATCATTAGAGGAGGCACTTAAACTCGAAACATTAACGAGCAATGAAGTCTGTTCCATTGAACAAAAGTTCAAAGGAAGCTTAGGAAATGGTTCTGCCTTTATTTTGTTCCACAAAGATTCTAGCTTGGAAATTGTCAGAATGATGATGAAAGACTACGTTCAAATCAATGAAGTCTCACATTTTGAAAAAGATGCTCTCAGTGAAATTGGAAATATCATACTGAACTCTATTCTTTCCAACTTAGCAAAAATGTCTGATAAAAAAATTGAGACGGATATTCCAGAATTTTTTATTGGAAAATACGAAGACATTCTTAGAGAGGATTATGCACGAATTTCCAAAGCAGATACGATTCTAATGGCCTTTATAGACTACCATTTAAAAGGGAAAGACATTAAGGGTTACATATTCTTTTTGCTGGAGTCGGAAACAATCAAACAACTCTCTCGGGTTTTGTTAGAAAAGTTAAAGTAAATTGACTGACCTAACCATTTACAATCTTCAAACCATCATACAAAAATCTGGTATTGGAATTCTCATTCTAAACTGGGAGAAACGTATCATTTTAAGTAATCTTTGGTTTCAAAGGTATTCCGCTTTCACATCTGAAACATTATTGAACCAATTTTTCCTAGATATTTTTCCCGAATTAAAAGATTCACGAATTGATAAATCGATTCATTTTTGTCTCGAAGATAAACAGTATTCTATTCTAACCCACTCACTGAATCCCAGTCCATTTCCTCTTTTTGAAAACAAAAAGGACAAACTTGAAAATAAGAGGATCTATCAGTATTTACACATCATCCCCATTCCCCTATCTGACTCCGATCGATCCCTCTGTATGATCCAGATTTCCGATGTTTCCCAACAAGTGACTCGCGAAAAAATGCTTAGAGACCAAATGAACCTTGCTACATCAATGAAGGAAGGGGCCATTCGAGCTTCCAATGCCAAATCGGATTTTTTAGCTTCCATGAGTCATGAAATCCGAACCCCATTAAACTCCATTCTTGGAATGACAGAACTATTGGAAGAAACGGACCTGAGTCAGGATCAAGTGCGATACTTAGATGTTTTAAGAAACTCAGGAAAGGCTCTGTTCAATATCATAAATGATATACTCGACTTTTCTCGCATTGAAGCTGGAATGCTTGAAATTGATCATCATCCTTATTCTTTATCAAGCGTAATCGAGGAGACACTTTCTTTGTTTTTCCTTCGGGCAAAAAATAAGGGCATAACTCTCGAAACAAATTTTTTTCCCGGAATTTCAAAATCAGTTTATGGAGATCCCATTCGCGTACAACAAGTACTCATCAATTTGATTGGTAACGCTATTAAATTTACTCAAGAAGGAAAAGTTTCTTTGGAAGTACGGTGTGAGTTTGATTCGAAAATTCGAAAAGAAGTCCTATTACTAGAGGTAGTTGATACAGGAATTGGGATTCCGACAGACAAGATAAACAAGATTTTTGATAGCTTCACTCAAGTTGATAGCTCAACAACACGTAAGTTTGGTGGAACTGGCCTTGGTCTTTCCATAAGTAAGCGGCTAACGGAACTTATGGGAGGAAAAATTTCTGTTTCGAGTGTATCCGAAAAAGGTTCAACGTTTTCTTTACGATTGCCTTATCTGCCATATATCGAAAATGATCAACTTCTTGCGAGTTCTTGGGATGGAATCACTCTACCAGAACCAGATGCTTTCCCAAAACTGAAAATACTTTTGGCTGAAGATTCTCCAGAAAATGTTTTTTTGGTTCAATCTTTTCTGCGAAAATACCCAATCGAAATTGATGTGGCAGAAAATGGGAAAATCGCATTGGATAAAACGAATCAGTATTCTTATGATCTGGTACTGATGGATATGCAAATGCCGATTATGGATGGCAACGAAACAATCTTACAAATCAGAACGAGAGAATCAAAAAATAATGTGAAATCGAAAGACTCTCTCTCTATCATTGCTCTCACAGCCAATGTGGCCAAGGAAGACATTGCAAAAAGTTTTGATGCTGGTTGCAATTCTTACCTAACGAAGCCTGTGAAAAAAATGGATCTCCTTAGAATTCTCTTTTTTTATTCTAAGATACGTCCGTAATTTTATTTCGCAGTAACATCTCGCCACCAATTCGGTGTGGATGAGATAACACCTGTCTGCCCGTGAAGGGAATTGGCGATATTTAAGGAGGCGGCCCCAGCTGGTGTTTCTACTTCATAAATGTTACGGCCATCTAAACTGTGTTTTCTCAGAATTCGCAGTCCTTTCGCGCCAAAAAAAACTTCGGCTTGTTTCTCAGTCATAGTCGTATCAAGTTCTACAATGATATTTCCTGGAAGTGCTAAGTTGGTTGCGCCTTTAATCGTCCTAAAAACAGGAGAGTAACCCTTGTTATCAGACTCATTCAAGGATTTAGAGATTCCTATCGAACCTCCCTTTCCGTTCGTTTTCCATAAGTTCACTTGCCCATGCGAACGAATCAATTGTGCGCTTGCATCTGCATTCACAACTGACGATTTTATGTTTTTACCACCGACATTCAAGGATGCTCCAAATTCCGCGATCATCGAGTTGTCTACTTCTAAAAAAATCTTTTGATTGCCCTCGTAATAGAATAAAGTCTCAGGCAATACGTCCTGAGAATAAGTTGATTTTGAGATACATGCAGATAGTAGCACAGCAATCATCGTTAAGATAGATTTTGAATTGATTTTTTTCCAAGATTTAAATTGTGTTTTTATTTCGTACTTCATGTTTATTATTTCCTCTTTCCTCCAAAAATTATCGATCAATTTGCTCTGCCTCTGATTCTAACAGACCAACTACTCAATGTGTGGGCAGCATTCGCTGTATTCCGAGAGGTCGTAAAAGTATAGCTAGAACCATCTCCACTAAACCTACTTGTCGCATCACAGACATAAGTTGTCGAGGTGCTTCCTGGCGTTGTTTTGTTACAAACATCCGCTACACGAAATTGCCAAGTACCATTCGCAGATTCGTCCATAAATGTTGTCGCCCCAAAAGTCCAAGCAATAAAATCATTACAGTAATTAATCGAGCCACTCACTGTACAAATTCTAGGTACAGCTAACTTTGCCTTGGTGCCAGCCGGCGAAATTAGTTCGACATATAAATCTCCAGCGTCATCGGTTCCGCCAGTTGCAACAGTAAGTGTGACCTCGACAAATTCTATTTTCCCTATCCCTGAATTTGAAACTGTGAGAGTATTTAACGCACCAGTTTGATTGTTGTTGGGAATATTCGTATTCGTAAGTCCGCCTGTTAAAAAATTTGTTACGACCTCTGGGCCAAGCAAACTCCAGTTTTGGGCAAGAGGCAGTGCGAGACTCGCATCGACAGTGCCGAATCCGTATTTATGATTGAACGATAGTCCTGCTCCATTTGTAACCCAATCCGAATCGGAGGCATCATTCTTTCGAGAACCTCGAGCAAGTATAACTCTTACATCTCGTGACGTCAGATTGTTATTCCGCTCAAGAATTAAAGCACCTATACCTGCCGCAACTGGTGATGCTGCGGATGTTCCATTGAACGTATTCGTATAATTCATGTTAGAGTAGTTGGTGGCAGCGCCTGTTCTATTGTAGCCGCCTGTGCTCGATACATCCGTCGTAGTGATCGCAACTCCACTCGTACCTTGTGATGGCGCAGAAACCAAAAGATTCGCACCTTCTTCTGAGTATGTCGCACGTTTTCCATCATTTCCTACAGCTGCAACGGCGAAGGCTCTATGATAATTTGCCTGACCATCGTGATTGGAGTTATCTCTAGGAGCTTTGCCCGCTGAAACAATACCGCCTGTATTTGAGGACTGTAATAACGTCCCACCGTTTCCAGCGGCCCAAAAGAAAATGGAACCTTTTGCATTTCTTCCGCTAGAGAAACCGCTTGTTATACCGGATTGCCAGAGTGATCCACTCGCTGCTAATCTACCAGTATCATCTGCCGCACCCCAACTGTTATTTGAAACCCAAACTTTCGTTACGGACTCTGACATCGCTCGACTCGCATTGGAATCTGTACTATTTACAAGAACATTTCTAGCCCCAATTTTCGACCTAGGAGCGACACCTGTTACACCGATATCATTCGAATCTCTCGCTGACATGATACCGGATACAGAGGTTCCATGACATCCTGCCCCGGTCGTACTACAAGAATTGTAATTGTAGAATAAACTATCACTAAAACCTGCAAAATTAATATTCAAGGAACTATCGTAGTTCGTTCTCAGGTCCTCATGGGCAACATCCATTCCGTCATCTACGGTAACAATGTTTACGCCATTTCCCTTACAACCAGCATTCCAGGCAGAAGAGGCTTTGATATCCTCACCGGATACAGCGCCAGTTGTCGTTCCATCATTGAGCAAATGCCATTGATTCGCGAAAAGTGGATCCGTCGGAATTCCCGTTATCGCACAGGAAGTTGCTGATGAATTAGAATTTAAGTAATTGAATATTAAGTAATAAAGTATCAAATCAGAATCTTTGTTTTTCTCTTTTTTACAATTTGATAAAAAAGAGAAGGAAAAAGAAACTAGAACAATTAAAATAATCCGCATTAGGTCATCCTCCGGCCATAAAACAAAAATTGATCCCTAATAAGAATTAGCGCAAGCAAAATAAACTAGGCTTTTGCGTCTGCTAGTCGCTTCGATCTATCATCCTGTACGAGTGCATCCATCAATTCGTCTAAGTCGCCCTCCATGAGAGCAGGTAGATTATGACTCGTATAACCTACGCGGTGGTCCGTACATCTTCCTTGAGGATAATTATAAGTTCTTATGCGTTCTGACCTGTCCCCAGATCCCACTTGTGATTTTTTTAGAGCATCTGCACTTAGCTTGGCGGTTTCCGCTAACTGATCTGCGATCCTCGCTCGAAGCATTCTCATCGCTTTATCTCGGTTTTTAATTTGGGATCTTTCCTCTTGAGATGCAGATACTATTCCCGTAGGAATATGCGTAATTCGAACAGCCGAGTCCGTAGTGTTAACGTGCTGACCTCCAGCACCTGACGAACGATATACGTCAATACGTAGATCACTTTCTCGAATTTCAATTTCTTTTTCTTCCACTTCGGGAAGTACTGCAACAGTTACAGCAGAAGTATGAATTCGTCCACCAGATTCAGTCGCTGGAATCCTCTGCACTCTATGTGTACCTGATTCAAATTTAAAGACATCATAGGCTCGCTCATCATCGAGAGAAAATACGATTTCTTTATACCCCCCAATTCCTGTCTGACTCATGTCGATGATCTCAACTTTCATCCCAAGCTTATCCGCATATTTATTGTACATACGAAATAAATCTGCGCAAAATAAACCAGACTCCTCACCGCCAGTCCCAGCACGTATCTCGACTAAAATGCTCTTTCCAGAATTTGGATCTGGCGGAAGTAACATAATCTCTAGTTCCTTTGAAAGAGCTTCTAACCGATTTTCGCCGTCCTCCACTTCACTCTTAAGCATATTGTGCATCTCTGCATCATTTTCAGATACTAACAAACTTTTAGCATCTTCTATATCTTTTGTAATTTTTAGATACTCATTAGCTTTCGTATAGACAGGCGTTAGTCTGGATCTTTCCTTTGAAAGATTCTTAAGCTGATCGGATTGAGTCGCTTTACCTAGTTCATCTTCGATGCGAAGGTATTTTTCTTGTATTTTTTTCAATCTATCTATCATGTCTAAGGAGAGGATAGAGAATGCCTAATTTTGATAAACTAAAATCTGTTCCCTTGTGCGGTTAAGGTGAGCGAAAACAAGACTCCAGGTCCAATAAAAGGCCTTTTGGAGAGCCTCATTGACTTATTTTCTGGTCTAGAGGAGTATAAGAGCCCTTATGCACCTACGATCCAACCACCTGCGGAAATCATTAGTCAATTGGTTCAAAACGCCTCATTTAAAACTGCGCTCGTGAGCGCCTCCTGTTCCTTACCTCCCGGTCCGCTGGGTCTGCTGAGCATTCTTCCAGAACTGCTATTTATCTATCGAATCCAAGGACAGCTCGTCATGGACATCGCCGCTCTTCATGGAAAAGACGTTCACGTTACGAGGGAATTGTTGCTCTATTGCCTCTTCAAACATGGAGGTGCCCAAGTATTCAGAAAAATCATCCAAGAGTCTTCTTTAAAAATATTAATTCGTCCAACTACTGTTAAGTTATTTCAATCTTTACTTGAAAAATTAGGAATTTTGATAACAAACAAAGTTATCAAGAGACAATTTTCACGCTGGATCCCTTTGGGTGGAGCAGTCGTTACTGGTGCATTTGCTTATTTTGATACTAAAAGCGTGGGAAAAACTGCAGAAAATCTTTTTCAGAAAGAAATTTCAACCATGAACTCATTGGTTGAGTTGGAAGGTACGTGAAATCAATCTATCTATTTTTTATCTTGTTAATTCTTAGCTGTAAAACAGAGCACGAAAATCTAATCTCAGAAATCGAAGAATTGATGGCTAAGGAGAAATATGAAAAAGCTCTTACTCTGTTAAAAGAAAGACTTTCAACAAATCGAAGTTCTGCTGAGACACTCTCAAAATCTAAACCGAATCAACCAAGACTTCTCCAATTATCTGAAGACCGGTCGAGGGTTGTTTGGACTGAAAACAAAACAATCTACTTTCGAGATCTGGTTAATGACAAGTCTGAGAGCGTGGAACTGAAAATTCGACCTGAGAGTTTTCAGATTTCAACTAATGCTGAATACGCGATACTACAGTATCCTTTAAAACAAAAAGGGGGATGCGCCATATTTGCTTATTCCTTATTAAATATCACAATCGAATATGAATCTGGTGTCCACATTCCTTGTAAAACTGGTATGGGTATTTCAAATAAAGGAGATAAGATTTATTATTTTTTCGAGAACGATCTTTATGAAGAAAAAACGAGTCATCCGAAACAACCAAAAAAGGCTCTTTCCTCAGATCATTTTTTACCCCCGTTCCCGAAGTTAAAAACCAATCTTCAATTGGCAAGTGTTGGCGAAGATTGGCTTATCTGGTCAGGTGCTGGCGGCTCTTATAATATGTATTTTTTACAAACAAAATCAATGCGTGTAACTTTAGTTAGTAAAGACATCGTTCTACCACGTATTCTATACCATAATGGAACTATTGCCTATGTAGTCGGAGGAAAAGTGGGAGACATATACCTTCGCGAAATCACTTATTCTCCTAATAAAATTCCGTACCTCTCGAGAGGAATACCCATCTCCACTCGAGAAGCCATCTCTTGGAAATTAAGTGGCAAGGATGAGTATATTTCTGGTAACCAGAATGACCCACTCCAACCAATGAAATGGAAAGTATTGGGAAAAAAAGAACATCTTCCGTTTTTTTTACAGCGATTTTGGGGAGTGGCAGGCGATCGTATTATTTACGAAAATAAATCTGGTGAACTTTTGATTGATAACTTAATATTCTCACAAGATGACTATACGATCTGGGAGTATTATAAAAAAGTTAAGAAAGCAGCTGATGGTTAAGCAGCTTGTTCGTGTTCCTTTTTGTTCAGATAAAAAGAACATGCTTTGTATTTATCGGTGATACAATGCGTCATGAGATTTTCAACATCTTCTTCTTGCAAACGATCCTTTGAACTCGGGCATACTTTTAAGCCCTTCGTGTAAAGAGGACATTTTAAGAAAAATTCGTTTGTAGGAAGCCCGTTCTTTGACATAGCACTTCAGAAGTTTTTTCTTTTAAACCCCTCTGTCAAACGGATTTTAAAATGAACAAAAAAAA